>JACYYK010000420.1_pt1 | contig 17275 bp, 17 predicted proteins | sample 8236871 | NCBI WGS metagenome assembly JACYYK01 (sample SAMN14103087, study PRJNA606662) | landfill metagenome | isolation source: landfill solid waste inoculated with endophyte fungus Paravalsa indica | place: India:New Delhi, Okhla landfill site | collected 2017-11-05 | reverse complement strand
GTGTCGCTCAACACGTTCGTGCAGCAGGCCGTCCAGGGCGCCTTGGCGGGCAAGCCCTCCGGAGGACCGCCGTTCGGCCATCACCACCGCCACAGGCGTGGCGGGAGCGGAGAGGGCCGGGGCCCGAACCCTCGCGGCGGCGCACACCTGCACGGCTGGGTCAGGGGGTGACGGCATGAGCGAGCAGGCTCAGGGCGACAACCACGCCGACCACGCCAACGACGTCGTGCGCACGCAGACGTTCGACGCGGCCGGACCGGTCGAGCTGGACGTCGAGGTCACCGCGGGCACCGTGGAGGTACGACTCACCGGGGACAGTGGCGTGACCGTCGAGGTCCGCCGCACCCAGGCGGGCGCACCACCGTGGGCGGACAGCGCCGCCGGGGTGCTGAACTGGGTCGGCGAGATGTTCGGGGGCCAGATCGGCACGTTCCCCTCACCCGCCGACACCGTGGGAGAGGTGCGCATCGAGCAGCTGGGCGAGCGCATCGTCGTGCGTGGCCCCAAGACCGCACCGCCGATGGCGTCCCCGCTGGCGGTCACGGTGCGAGCGCCGGAGGGGTCCCACGTGCGGGCCCGGACGAAGACCGCCGCGGTGGCGGTGCGAGGAACGGCCCACCGGGTCGACATCAGCACCGGCTCGGGCTCCGTGACACTCGACCACGTCACCGACTCGGCCACCGTGCGCACGAGCAGCGGCGAGGTCGACGTCGCGACGCTGGCCGGCCCCGCCACCGTCAACGCCGGCAGCGCCAGGGTCCGGCTCGGCACGGTGAGCGACGCGGTCCTGGTGCGCACCACGAGCAGCGAGATCACCGTCGGCGACGCCGCCGCGGGCTCCGTCGAGGCGATCTCGGGCACGGGTGACATCCGCGTGGGTGTGCGGCACGACGTGACCGCGGAGATCGACCTGTCGAGCGGAGGAGGCACCGTCCACAGCGAACTCGACGTGGCGGACGTGCCGCCCGAGGAGTCGACCGAGTTGACGATCCGCGCCCGCAGCGGCGCGGGCAGGGTGACGGTCGCGAGGGCCTGACTCAGTCACCCACCGCCCGGCGCAGATCGGCGGCCAGGTCTCCTCGCTCGCCGACGCTGACGCCGTCCAGCCCCAACCAGGCGGCCATGACGCCGAGTTCGGCGGCGAGTTCGGCAGCCACCCTGCCCCGCTCCACACCGGACTCGGCGAAGGCGCCCGGCACGCGGAGCACTCCGGCCGCGCGGTCGGCCTTGAGGTCGACCCTCGCCACCAGTGCTCCGTCGAGCAGGAACGGGAACACGTAGTAGCCGTGCACCCGTTCGGCCTCCGGCACGTAAATCTCGATGCGGTACCGGAAGCCGAAGAGCCGCTCGGTCCTGCTCCGCTCCCACACCAGCGGGTCGAACGGGCAGAGCAGGGCCCGGCCCTCCACGCGGCGCGGCGTGGTGGCGTCCGCGTGCCGGTACGCGGGCGCACGCCACGTGTCCACCCGCACCCGCTCCAGCACTCCCGCCTCGACGAGTTCGGCGACGGCCTGCCTGGTGACCTCGGGCGCGAGCCGGTAGTAGTCGCGCAGGTCCGGCTCGGTGGCGACGCCGTAGGCCCGGGCGGCCCGCTCCACGAGCCCCCGCGCGGCGGTGCGGGCGTCCACGGTGCGAGCCAGCACGTCCGGCGGCAGCACCCGCTCACTGAGGTCGTACAGGCGCTCGAACCCTCGCCGGGCCCCGGTGGTGAGCTCGCCGATGCCGAAGAGCCATTCGCAGACCTTCTTGACGTCGGAGCGATCCCACCACGAACCCGGGGTGCGCGCGGTGGGCCCGGACAGTGCGCGTTCGATCGCGCCCGCGCCCAACGGCCCCAGTTCCTTCACCACGGCGAGCACGTCGTCCACGAGCGCGGGCTCCGCGTCGGCGATCCGGCCGTAGTGCCGCCACCAGCCACGCGGTTTCGCCCCGGAGTGCAGCAGCGGCCAGTCCTCCACCGGGACGAGACTCGCCTCGTGGGCCCAGCACTCCACGAGCAGGCGCGGACGCCGGGCACTGTGCGTCCAGGCTGCCGCGTCGACCAGCTCACGGTCGTACGGCCCGAGACGGGCGAACAGCGGCGCGTAGTGCGCCCGCACCGCCACGTTGACCGAGTCGAGTTGCAGCACGTGCAGCCGCGACAGAACGCGGCGGAGGTGCCTGCGATCGGGCGCGACACTGGGCCGCGGATCGGCGAACCCCTGCGCGGCGAGAACGGTGCGGCGGGCGACATCGAGTCTGACGGTCTTCACGTCGGCATGATGCCAGTGAACCCCGACACAGTCCGTCCCGTCACCGGGTCGCTACGGTGGCAGGCATGACGACCGCCGACGTCCGTCCCGCGACCACCGACGACATCGGTGAGATCAGCCGAATCCAGCTCTCGACGTGGCACACCGCCTACCGGGACGCCCTGGGGGCCGCTGTGGACGCCCTCGATCCGCAGGAGGTGTCCGCGAGCTGGGCCGAGGCCGTGGCGCATCCGGACACCGATGTCTACGTCGCGGTCGAGGGCTCCGCCACCGTGGGCTTCTGCGTGGTCGGCATCGCTCCCGAGCCGGAGGTCGCCGCGGCCGACGGCACCCTGCCCGACGACGCGTCCCGGACGGGATGGGTCGCCACGCTGCTCGTGGAGCCACGGTGGGGACGCCGGGGACACGGCGGCAGGCTGCTCGGTACGGCGGCGGCCGGTCTGCGGCGCCGGGGCGCCGAGCGCGGCATCGCCTGGGTCGTGCAGTCCGATTCCGCGTCGCTGTCCTTCTACCGCGGTGTCGGCTGGAATCCCGACGGCACCGTCCGCACCCTCGACACCGGCGAACGCACGATCAAGGAGCTCCGGCTGACCGGGTCCCTGAACCTTCGTCTGGAACATCCCGAGCAGTCCGCTTTGGACCGATCGTAGTCGTCCTGCCGGGGAACCACTCCGGGCAGGCCAGAAGGCCTCCGTGGAGCCCACGTTGACGGTCGCGAAGCCGTCCGGATCGTGGTGCTGGTCCTCCATCGACGGACTCTGAGCCCACGCCCGCCCCGGCGCGACACGGCCTCGTCGAAGAGCCGCGCCGGGGCTCGCCTCTCCCCTCAGCCGCCGACGGCGCGATACAGCGAGCCGATCTCCTGCTGCGTCAGTGCCCGGAGCTTGCCGGGTTTGGTGTTGCCGAGGCGCACGTCGCCGACGGCGGTCCGCAGCAGCTTGCGCACCGGGTGCCCCACCTCGGCCAGCAGCCGGCGCACGATGTGCTTGCGTCCCTCGTGCAGCACCACCTCGACCAGCGTGCGTCCCGACTGCTGGTCCTTGATGCGGAAGGCGTCGACCTTCACCGGGCCGTCCTCCAGACGCACCCCGGCTCGCAACCGCTTGCCCAGGCCACGCGGCACGGCACCGTCGACCTCCGCGAGGTAGGTCTTCGGGACGTGGAACGACGGGTGCATCAGCTTGTGCGCCAGGTCCCCGTCGTTCGTCAGGAGCAGCAAGCCCTCGGTGTCGGCGTCGAGCCTGCCGACGTGGAACAGCCGTTCGCGACGGTCGGCCACGTAGTCCCCCACGCACGGCCGACCCTGCTCGTCGCTCATCGTGGAGTGCACGCCGCGCGGCTTGTTCAGCGCGAGGTACACGAGGTCGTCCCGCACCTGGACGCGGACCCCGTCGACGTGGATGACCGCGCTGTCCGGGTCGACCCTGCGGCCCAGCTCGCGCACCACGTCGCCGTTCACGCTGACGCGGCCCGCCACGATGAGGTCCTCGGCGGCGCGCCGGGAGGCGATCCCGGCCTTGGCCAGCACCTTCTGAAGGCGCACGCCCTGGTCAGCTGTCGTCAATCGAATCCACCTCAGGTAGCAACGGAGCGATCGGGGGCAGGTCGGAAAGCGACGACAACCCGAGTCGTTCCAAGAACAGTTCCGTCGTCACGTACAGCGTGCCACCGGTTTCCGGATCGGTGCCGTTCTCCTCGATGAGGCCTCGGGCGAGCAGGGTGCGCACGACGCCGTCGACGTTGACACCACGCACCGCGGCGATCCGGGATCGGGTGACCGGCTGCCGATAGGCTATGACGGCCAGGGTTTCCAACGCCGCCCTGGTCAGCTTCGAACGTTGCCCGTCGAGGAGGAGCTTCTCCACGAACGGCGCGTAGGTGTCGCGGGTGTAGAGGCGCCACCCCTCGGCGACGCGGCGCAGGTCGATGCCGCTGCCCCGGTCGGACAGGTCCTCGGCCATGGTGCGCAGCAGCTCGGTGACCCGGTCGACCGGCTCGTCGAGTGCACCCGCGAGCGCCTCCTCGTTCACCGGCGAATCCACCACCAGCAGCAGCGCCTCCAGCGCCGACTGCAAATCGGTGTCGCTCGACAGGTCCGGCAGGTCCCGCTCCGGCCCGGCGGTGGCGGCCTCCTCGCCCGGCTCCGCGACCTCGCCGTTCGGGTCGATGTCGGTCGGGTCGGCGTCGGCCTGCGCGGCAGCGTGCACGTCCGCGCCATCGCCGGCACCGCGGTCGTCGACTTCGCTCACCCGTACTCCTCGTCCTCGTGGCTCGCCGCCAGGTCGCGCTCGGCCTCGTCGGCGGCCTGTTCCGCCGATCCGCCTGTCCACCGCACATGCAGCTCGGCGAGCGCCTCGTCCTGGTCGAACTGCACCACCGCCTCGCGGTAGAGCTCCAGCAACGCCAGGAACCGCGCCACCACCTCGATGGTGTGCTCGCAGTCGGTGACGAGCTCGGAGAACGTGGCGGCACCGGCACTCGCCAACCGGACCCGCAGCACGGCGGCGTGCTCCCGCACCGACACCTTCGCCATGTGCAGGTGATCCAGGGACACGGTAGGCGGCGGCTTCGGCCGGAACACACCCACCGCCACCTCGGCGAACTTCTCCGGCGTCACCCCGAGCATCACTTCGGGCAGCAGGCCGACGAAGCGTTCCTCCAACGCCACCGAGCGGGGATACCGGCGCAGTGCGCCCGCCTCCAGCTCGGCGAACAGCGCGGCCACCTGCTTGTACGCGCGGTACTGCAGCACCCGGGCGAACAGGAGGTCGCGCGCCTCCAGCAGCGCGAGGTCCTCCTCGTTCTCCACGTCCGCCGACGGCAGCAGGCGCGCCGCCTTCAGGTCGAGAAGCGTGGCGGCCACGACGAGGAACTCCGTGATCTCGTCGAGGTTCCACTCCTGCCCGAGGGTGCGGGTGTAGGCGATGAAGTCGTCGGTGACCTGGGCCAGCGCCACCTCGGTGACGTCGAGCTCGTGCTGGGAGATCAGCTGCAGCAGCAGGTCGAACGGGCCCTCGAAGTTGTCGAGCCGCACCCGGAAGCCCCGGGGCGCGGGTTCGGTGTCGGTCTGCTCGTCGGGGGACGGGGTGTGGGAGGGTGCCTCCGTCATCGGCTCGCGGCGCCCTCACCGGGTCCGGCGCCCTCGGCCGGACGGGCGCTCTCGGCACGGTCGGCGCCGTCGCCACGCAGCCTGCGCACCAGCACCGACTCGTCTCCGTGCTCCTCGAAGTCGGCGAGCACCACGGCCACGGCCTCGCGCACGACCCGTCCCCGGTCCACGACGAGGTCGTGCGACGCGCGCAACGTGAGCCGCGCCTGCTCCAGCGCGAGCAGTTCGTCACCCGACACGTACACCGTGATCTTCGCGTCGTGCTTCTGCCTGCCCGAACCGCGTCGTGGAGCGGCCGTCCTCGACGCCAACCGGGTGGGGTGGCTCGACTCGCCCCGCCCCGAGGACGCACTCTCCGGCTGCGCCTCGACGGTACGACGGAACAGCTCGGAGGCGCCCGGCAGCGACGCTCGCCTGCTCACCGGGCGATCACCTCGCGCGCGAGCGCACGGTAGGCCATCGCACCCGCCGACCGAGGCGCCCACGTGGTGATCGGCTCACCGGCCACGGTCGTCTCCGGGAACCGCACGGTGCGGTTGATCACCGTGTCGAACACGGTGTCGCCGAATGCCTCCACCACGCGCGAGATGACCTCCTTCGAATGCAAGGTCCTCGGGTCGAACATGGTGGCGAGAATGCCCGTGATGTCGAGTTTCGGATTCAGCCGCTCGCGCACCTTCTCGATCGTGTCGATCAACAATGCCACACCGCGCAGGCTGAAGAACTCGCACTCCAGCGGAATGATGATTCCATCGGCGGCCGTCAGGGCGTTCACCGTCAACAGGCCCAGCGACGGCTGGCAGTCGACGAGAATGTAGTCGTACCGATCGAGCACGGGACGCAGGACGCGTAGCAGCGTGTGTTCCCGGCCGACCTCGGCCACCAACTGCACCTCGGCCGCGGACAGATCGATGTTGCTGGGCAACAGGTCGACGTGCTCGACGCGTGTCTCACGGATCACGTCGTCCACGTCGACCGAGCGCTCCATGATGACGTTGTAGACGGTCTGGTCGAGCTCGTGCGGCTGGATGCCGAGCCCCACGGACAGCGCTCCCTGGGGATCGAAGTCCACCAGCAGCACCTTGCGCCCGTATTCCGCCAACGCCGCGCCGAGGTTGATGGTCGACGTCGTTTTCCCGACGCCGCCTTTCTGGTTGCACATCGCGACGATGTGGGCGGGACCGTGCTTGTCGAGCGGCGGGGGATCGGGAATGTGACGCAGAGGCCGTCCCGTGGGCCCGAGTTTGACACCGTCGTCGGTCGTGGCGGCGTTCTTGCCGTTTCGGGTGGCAGTCCTGGCGTCCCTACTGCCCTTCGCGATACGCACGCTGGTCCGGTCGCGTTCCTCGGCGGCGGCCGAGTCGGACCGCGACGCCTGGCTCGGGCGGTCCGACAGGTTCCGCGCCGGCTGTGGAAAAGTCGACATGGGGCGAAAGCTCCTTGTTCGCATGGACCGGCGTCAGCGTATGACGGAGCGAGAGCACGGCCAAAGCGGCTCGCCGTTCATCGGCGGAGTACTTTCGCCCGCTCAGCCCAACGCCCGCGGATGCGTGGTCGCGTAAACCTCACGCAGCGTGTTGACCGTCACGAGCGTGTAAACCTGTGTGGTGGTGACGGAGGCGTGCCCGAGCAGTTCCTGCACCACGCGCACGTCCGCGCCGCCTTCGAGCAGGTGGGTGGCGAACGAGTGCCGCAGGGTGTGGGGAGACACCGCCGTCGTGAGGCCCGCCCGCTCGGCCGCCGACTTCAGCACCCGCCACGCTCCCTGCCGGGAGAGCCGGCCCCCGCGGGCGTTGAGGAACAGTGCGCCCGTTCCGCGTCCCTTGACCGCCAGAGCGGGACGCGCGCGCACCAGGTAGGCGTCGAGAGCCTCGAGCGCGGGGCACCCGACCGGCACGAGGCGCTGCCGCCCGCCCTTCCCCGAGAGCACGACCGTCCGTTCCCGACGGTCGACGTCGTCGACGTCGAGTCCGATGGCCTCGGAAATGCGCGCTCCGGTCGAGTACAGCAGTTCGAGCAGGGCACGGTCGCGCAGTGCTCGGGCGTCCTCCCCGGTCGGTGTGCCCAGCAGCCGCACCACGTCGTCCAACGGCAGAGCTCTGGGCAGGCGGCGGGCGAGCGACGGAGGTCGCACGTCGCGCGCCGGATCGTCCCCGGTCCACCCCTCGGCGTGCGCGAAGCGGTGCAGCCCCCGTACCGCGGACAGAGCGCGGGCGGCGGACGACGGAGCCAGCGGCGGCCGATCGCCGTCGCCGTGCCGGAGGACGACCCCGAACGCCACGATGTGCTCGTGGTTCACCTGCCGCAGCTCGGCCACGCCCGCCTCGCTCAGGTGGCGCACGTAACGCCGCAGGTCGCGCGCGTAGGAGTCCACGGTGTTGCGGGACGTCCCGCGCTCGACCCTCAGGTGGTCGAGATAGGCGGCGACGCCCTGTTGCGGGGAGAGCTGCTCGCCGGCCGGTGTCACACGGCGAACTCTAGGGGACGGACACCTCACCCCCGGTGATCAACACGCCTCAGGCCTGGACGACGCCCTCCACCGGTCGGGTGCCGTCGAACCGGTCGCGCAGGGTGTCCACGCCGTCCTGCGGAGCCGCCAGTCCCACGAGATCGCGACGCTGTTCGCGCTTGCCCGCCGTGTCCAGCCCCATGGCCTCGTCCCGGTTCCGCGCGAGCGACTCGTCGGCCTCCCCGTCGCGGTTGAACGACCACATCAGCATCGCCTCCCCCATCGGGACCTCGTCGCCCGGCTGCCCGTCGTGGCGGCCGGTGTGCCAGGTGTGCCACGTCTTGCCGTAGCTGTTGACGAGTTGTTTCATCAGCGCCTTCTCCGCCGGGGCCGGCAGCCCCGGCGCGGCGAGCTGACCGGAGAGGACCTCGAAGTTGTGGGGATGCCAGTACCCGCGCTCCTCGTGCGGGAGCGTGGCGTGAAGCGATCCCGAGACGATGTACTCGATGCCGATCAGGTTGGCGTCGGCCGTGTTGCCGTCGAAGATCACGCACTGGAGCAGGTCGTCATTCACCACCCGGCAGTAGTGGTGTGCCTCCATCTGCATGCCGGGGTCGTGCTTCGCGCAGTGCAGGCCGACGACGTAGACGTCGAAGCCGGACAACGGTGTGGCCTGCTGCACCAGGTTCGCGCCCTGCTCCAGGATGGCCAGCCACCCGCTCTTCGGCGCGCCCGCGGGTCGCCGGGGCGAGGGACGGGAGGGAATGGTCACGTTCATGTCCGAAGGCGTTGACACTGCGCCCACGGAGGAAACGTCCGATCGGTACGCTGCCGTCATGAACGGGGGACCGGCGGAGGACGGACTGCGCATCGGCACGGCGGAACGGGAGGTCGCCAGCCGACTGCTGGCCGACCACTTCGCCGAAGGGCGCCTGACCGCCGCGGAGTACGAGGACCGGGTCGACCGCACCCTGGCGGCACGGGTCCGGGGCGATGTCAGGGAGCTGTTCGCGGATCTACCGCCACCGCATCCGCCGTTCCTCACCGTCCCGGAGAGCCCCCACCCCGCCGTGCGGCCGGAGGTGGGTGGCATGCCCACGCCGCTGGGCACCGGCGCCGAGATGCAGCACACCGAGACGTCCGATCGCTCCGCCGTCGCGGCGGGTGTCCTGCAGATCGCGCTGCCGTTCGGCACGGGGCGCTTCTACACCGGCGACACGCGCGTGGCCGTGTTCCAGCTCGTGTGCACCGTGCTCACGTTCGGGCTGGGCGCGCTGTGGCCGATCATCGACGGCATCATGCTGCTCATCGAGGGCGGCACGGACGGGGAGGGGCGGCGGCTGCGGTGAGCCGGCCCCTCCCGTCCGCCGTCAGCGCCGTCAGCGCTGTCCGCGGGAGGCGAAGCGCGTCGGCCGGTGCCGCCACGGCGCGTCGGCCGGGCGCGGTTCGGCCACGCCCGTGAGCACGGCCTGCGCGGCCAGCAGACCGCCCACGGTCGCACCGTTGACGATCTCCCCCGACAGCACCATGCCCACCGCCTGCGTCAGCGGAACGGAGTGGACCACCAGATCCGCCTCCTCGTCGCCGTGAGCGTGCCGATCGACCCGCGTGAGGTCGCGCGCCAGAAAGACGCGCACCACCTCGTCGGTGAACCCGGGTGAGGCGGCGATCTCCACGAGCGTGTCCCACCGTGCCGCCTCGACTCCCGCCTCCTCGACCAGCTCCCGCCGGGCGGCCTCCAGCGGATCCTCCCCGGGCTGGTCGAGCAGCCCCGCGGGCAGCTCCCACAGTCGATCGCCGAGCGGATGGCGGTACTGGTGGACGAGCGTCACCGCTCCGTCGTCGTCCACGGCGCACACCGCGACCGCGCCGAGGTGTTCCACGACCTCCCTGGAGGCCGTGGAACCGCCCGGCATGACGACCTCGTCGACCCGGAGGCCGACGACGCGCCCGATGTGGATGTCGCGAGACGACGCGACGCTGAACTCGTGGCTGCCGGGCTCGCTCACCGGGCCGCCACCGGGGTCTCCGGAAGCTCCACGGGCAGCCGGTCGGCCGTCCGGTAGTCCACGACCGCACGGATGAACGCCGTGAACAGCGGGTGCGGACGCGTCGGACGCGACTTCAGTTCGGGGTGCGCCTGCGTGCCGACGAAGAACGGGTGCTCCTCCTTCGGCAGCTCCACGAACTCCACGAGTCGGTCGTCCGGGGAGAGCCCGGAGAACACCAGACCGGCGTCCGCGAGCCGCTTGCGGTAGGCGTTGTTCACCTCGTAGCGGTGGCGGTGCCGTTCCGACACCTCGGTGGTTCCGTAGGCCTCGGCCACCTGCGAACCCGGGGCCAGCTTCGCCGGGTACGCGCCGAGCCGCATCGTGCCGCCCATGTCACGCTCGCCGGCCACGACGTCCTTCTGGTCGGCCATCGTCGAGATCACGGGGTTCGGGGTGTTGTCGTCGAACTCCGCCGAGTGCGCGTCCTCGATGCCGGCGAGGTTGCGCGCCGCCTCGATGACCATGCACTGCAGTCCGAGGCAGAGACCGAGGACCGGGATCTTGTGGGTCCGGGCGTAGTTGATCGCCCCGACCTTCCCCTCGATCCCGCGGATCCCGAAGCCGCCCGGTACGAGAATGCCGTCCACGCCGGACAGGGCCGCGGCGGCTCCGGCAGGCGTGGTGGCCTCGTCGGAGGGCACCCACACGATCTTGACCTTCGCCCGGTGCGCGAAACCGCCCGCCCGCAGTGCCTCGGTGACCGAGAGGTACGCGTCCGGCAGGTCGATGTACTTGCCCACGACCGCGACCCGAACGGTCTCCGCAGGGTTGTGCACGCGGTCGAGCAGGTCTCCCCACACCGTCCAGTCCACGTCGCGGAACGGAAGCCCGAGCCTGCGCACGACGTAGGCGTCGAGCGCCTCACTGTGCAGCACCTTGGGAATGTCGTAGATCGACGGCGCGTCGGGGCACGCTATGACCGCCTCGTTGTCGACGTCGCACATGAGGCCGATCTTGCGCTTCAGCTCCTCCGACAGCTCGCGGTCGGCGCGGCACACCAGAGCGTCGGGCTGGATACCGATGTTGCGCAGTGCGGCGACGGAGTGCTGCGTGGGCTTGGTCTTCAACTCGCCGGACGGCGCGAGATAAGGCACGAGCGACACGTGGAGGAAGAAGCAGTTGTCCCTGCCCACGTCGTGTCGCACCTGCCGGCACGCCTCCAGGAACGGCAGCGACTCGATGTCGCCCACGGTCCCGCCGACCTCGGTGATCACGACGTCGGGCGTGGTGCCACTGCCGTCGTCCGCGGCCAGCGACATGATCCGCGACTTGATCTCGTCGGTGATGTGAGGAATGACCTGGACCGTGTCCCCCAGGTATTCGCCCCGCCTCTCCTTGGCGATCACCGAGGAGTAGATCTGGCCCGTCGTGACGTTCGCCGTCCCCGACAGGTCGCGGTCGAGGAAGCGTTCGTAGTGGCCGATATCGAGGTCGGTCTCGGCCCCGTCCTCGGTCACGAAGACCTCACCGTGCTGGAACGGGTTCATCGTTCCGGGGTCCACGTTGAGATACGGGTCGAGCTTCTGCATCGTGACCCGGAGCCCGCGGGCCGTGAGGAGTTGCCCGAGGCTGGAGGCCGTGAGCCCCTTGCCAAGGGAGGAGGCGACGCCTCCGGTGACAAAGACATACTTGGTTGTCCGCGGCTGAAGTCCCACGGGCTTCCACCTTATCCCACCGGGGGCCGCGCGCGCCGGGAGGCTGCCCGAGGTCGAATGTCCCGCTCGTGTGGGACAGTGTTGGCGTGGGCGAGGAGAACACCTGGGCCGCACCGACGGCCACCGATTCGATCGACGCCGATGTCCGGGTGCCCGGCTCGAAATCCATCACCAACCGCGCCTTCGTACTCGCGGCGCTCTCCGACGGCGCGACGCTCGTGCGCGAACCACTGGACTCGCGGGACGCCCGGCTGATGCTGGGCGCGATCGACGTCCTCGGTGCCGCGTCCACCGAGACTGCCGACGGTGTGCGGATCGAGCCGATGACCGACGGGCACGGCGAGGTCGACGTCGCACTCGGCAACGCGGGCACCGTGGCGCGGTTCACGCCGCCGCTCGCCGCGCTGGGATCCCGGACGGTCCGCTTCGACGGCGACCCCGCGATCCGGCGCAGGCCCGTCGCGCCGTTGTTGGAGGCCCTGCGCACGCTCGGCGCCCACATCGACGACGAGGGCCGTGGCACGGTGCCGTTCACCATCCGCGGCGAAGGCGGGTTGCGGGGCGGCTCGATCGAGATCGACTCATCGGCCTCCAGCCAGTTCCTCTCCGCGCTCCTGCTGTCGGCGCCGGCGTTCGAGCGCGGCGTCACGGTGCGTCTGCGCGGCGAGACGCCGAGCGAGCCGCACATCGCGATGACCCTCGACATGCTCCGCCGCTTCGGTGCGGCGCCGGAGCGCGACGGGACCGAGTTCCACGTGCCGCCCGCCAGGCTCGAACTGGACAGCTACACCGTCGAGCCCGACCTGTCGAGCGCCGCTCCCTTCGTCGTCGCCCCGCTGCTCACGGGCGGACGGATTCGCGTGGCCGGGTGGCCCGCCGAGACGACGCAGCCGGGCGACTGGTTGCGCGAGCTCGTGCGCCGGCTCGGCGGCGACGCCGTGCTCGACGCCGACGGCCTCACCGTCACCGGTGGCGACACGCTGCCCGGCGCGGTGCTGGACCTGCACGCGGTGGGCGAGCTGACTCCCGTGGTGACGGCACTGCTCTGCTTCGCCGACGGGCCGTCGGAGATTCGTGGTGTCGCGCACCTGCGGGGCCACGAGACCGACCGACTCGCCGCGTTGGCCACGGAGATCTCCGCCCTCGGTGGCGACGTCACCGACACCGAGGACGGCCTGCGTATCCGGCCGACGCCGCTGCGCGGCGGGACGTTCCACACCTACGACGACCACCGCTTGGTCATGGCGGGTGCCGTGCTGGCCCTGCGGGTTCCCGGCATCACCGTCGAGAACCCGGCCACCGTGGGCAAGACCTTCCCGGACTTCGTCCAGCGCTGGGAACGCGTCGTCCGCTGAGCACGGTCTCTCCGGAGCCTCACGGGAGCAGACCCGCGGCCCAGTCGACGACGGCGTCCCACCACCGCGCCACGTCGTCCGCGTAGCCGGATGTGGTGAGGAACAGCAGCGCGCCGACGACGAGCACGAGGACGAGAACGACGAATGCGAGCAGCACGAACCTCGGGGTCCGGCTGCGATGCACCAGCGCCACGGCCTTGCCGTCGATGACCCGGGTTCCGAGCTTCAACCGCGTCAGGAACGTCGACGGATTCGAGCCCGAACGGCCGGAGTCGAGGAACTCCCGCAGGGTCGCCTGGAAGCCCACCGTCACCACCAGCGTCGCGTCGTGTGCCTCGGTGAGCAGCAGCGCGAGATCCTCCGGGTTGGCCGTCGCGGGGAACGTCACCGCGCCGATCCCCAGGTCCTGCACCCGCTCCACCCCGGGGGCATGTCCGTCCGGTTGAGCGGGCACCACCACCTCGGACGCCGCGGACAACGTGTTCGCCTCGACCATGGTCGGATCACCGACGACGATGTCCGGCACGAACCCCAGATCGCGCATCGTGTCCGCCGCGCGTTCCACACCGATCAGCACGGGCTTGTGGTGGCGGACGTAGCGCTTCAGGCTCTGCAGATCCTCGGCGTACCCGGCCCCCGGCGCGACCACCACGACGTGCCGGTCGGCCAAGGGCACCCGGAGTTCCGGCACGCCCACACCGTCGAGGATGAGACTGCGTTCCCGCCGCAGGAACTCGATCGTGTTGGCCGAGAACGCCTCCAGCTGGGCGGACATCCCCGCGCGCGCCTCCACGATCTGGTCGGCGACGCTCTCGGGCGTCTGCACCACGCACGTGCTGATCTCGCGGCGGCCGACGTAGATCGTGTTCTCGTGGATGCGCACCCTGATCCCGTCCCGGATACGGTGCAGCACCTCACGCCCGGCGTGGTCGAACAGCGGCACACCCGCCTTCAGCAGCACCTCCGGTCCGAGGTTGGGGTAGCGCCCCGAGATCGACGGCGCCGCGTTCACCACGGCGGCGACCTGCGCCTGCACGAGAGCGTCGGCGCTCGCGCGGTCCAGGTCCACCTGGTCGATCACCGCGATGTCTCCGGGCTCGACCCGCTTCACCAGATCCCGGATCCGGCGGTCGACACGAGCGGTACCGCTGATACCGGGTTGTGTGGACGGGGAACGGGGCAACAGGTCGGCCAGTTTCATGCCGGGCATCGTGGCAATGTTGCGCGCGCACGTGGAGTCGCCACGCCGTAGCGGCGGTCCCGTTGACCAGGATGCGGGATGACGCACCACCCGAAGGCGGGGCGTCGGTCCTCACCGACGCCGCGTGGTCTTCCCGGACCGCCCCCCGGAGTCGGCGGACGTGGCCGACGCCGTCGTGAACTCCTCCGCCGCCCGCAGCAGCTCCTCCGCGTGCGCGCGTCCGGTCTCGGTGTCGTCGAGGCCCGCGAGCATGCGCGCGAGTTCCGTGACGCGCTCGTCGCCGTCGAGCGTGCGGACGCCGCTGCTCGTCACCCCGTCCGAGGTGCCCTTGTCCACCACCAGGTGCCGGTCGGCGAAGGCGGCGACCTGCGGCAGGTGGGTCACGACCAACACCTGATGCGTCCGCGCGAGCCTGGCCAGCCGTCGACCGATCTCCACCGCGGCGCGGCCACCGACACCCACGTCGACCTCGTCGAACACCAGTGTCTGCACCGTGTCCGCGTGCGCGAGCACGACCTCGGTCGCGAGCATCACACGCGAAAGCTCACCACCGGAGGCCGCCTTGTGCACCGGCAGCGCGGGCGCCTTGGCGTGCGCGCGGAGCAGGAGCTCCACCTCGTCGACACCGTCGGGCCCGGCCGAGACGGTTCGGCCGTCGACGGTCAACGCCGTCGACTCGGCGGGATCGGCCTCCCGAGAGTTCACGGTGACCTCGATCGCGGCCTGCCCCATCGCGAGCCCCGCGAGCTCCGCGGTGATGCGTTCCGCGAGCACCTCGGCCGCGGCGCGACGAGCCTCCGACACCCGGCGAGCCTGCGTGGCCAGCTCGTCGGCCAGCGCATCCCGCTGTGCCGCGAGGGCCTCCAACGCCTCCTCCGACGTGTCCATACCGGCCAGTCGTGCACGGGCGTCCTCCGCCCACGCGAGCACACCGTCGATGTCGGCCGCGTACTTGCGGGTCAGCTTCTTCAACTCCGCCTGGCGGGCGAGGATCGTCTCCAGCCTCTCGGGGTCGGCGTCGAGCGAGCCGAGGTAGGAGGCGAGTTCACTGCCCACCTCGCTCAGCAGCACGGAGGCCTCCGACAACCGCGGTTCGAAGTCGCGCAGCACGGGATCCTCCGCGGCACTCAACCGCCGCCTCGCCTCGGCGAGCAACCCCAGTGCTCCCGGCAGATCCGGGTCGCCCTCGGCGGACCCCGCGACCGCGAGCTGGGCCGCCGTCGCGGCATCCCGCAGCTCGTCCACGGCGGCCAACCGCTTGACCTGCTCCGTCAGCTCGGTGTCCTCCCCGGGCCGCGGCTCCACGGCGTCGATCTCGGCCAGCCCGTGCCGCAGCAGGTCGGCCTGCTGCGCGAGCTCCCGCGACCGCGCGCGCCGCTGCGTGAGCTCCCGAGACACGGCAAGCCACTCCCGGCGCACGTCGCGGTACGCCGCCAGCGGCTCGGCCACGGACTCGCCCGCGAACCGGTCGAGCACCGCCCGCTGCTCGGCGGGACGCAACAGCCTCAGCTGGTCGTTCTGCCCGTGCACGGCGAGGATCTGTTCCGAGAGGTCCCCCAGCACCCCGACGGGCACGGACCGCCCACCGAGATGCGCCCGCGACCTGCCGTCCGCGCCCACCGACCGCACGGCGATCACGCTGCCGTCCTCGTCGGCGTCGGCGCCCGCGTCGGACAGGATGCGCAGAGCCTGCTCACCGGCGATGTCGGTGAACCGGCCCTCCACGATCGCCTTCGCCGCGCCCGCCCGCACCTTGGAGGCGTCGGAACGCCCACCGGACAGCAGGTGCAGACCGGTCACGACCATCGTCTTACCGGCCCCGGTCTCGCCGGTGACCACGGTGAACCCGGGGTGCAGTTCGAGCGCGGCCTCCTCGATCACCCCGAGGCCCTGGATACGCATCTCGGCCAGCACGCCAACCACCGTAGCGGCAACCCGCGACAAGGTCGTCAACCCTCGCGGGCGTGCCGCTCCCTCCATCCTGTTACCGGCAACGAGAACTTGTGCACCAGGCGGTCGGTGAACGGGCCGTCCCACAGGCGCGCCAACCGCACCGGCACCTCACCGGCCACCACCTGCACCCGGGAGCCGGGTTCCAGGTCCGCGTGCCGCAGGCCGTCGCACGTCAGCACCGCCGGCGACCCGTCCGGATCGACCTGCACGGTGATCACCGACGAACGGGACACCACGAGCGGCCGCGAGAACATCGCGTGCGCGTTGCTGGGGACGACGAGCAGGGCCTCCACGTCGGGCCAGACGACGGGTCCACCCGCCGAGAACGCGTACGCCGTCGAACCGGTCGGCGTCGAGCACAGGACGCCGTCGCAACCGAACGACGACACCGGCCTGCCGTCGACCTCGATCAGCGCGTCGAGAATGCGCTCCCGCGAGCACTTCTCGACACTCGCCTCGTTCAACGCCCAGGTCCGCGTGACCACGGTCCCGCCGAGGGTGACCGTGACGTCCACCGTCATGCGCTCCTCGATGCGGTAGCGGCGCTCCACCACGCGGTCGACGGTGTCGCCGAGCGCGTCGTAGTCGGCCTCGGTGAGGAAGCCCATCCGCCCCAGATTCACACCGAGCACCGGGACACCCGCGGGTCGGGCGAGCTCCGCGGCCCGCAACAGCGTCCCGTCCCCGCCGAGAACCAGCACCAGCTCGGCGCCGCGTGCGGGATCTTCCGACTCGGCCACCACGGCACACGGCAGGGACTGGTCGGGAGGCTCGACGAGTCGTCGTACCTCGGAGTCGAGCACACGCAACCCGATGCCCGCCGCCGCGAGCCGGACAGCCACCTCCCCGGCCGCGTCCCGCGTCGTGTCGCGGTCCGGGTGAACGATCAGCAGTACCTCTCGGCGTCCGAGCTCGGTCACGAAGGTCCCTTCCTCACCGCGGTGCGGACCATCTCGTCGCGCCGCTCCGTGTCGGCGGGATTACTGTCCACCCCCTCGGGATCCTTGCGCAACCATGCGAAGTACTCGACGTTGCCGGACGGCCCCGGCAGCGGGCTGGCCACGACACCCAACGTCCGCAGACCGCACTGCGCGGCCTCGGTGAGCACGTCGGACACGGCCTCCGCCCGAAGGTCCGGGTCGCGCACCACGCCACCGTGACCGAGCCGCTGGCGTCCGACCTCGAACTGGGGCTTCACCATCGGCAACACGTCGGCACCCGCCGCGGCGCACTCCGCCAGCGCGGGCAGC
>JACYYK010000333.1_pt4 | contig 17365 bp, 15 predicted proteins | sample 8236871 | NCBI WGS metagenome assembly JACYYK01 (sample SAMN14103087, study PRJNA606662) | landfill metagenome | isolation source: landfill solid waste inoculated with endophyte fungus Paravalsa indica | place: India:New Delhi, Okhla landfill site | collected 2017-11-05 | reverse complement strand
AGTGGGACCTCGTGGACGAGGAGCGCCGGCGCCAGCTCGACCGGGAGATCGATCGCGGACTGGTGCGGGTGCCGTGGGCGGAGCGGGTGAACGTGTCCGCGCTCACCGGCCGCGCGGTGCGCAAGCTCGCCCCCGCGCTGCGGACCGCGTTGACGTCGTGGGACCAGCGGGTGCCCACCGGGCAGCTCAACAGCTGGTTGTCCGATCTGATCGCCGCGACGCCGCCCCCGGTGCGGGGCGGTAAGCAGCCGAAGGTGCTGTTCGCCACGCAGGCCGGTGTGCGGCCGCCGACGCTGGTGCTGTTCACGACCGGCTTCCTGGAGGCGGGCTACCGGCGGTTCGTCGAGCGCAAGTTCCGCGAGCGGTTCGGTTTCACGGGCACGCCCGTGCGCATCAACGTCCGCGTGCGGGAGAAGAAGCCCAGAAAGAAGTGACCCGGAGGTGGCCACCGTCGTGCGGTGGCCGCCGTCGCGGTGTCCNNGTCCATCGCGGTGTCCACTGTCGAGCCGGAACGTCAGAGCACGGCAGTGCGCAGCGGCACGTCGACCAGTGCGGGTCGGCCCGCAGGGCTGCCGTCGTCCACCCACCGGGCCAGCCGTTCCGGTGCGAACAGCTCGTCGATGGCCATGAACGCGGCGCCGACGAGACCGGCGCGGTCACTGAGGGCGGAGCGCGTGATGCGAAGTTCGCGCGTCGCGAGTGGCAGCGAGCGCCGGTAGACGGTCTCGCGGACGGCCGCCAGCAGCAGATCGCCCGCCCCCGACACGCCACCACCGATGATCACCAGGGCGGGGTTGAAGAAGCTCACGAGCGTCGCGAGCAGGGTGCCCACGAGCCGGCCCGCGCGGGTCAGCAACTCGACCGACGTACGGTCGCCGCTCTGTGCCGCGCGGGAGACGTCGGCGGCCGTCACCGTGCCCGTGGTGGCGAGCACGTCGGCGAGGAACCGGCTGCGCCCCTCCTTGGCGGCGACCAGTCCGTCCCTGGCCAGCGCCGCACCACCCGCGTACGCCTCCAAGCAGCCCGTGTTGCCGCACCGGCACACCACGTCGTCCTCCTCGGACGTGGCCGCGTGCCCGATGTCGCCCGCGCAACCCTGGCTGCCGCGGTGCAACGTGCCGTTGGAGATCAGCCCCGCGCCGATACCGGTGCCGATCTTGACGTACAGGATGTCGCGCTGCCCGCGTGCCGAGCCCGCGCGGAGCTCACCGAGGGCCATGGTGTTGACCTCGTTGTCCACCCACACCGGAGTGTCGTAGCGGCGGGCGAAGCGATCACGCACGGGGTAGCCGTCCCACCCCGGCATGATCGGGGGCGCGCTGGGCCGTCCGGTGGCGAACTCCACGGGCCCCGGCAGTCCGACGCCCACACCCCACACGGGAAGCTCCGGCGAGCCGAGCTCGGCACGGACGCGGGGCAGCAGGTCGTCGAACACCTCCTCGACCCGCGAGAGCACGGTCTCCGGTCCCGCGGCGATGTCGGCCGTCTCGGTGTGTTCGGCCAGCACGACTCCGGCGAGGTCGGTGACGCCCACGCTGATGCTCGTGGCCCCGAGCTCCGCGGCGAGGATCACACCCGCCCTCGCGCGGAACCTCAGCTCGCGCGGCGCGCGGCCACCGCTGGACGGGCCGAGCGCACCCTCCTCCAGCAGCCCGGAGGCTGTGAGTTGAGTCACGCGCTGCGTCACGACCGTGCGGCCGAGGCCTGCATGTCTGCCGATCTCCGGCCGGGTCCTCGCGATACCCGACCGCACCAGGTCGAGCACCGTGGACAGGCTGTCGGCGTGCTCGCCGACGGGAGTCGTCGTGGTCGTCTGGTCGGAATGGAACGCCTGCACCTCTCCCATCTTTCCATCACGCCTCCACCGCGCGTTGCCTCCAGTCGGCCGGCTTCCGTGGTGTGGTGGGATTGAACGGGCGCCAGTAGGCGTTATGCCTGTGAGGCAGAAGTGGTGAGGTCAGGAGGTTGACGGTGGATCGCAATCCGGAGCAGCTGTACGACCTGGATTCCGGCGTGTCGGTTCCGGAGGAGGCGGTGCTGCTCTACCACTTCGACGGGTTCGTCGACGCGGGATCGGCGGGAAGGATTCTCGTCGACCACCTGCGCTCGGAGTTCGACGGGCCTGTGGTGGCGCGGTTCGACGTCGATCGTCTGCTCGACTACCGGTCGCGGCGGCCCACGATGACGTTCGCTGCGGACCACTGGGCCGGCTACGAGGACCCCGAGCTGGTGGTGCGCCTGCTGCACGACGTCGAGGGGACGCCGGTGCTGCTGTTCACCGGGCCCGAACCCGACGTGCAGTGGGAGACGTTCATCGCGGCGGTGCGGGAGCTCATCCAGCGCTGGCGGGTCCGGCTGTCGGTCACCGCGCACGGCATCCCGATGGGCGTCCCGCACACCAGACCGTTGGGACTGACGGCGCACGCGACGCGCCCGGAGCTCGTGCGCAGCTACCGGTCCGCGTTCACCCACGTGCAGGTTCCGGGCAGCGCGGGTGCCCTGCTGCAGTACCGCTTGGGACAGGCCGGGCACGACGCCCTGGGCTTCGCCGCGCACGTCCCGCACTACCTCGCGCAGTCGCGGTACCCGGCTGCGGCATTGCGCCTGTTCGACGCCGTGACCGAGGCGACCGGGCTGCACGTCCCGCTGGCCGACCTGCGTGAGGCCGCGCACGCCGCGAACCTGGAGATCGACCGGCAGGTGGAGGACAGCACCGAGGTCGCCGAGGTCGTCACGGCGTTGGAGCGGCAGTACGACGCCTTCACCGAGGCGAGCCCCGAGAGCAACCTGCTGGCGGACACCGACGAGATGCCGAGCGGCGACGAGTTGGCGGCGGATTTCGAGCGCTTCCTCGCCGAACAGCAGCAGGGACGTTCGGAACCGGGGGAGGGCTGACCCGGCGGCGGTGACCGTGCGCAGCGTCGTCAGCGAAACAGCGGTGCCGCCAGCCAGGCCGCCACTCCGACGAGGACGGCGGCGAAGCCGTAGTCGATCCAGCGCTTCGACCGCTCACTGCGAAACAGAGCGGTGAGTGCCCGGCCGCCGAGTGCCCAGGCGACGAAGGCGACGAGGTTGTTCAGTGTGAACACGATCGTGATCACCAGCACCGCGACGACGCCGCCGCCGTCGGGCGGCCTGAGGAACTGGGTGAACATCACCGCGATGATGTAGTAGGCCTTGGGGTTCAGCAGGAGGACGATCGCGCCGGACCGGAAGCCGATTCGCTGGTCCTGCCTCGTCGCGGCCGTCGTCCTGGAGCCGCCCTTCGTGCGAGCTGAACGGACGAACGTCACCGCAAGCCACAGCACGTAGAGGCTCCCGACTGCGCTGAGCACCGTCGCGAGCAACGGATGTTCGAGGACGGTGACGCCCATTCCGAGCCCGATGGACGCGGCCACGACGAAGGTCGCGACGTGGTAACCGGCGAGGGCCGGCAGGGCGGCGCGCAGCCCCCGCGCCGCACCGAGCGCCGCGAAGAACGCGTTTCCCGGGCCCGGACTGTAGGCGAGCGGGAACAGGAAGACCAGGAGTGCGACGAGCGTGGCCGCGCTCGTCGCGGGCGTCAGGACGGTCGAGAAGATCACAGACCGAGTCTCGGAAGCCGTGGCCGCCCGTGCTGGCGGAGATCGGCCATGGTGATCCACGGTGCGGCAACCGAGTTGGGCAACGAAAAAGGCCCCCCATCCCGAGTGTTCTGGAAAGGGGGCCTTGGTGGTGCGCGATACTGGGATCGAACCAGTGACCTCTACCGTGTCAAGGTAGCGCTCTCCCGCTGAGCTAATCGCGCGAGGCGGAGACGGGAATCGAACCCGTGTACAGGGCTTTGCAGGCCCTTGCCTGAACCACTCGGCCACTCCGCCGTTGGTGTGGATCAAGCGCGAGCTCGATCCAACTGCGGAATGCCCGCCGCAGTCGAGCGGACGACGGGATTCGANNCTACCAGCTGCGCTACGTCCGCAATTTGCGACTCCGTGTCGCTCGGCCTTCCGGTCGGTGACCCGTCGTCGTCGTGTGGAAAGAACTGTATCGGATGGCCGAAACGCCCTTCACGCGGGGGGTGGTCATGCTTCGGTGCACGTCCATGATCAGCCCAAATCGTGCGGGATGAGCCGCGTGAGCGCGTCGTCGACGTCGACCCACAGGTGCTCGTTGCCCGGCAGGACCACGTCGTAGGTCTGGTCGAGGAAGTCGGCCAGCTCCTGAGCCGACGCCTCGAACATCGCGTGACCCGACGGGGAGTTCAGCTCCACGAAGACCGAGTCGGGGTCCTCGATCGACGGCTTGAGGCGCACGTCGCCGTCGCCTGCTTCACCGAGCAGTCCGTCGGCCAGGAGGTCGCGGGCGAAGACCCACTCGACCCAGCCGGCCCGGCCGGTGCGGAACGCGGCCACGACCGCGTACGGGTCACGGGTGTCGTACCGCAGTTCGACCTTCACCGGGACCGGAGGCGTGCGCGGTGCCAGAAGGTCGAAGACCGCCGTGGACCGGAGCGTGACGTGTTCGTTTCGCATGGTCGTTACCCTTCTGCTCCCTTCCGGCCGGTTCGGCCGTGTCCTATGGGTGAGACGCGCAGGGGCGTCGGTTCGCTCTCTACGAACCTGAACATCACCCGAACGTGTTCTCCGTGGTGGGGCCCCGGTACATCCTGCTCACATCAACGAGCAGAAGGACAGGTAAGTCGCGCGAATGTTGCAGCAGTCGCGACCTCCGGTTCGGATCCGCCCCGCGGGGCGAATGGCACCGACTCCGTATGTCACCAGCCGAAATCCCGCCGCCACTCACGAAAGGGGACCCCACTGACGGGGCTCGATCAGCCTCCGCTACAGTGGTTTCCACAACGCAAGGGGCGATTAGCTCAGCGGGAGAGCGCTTCGTTCACACCGAAGAGGTCACTGGTTCGATCCCAGTATCGCCCACCACGAATATTGAGTTGTTTTTCCTGAAGGACCCGGCCAACCGCCGGGTCTTTCTCATGTTCCCGTCGCCATTGGTTCCAACCGGCCACGATGGGGCGCGGACCCCGTCCCGGGTGAACGGTTCGGGCACTGTCTGCGGCTGACCTCGCGACTCTGGTCGGCCAGTCGTCCACGACCGGGCGGCGTGGACTTCCGAGACCCACCTGTTACGGTGGGTGCCCGATCACTCACGGCGACAAACGATGTTGCGTGATTGATTCCCTGCCGCGACGAATCGTGTCGGGGTGTCGCGGGGTGTGACCGCCGCCGGGGCCGCTGGTCACACGGGTCGGGAACCTTCGTTCTCCAGCTCTCCCCAAGGTAGCGACGGTTCGCGTCGTTGTGACCTCCCTGTAACCATGCCCACCTTGTGTCCGGCATCACGGTTTGTTCGCCGGTCCTTGTGGTGTCCTGGGGAGCTGTCCTCGTGACCCGGAGCCGGGTCGAGGAGCGCGGCGACTAGCATCGTGCCTGCACGTCAAACCACGTCCGCAAGGGAGTTCCCCGTGTCGCAGTCGTCGTCCGCCGCAGTCTCGTCCGCCTCGCGCGTGGTGGTGCGAGCAGGCACTACGGCGGGTGCCGCGGTGCGCGAGGCGGGTCACCCGAGCAAGGGTCCGCAGGCCGTCGTGGTCGTGCGGGATCCCGAGGGGACGCTTCGCGACCTCGCGTGGGTTCCGGAGACCGACGTCGAGGTGGAGCCGGTCGCCGCCGACACCGAGGACGGTCGCAGTGTGATCCGGCACTCGGCGGCACACGTTCTCGCTCAGGCGGTGCAGCAGCAGTTCCCCGAGGCGAAGCTCGGCATCGGACCGCCGATCAAGGACGGCTTCTACTACGACTTCGCGGTCGACCGCCCGTTCACCCCGGAGGACCTCCAGGCGCTCGAGAAGCGCATGAAGCAGATCATCAAGAGCGCCCAGCAGTTCTCGCGCCGGGTCGTCGAGTCGGTCGAGGCGGCCAGGGCCGAACTCGCCGACGAACCCTTCAAGCTCGAACTGGTGGATCTGAAGTCCAGCGACGGTGCGGACGCCGTCGATACCTCCGAGGTCATGGAGGTCGGTGCGGGCGAGCTGACCATCTACGACAACCTCGACCCGCGCACCAAGGAACGCGTGTGGGGCGACCTGTGCCGCGGGCCTCACGTGCCGACGACGAAGTACATCCCCGCGTTCAAGCTCACCCGGGTGGCCGCCGCGTACTGGCGTGGTGACGAGAAGAACCCCCAGCTGCAGCGCATCTACGGCACGGCGTGGGAGTCGTCGGAGGCGCAGGACGCCTACCTGGAGATGCTGGCGGAGGCCGAGCGCCGTGATCACCGCAAGCTCGGCGCGGAGCTCGACCTGTTCTCCTTCCCCGAGGAGATCGGTTCGGGCCTGCCCGTGTTCCACCCCAAGGGCGGCGTGATCCGCCGGGAGATGGAGGACTATTCCCGGCGTCGGCACGAGGAGGCGGGCTACGAGTTCGTCAACACGCCGCACATCACCAAGGGGCAGTTGTTCGAGACCTCCGGTCACCTGCACTGGTACCGCGAGGGCATGTACCCGGGCATGCACCTCGACGCCGAGTACGACGACGACGGCACCGTGCGCAAGCCCGGCCAGGAGTACTTCCTGAAGCCGATGAACTGCCCGATGCACAACCTCATCTACCGCTCGCGTGGGCGCAGCTACCGGGAGCTGCCGCTGCGGCTGTTCGAGTTCGGCACGGTGTACCGCTACGAGAAGTCGGGCGTCGTGCACGGCCTCACCCGGGCGCGGGGCTTCACCCAGGACGACGCGCACATCTACTGCACCGTCGACCAGATGCACGACGAGATCAAGTCGTTGCTGCAGTTCGTGCTCGACCTGCTGCGCGACTACGGTCTCGACGACTTCTACCTCGAACTGTCCACGCGCGACCCGGAGAAGTCGATCGGCAGCGACGAGGACTGGGAGCGGGCCACCAACGCGCTGCGGGAGGCGGCCGAGTCGAGTGGTCTGGAGCTGGTGCTCGACCCCGGTGGTGCCGCGTTCTACGCGCCGAAGATCAGCGTGCAGGTCAAGGACGCCATCGGGCGGAGCTGGCAGATGTCGACCATCCAGGTCGATCTGATGGAGCCGGAGCTCTTCGACCTGGAGTACCAGGCGGCCGACGGGTCGCGGCAGCAGCCGGTGATGATCCACCGGGCGCTGTTCGGGTCGATGGAGCGGTTCTTCGGTGTGTTGACCGAGCACTACGCCGGTGCGTTCCCCGCGTGGCTGGCTCCCGTGCAGGTCGTGGGCATCCCGATCGCCGACGCGCACGTCGAGCACCTGCGCGGTGTCGAGAAGGCGCTGCGCGACCGCGGAATCCGGGTCGACATCGACACCAGTGACGACCGCATGCAGAAGAAGATCCGCACGCACACCACGCAGAAGGTGCCGTTCCTGCTGCTCGCGGGCGCCAAGGACGTGGAAGCCGGAGCCGTGTCGTTCCGCTTCCGCGACGGCAGCCAGATCAACGGCGTTCCCGTGGCGAAGGCCGTGGAGGCGGTGGCCGACTGGGTTGCGCGCAGGGAGAACGCCTCGCCGACCGCGGAGGCCCTGGGAGCGTTCGTTGGACAGTGACGACGAGTCGCGCGAGGAACCGCGCGAGGAGTTCGTGGAGCAGGACGGTGTGGGCGTCACGGACCAGCTGCAGCGGCTGTGGACCCCGCACCGTCTCGCCTACATCAAGGGCGAGAACAAGCCCGACGGCGACGGCGAGAGCGGCTGCCCGTTCTGCCGTCTCGCGGGGCTGGACGACGAGAGTGCGCTGATCGTCGCGCGCGGTGAGTCGGTGTACGCGGTGCTCAACCTGTACCCGTACAACCCGGGGCACCTCATGGTGGTGCCCTACCGGCACGTCGCCGACTACACCGACCTCACGGCCGAGGAGACCGCGGAGGTCGCCGACTTCACCAAGCACGCCATGCGGGTGATCAGATCGGTGTCGGGCGCGCACGGCTTCAACATCGGTCTGAACCAGGGCGTGGCCGCCGGAGCGGGAATCGCCGCCCACCTGCACCAGCACGTGGTGCCGAGGTGGGGCGGCGACTCCAACTTCATGCCGGTCGTCGGGCACACCAAGGTGTTGCCGCAGCTCCTCGGGGAGACCCGCACGCTGCTCGCCGACGCCTGGTGACCCGGCGGGCCCGACGGCGTCAGCCCTGCCGGACCGCTTCGATGTCGAGCTCGATGACGACCTTCTCGCTGACGACGGCCGTGGGGATGTTGGTGCCCACGCCGAAGTCGGAACGCTTGATCTCCGTGCGGGCGGAGACACCGAGGACCTTGCTGCCCTCGGTCATGCCGTCGCCGAAGCCGCCGAGCTCGGCGATCAGGGTGACGGGCCGCGTGACGCCACGCAGGGTCAGCTCGCCGTCGATCAGGTAGTCCTCGCCATCGACGCGCACGCCCGTGGAGCGAAAGCTCAGTGTGGGGTGGTTCTCGGCGTCGAGGAAGTCGGCGCTGCGCACGTGTTCGTCACGCTGCTGGTTCGTGGTGTCGATGCTCGCGGCCTGCATGGTCGCGGTCACCGACGAGTCGGCGACGTCGTCCGCCGTGACGATCTCGCCGGCCAGGTCGGTGAACCGGCCGCGGACCCGCGTCACGCCGAGGTGGCGTACGACGAAGCTGACGTTGGAGTGCACCGGGTCGATGGACCAGGTGCCGGTGAGATAGCCGGGGATCTCGGTCGTGCTGGTGGTCATGGGGTTTCCCCTCTGTGATCGATCTTGCAGGCGCACTCTAACGCACGAATAGTTGAGAGCTCAACCAGTCTGGGGGAGGTGGCTAGACTGGGGGCCATGTCGACACCCCGATGGCTCACGGAGGAGCAGCAACGCGTGTGGCGCGAATTCTCGGCCGCCGTCGACATGGTCCGTGGGCACATCGAGAACCAGCTGCAGCGCGACGCGGGGATGCCCACGACCTACTACGCGGTCCTCGTCGCGCTGTCCGAGGCGCCCGGCCGGGTGCTGCGGATGAGTGATCTCGCGCGGGCCACCCGCTCGTCCCGGAGCAGGCTCTCGCACGCCGTCGCTCGCATGGAGGCCAGCGGATGGATCCGCAGGGAGGCCTGCCCCACCGACAAGCGAGGTGCGTTGGCCCACCTCACCGACGCCGGGTTGGCGGCCATCCGAGACGCCGCTCCCGGGCACGTCGACGCCGTGCGCGAGGCCTTGTTCGACGCCCTCACCCCGGAACAGGTGCGCGAGTTGGGTGCGATCAGCGTCGCCATCCGCACCCGGTTGGAACCGGAGTGCGACCGCGTCGCGGAGGCGAGCACCGACGGCGGCGAGACCGTCGAACCGAGGTGAGCGAACGGACGCGGGACACACCCGAAGGGGCACGGAACGCCGACATCGCGACGGCTCGATAGGGTTTGCTTGCCGAGTCGACCCCTACTCGCCAGCAAACCTAGGATCAGATGCTCAACATCTTCGCGCGCGCGTCCGTGTCTCGTGTCACCGACCCGATCGGTGCCGCCCTGGTGCGCGCCGGGCTCACCCCGAACGCGATGACGCTCATCGGTACCGCGGGCGCCATCGCCGGGGCACTGATCTTCTTCCCGACCGGGATGCTGCTCGCGGGCACCTTCGTGGTGTGGGGCTTCGTCATGCTCGATCTCCTCGACGGAGCGATGGCGCGCGCGAAGGGCAGTACGCCCTTCGGGGCGGTGCTCGACGCGACCTGTGACCGGCTGGTCGACGGTGCGCTGTTCGCCGCCATCGCCTGGTGGGGGTTCGCCGTGGCTGACAACCCGCGCGTGGCGGCGGCCGCGCTCGTGTGTCTGGTGCTCGCGCAGGTCATCTCGTACGTCAAGGCCCGCGCCGAGGCGTCCGGTTTCGGTGACGCCGCCAACGGCGGACTCGTCGAACGTGCCGAGCGGTTGATCATCGCGTTGGTCGGAACGGGACTGCAGGGACTGGGACTGCCGTACACCGTCGAGGTGTCGCAGTGGCTGCTCGCCGCGCTGTCGGTGATCACCCTGGTCCAGCGGATCGGGGCGGTGGCCACGGCGGCCGGAAAGGCGCGACAGTGAGCAGGCAGCGACTCGTGGACTGGGGCTACGCGGCCGGCTGGCGGCTCGTGCCGAAGCTGCCGGACGCGTTCGTCACCACCGCCTTCGCCGTCGGGGCCGACATCGCCGCGAAGCGCAACCGCGGCGGCGTCGCCCGGCTGCGCCGCAACCTCGCCAGGGTGGTGCCGCAGGCGGGCCCCGTCGAGCTGGAGGACCTGACCCGACGAGCCATGCGGTCCTACGCCCGGTACTGGCAGGAGGCGTTCTGCCTGCCGTCGATGAGCGCCGACGACGTGCGCGAGCGGGTCGACTTCACCGGCATCGAGTACCTCGACGCGGCCCTGGAGGAGGGCAACGGCGCGGTGATCGCGCTGCCGCACACCGGCAACTGGGACGTCGCCGGGGTCTGGCTGGTCGCGCACTCCGGCAGCTTCACCACGGTGGCGGAGCGGCTGCGGCCCGAATCGCTGTACGAAAGGTTCGTCGCCTACCGCGAGTCGCTCGGGTTCGAGGTCATCCCCGCCGACGGCAGTGTGTCCTTCCGGACCCTGCTGCGCCGGTTGCGGGAGAACAAGGTGGTGTGCCTGGTCGGCGACCGCGACATCAACGGCTCGGGTGTGCCCGTGACGTTCTTCGGCGAGAAGGCGACCTTCCCAATGGGGCCGGCGCGCTTGGCTCTCAGCACCGGCGCGGCGCTGCTGCCCGCCGGGTGCTGGTTCACCGAACGGGGCTGGGCCATGCGGGTGCACCCCCGGATCAGGGTCAGCAGCCGGGAGGAGGTGCCCGCCGCCACCCAGGCCATCGCCGACGTCTTCGCGGGCGACATCGCCGCGCACCCCACGGACTGGCACATGTTGCAGCCGTTCTGGCTGGCCGACCGTGCTGCCGCCGAGGACGGGACGGCCGCCGCCGACGGGGCGGAGCGGAGCGCGACGTCCGCCGGTGGCTCCGAGGTCGGAGCCGACGAACGGAGTGCGTCATGAGGATCGGGATCGTGTGCCCGTACTCGTTCGACGTGCCCGGGGGAGTGCAGGGACACGTCGTGGACCTCGCCAAGGCGCTGCGTTCACTCGGCCACACCGTCTCGGTGCTGGCGCCCGGTGACGACGGCGCCGCGCATCTTCCCGACTTCGTGCAGCCCGCCGGGCGTTCCCTCGGCATCCCCTACAACGGCTCGGTGGCGAGGCTGCAGTTCGGGCCGGTGTCCTACGCGCGGGTACGGCGTTGGCTCCGCGACAACGAGTTCGACGTCCTGCACCTGCACGAGCCGACGGCGCCGAGCCTGTCGCTGCTCGCGCTCATGGTGGCCGAGGGACCCATCGTCGCGACGTTCCACACCTCCACGCCGCGGTCGCGCACGCTGGCGGCGTTCGAACCGGTGCTGCGCCCGCTACTGGAGAAGGTGACCGCACGGATCGCCGTGTCCGCGCTCGCGCGGCGCGTCCAGGTCGAACACCTCGGCGGGGACGCCGTGGAGATCCCCAACGGCGTCGACACGTCGTTCTTCTCCGGCGCCGAGCCGCTGGAGGGCTACCCCCGCGACGGGGGCACGATCGGATTCGTCGGCCGCTACACCGAACCCCGCAAGGGGATGGGCGTGCTCCTCGACGCGCTGCGTGTCCTCGCGCCGGAGCTGCCGGCGCTGCGGCTGCTCGTCGTCGGCCGCGGCGAGGCGGAGACGCTCCACCGCGAAGCGGGCCCCGAACTCGCGTCCCGGCTCGATCTGCTCGGCCAGGTGGACGACGAGACCAAGGCGCGGGCTCTGCGCAGCGTGGACGTCTACTGCGCGCCGAACACCGGCGGCGAGAGCTTCGGCATGATCCTCACCGAGGCCATGGCGGCGGGCACTCCCGTCGTGGCCAGTGCGCTCGACTCCTTCCGCCGCGTGCTCGATGACGGCAAGGCGGGCGTGCTGGTGCCCACCGGCGACTCCGACGCGCTCGCGGACGTGCTGCGCGGGCTTCTCGCCGACCCGGTGCGGCGTGCCAGGCTCTCCGACGCGGCGACGGAACACGTCGCGCGCTACGACTGGGGCACCGTCGTGCGACAGGTTGTCCGGGTCTACGAGACGGCGATCGCGGCCGATCCGCGCAAGGTCGGCGCCGAGACCGGCGTCCTGCGATGACCACACTGCTCGTGCTGGCGCTCGTCGCCGCACTGGTGATGGCGGGCGCGCTGTGGTTGGTCGCGACGGCCAACCGCCTCGACCGCCTGCACGTGCGGATGGACGCGGGCTGGGCCGCGCTCGACGCCGCGCTCGCGCGCCGAGCGGTGGTGGCGAGGGCGGTGACGGCGAGTGCGCTGCGAGGCGACGACGCCGCGGCGTTGCGGGCCGCGGCGGACACCGCCGAGTCCGCCGCCCGGCCGGAGCGTGAGGCCGTGGAGAACGAGCTGACCCGCCGGCTCGCCGACGTCGACCGGAGCGTGTTGCCGGCCGCGCTCACCGACGAGTTGAACGACGCCGAGGAGCGCGTGGTCATCGCCCGGCGGGTCTACAACGACGCGGTGCGCGACGCCCTGGCGTTGCGGCGGCGTCGCCGCGTGCGGTACTTCCGCCTGGCGGGAACGGCCCCCACCCCGGAGTACTTCGAGATCGCCGAGCCAGATCTGGCGAACCCGCCGACCTCCTGACCCCCACTGCCCGCCCCCCGACATCGTGTCCGCGCTTCCCGTACGCGTGTCCGCACTTCCGGTACGCGTGTCCGCGTTTCCCGCACGGGTGTCGCCGGTGTCTGCGACGCCGGGACGTCTCCGACGACACGACGTGCGTACGCGAACTGCCAACACGTGAACGCAGGCCGCGGACACGCGTACGCGAGGTGCGGACACGCGTGCGCAGGTCGCGGACACGATGTCGGGGTTCCCAGGTGGGGGTGGGTCAGGCCGGTCAGGCCTTGGCGTGCTCCCGCGCCGCCGACTTCTGCGGGGCCGGCTCGTAGCGCGCGTGGTGGCGGGTGAAGCTCGCCCGGCCCGAGGTGAGGGACCGCAGGTCCACCGCGTATCGGACGAGCTCCTCCGCCGGCACCTCGGCGCGGATGAGGGTCGATCCGCCCTCCAGGGACTCGGTGCCGAGTACCCGTCCTCGCCGCGACGACAGATCGCCCAGCACGGTGCCCAGGTAGGAGTCGGGGAGTCGGACGACGACCTCGTCGAGCGNNCACGAGCCCGGCCTTGGCGGCGGCGTCCTTCACGGCGAGGGCGCCGGCGGTCTGGAACGCCGCGTCGGAGGAGTCGACGCTGTGCGCCTTGCCGTCGAACAGGGTCACCCGCACGTCGACGACGGGATCGTCGCTGCCGATGCCGTTGCGCAGTTGCGCGCGCACGCCCTTCTCCACGCTGGGGATGAACTGGTGCGGCACGACACCGCCGACGATGCGGTCGACGAACTCCACTCCGGCGCCGCGTTCGAGGGGTTCGACCGTGACGTCGCAGACCGCGTACTGCCCGTGCCCTCCGGACTGCTTGACGTGCCGCCCGTGCCCGTCGGCTCGGGTGCGGAACGTCGTCTTCCGGCTGGTCCGGACGGGTTCGGTGGTCACGTCGGCGCCGCCGGAGCGCAGCATCGACAGCACGACGTCGGCGTGGGCCTCGCCCATGCACCACAGCACGAGCTGGCGCGTTTCCGGGTTGCGTTCCAGCCGTAGCGTCGGGTCGCCCGCGACGAGCCGGGACAGGTTGCGGGCGAGCACGTCCTCGTCACTGCGGTTGCCTGCCACGACGGCGACGGGCAGCAGCGGCTCCGGCATCGCCCACGGTGTCATGAGCAGTGGGTCGCCGGGCTCGGACACGGTGTCGCCGGTCTCGGCGGACGTGAGCTTGGTCAGCGCGCAGAGGTCGCCGGCGACGCAGTGGGGCACCTCGCGGAGAGCGGCGCCGAGGGGCGAGTACAGGTGGGCGACGCGTTCGTCGGCGTCGTGGTCGTCGTGGCCTCGGTCGGTGAGGCCATGGCCGCTGATGTGCACGGTGCGTTCGGGGCGCAGTGTCCCCGAGAACACGCGCACCAGCGACACGCGGCCGACATAGGAGTCGACGGCCGTGTGCACGACCTCGGCGGCGAGGGGCCCGTCGGGATCGGACGACAACCGGGGGTGGGGGATGCCGTCGGGTGTGGTGGCGACGGGCGGTGCGTGTTCCAGCGGCGACGGGAAGGCGCGGGCGATGCCGTCGAGGATCTCCGCCGTGCCTACTCCGGTCTCCGCGCAGGCCGGGATGACCGGATGGAACGAGCCTCGGGCCACCGCTTTCTCGAGGTCGGTGACGAGGGTGTCCTCGGAGATCGGTTCGCCCGCGAGGTATCGCTCCATCAGCGACTCGTCCTCGCTCTCCGCGATGATCCCCTCGATCAGTGCGTCGCGTGCGGCGGTCAGTCGCTCGGCGTCGTCGGAGCCGACGTCGCCGATCCGCGGGGGAGAGCCGTGGGAGTAGTCGTAGCGCCGCCCGGTCACGAGCCCGACCAGCGCGGGCTCACCGTCGCCGGTCGGGAGGTAGAGCGGCGAGACTCCGGCCCCGAAGGCCTCCTGGCAGGCCGTGATCGTCGCGTCGACGTCCGCGCGCGCGTGGTCGAGGCGCGAGACGACGACGGCGCGGGGGAGTTCCACGGCGGCGCACTCCTCCCACAGGGACACGGTCGCGGGATCGACTCCGTGGCCTGCGCTGACCACGAACAACGCGGCGTCGGCGGCGCGCAGTCCGGCGCGGACCTCCCCGACGAAGTCGGCGTAGCCGGGGGTGTCGATGAAGTTGATCTTGACGTTGCCGTGGACGACGGGGGCGACGGCGAGCCCGACGGAACGTTGCTGGCGGATGGCGGCCTGGTCGTGGTCGCACACCGTGGTGCCCTCGACGACGGATCCGGCTCGGTTGATGGCGTTCGCCGCGACGAGCAGGGCCTCGGTGAGGGTGGTCTTCCCGGATCCGGAGGGCCCCACGAGTGCGACGTTGCGTACCTTGCCGGGGTCGTCCACGGCGAACCCGGCCGCCGAGCCGCTGGTCTTGACGGTCTTCTCGGCCATGACGGCCTCCTGCGACGCTGGCGGATGTGTGCTTTCGAGGACACACCCGATCGGCACGCGTGGCAAGGCGGGCGGTGAGTGGGGGGCCATCGAGGTGAAGTGGCCTTCTGGAATCGGCCGCGAATGGACGCCTTCGGCAGTCCACGTCCGACCTACGCTGGGACCGTCAGCTCAGCAAACAGTGTGGAAGGAACTGCTGTGTCGAACGAGCGCTCCAGTGGCTCTGCCGAGGTTCGGACCGGTACCGCGCGGGTCAAGCGGGGCATGGCGGACATGCTGAAGGGCGGTGTGATCATGGACGTGGTCACGCCCGAGCAGGCCCGGATCGCCGAGGACGCCGGCGCAGTGGCCGTCATGGCCCTCGAACGCGTTCCCGCCGACATCCGTGCGCAGGGCGGTGTGGCGCGCATGAGCGACCCCGACCTGATCGACGGCATCATCTCCGCGGTGTCGATCCCGGTGATGGCGAAGGCGCGGATCGGACACTTCGTCGAGGCGCAGGTGCTGCAGTCGCTCGGCGTGGACTACGTCGACGAGTCCGAGGTGCTCACCCCCGCCGACGAGGCCAACCACATCGACAAGTGGGCGTTCACGGTGCCGTTCGTGTGTGGCGCGACGAACCTGGGCGAGGCGTTGCGGCGGATCAACGAGGGCGCCGCGATGATCCGCTCCAAGGGCGAGGCGGGCACCGGCGACGTGTCCAACGCGACCACGCACATGCGGCGCATCCGTTCGGAGATCCGTGCGCTCGCGGCCCTGCCCGAGGACGAGCTGTACGTGGCGGCGAAGGAGTTGCAGGCCCCGTACGAGTTGGTGCGGGAGGTCGCCGACACCGGCAGGCTGCCCGTGGTGCTGTTCACGGCGGGTGGCATCGCCACCCCCGCCGACGCGGCGATGATGATGCAGCTCGGCGCCGAGGGCGTCTTCGTCGGTTCCGGCATCTTCAAGTCCGGTGACCCGGCCAAGCGGGCCGAGGCCATCGTGAAGGCCACCGCGTTCCACGACGACCCGGACGTCCTGGCCAAGGTGTCGCGGGGCCTCGGCGAGGCCATGGTGGGCATCAACGTCGACGAGCTGCCCGCACCTCACCGGCTCTCCGAGCGCGGGTGGTGACGCGGCCGGATCACGCCTGTTCGGAGATCAGCACGGCCATCGTGTGCGGTTCCAGCGCCCGGAAGACGTGCGGCACGTCGCCGGGGTAGGCGATGTAGTCGCCCGGACCGAGCTCCACGGGGTCGTCGAGGAGTCCCACGAGTGCGCGCCCGCTGCTCAGCACGACGTGTTCGACGATGCCGGGCATGTGCGGCGCGGACTCCCGGGGGCGGTCGGGCTCGGCCTGGACGAGGTAGACGTCGCGGCGGGTGTGGGGTGGCGAGGGGGACAGCAGCGTGGCGACGTAGTCGGCGCGCTCGGCGGAGAACCGTGGTCCCTCTCCCGCCCGCACGACCTGCACCTTCGGCTTGACGGGTTCGACGAGCTGGGCGAAGGAGACGCCGAGGGCCGTGCTGATCGCCCACATCGTCTCGACGCTCGGGTTGCCGGTGCCGGATTCGAGCTGTGACAGGGTCGACTTCGCCACACCGGCGCGGCGGGCGAGTTCGGTGAGCGACAACCCCGCCTTCAGCCGTTCGCGCTGCAGCGACGCCGCGATGGCCGCGAGTGGGGCGCCGCCGTTGTCCCTGGTCTCCGTCATGTTGTTCGCTCCACAAGTCCGCTTGTTCGGCTTGACGAACACGGTCATCCATGTTCAGTCTAGAAGGTGATGCGTTCGATATGGCGAACTTTGGATCGAGACCTCGCGCGGGACATCGCGCTGGTGTGTCTCGCGGACGGCCTCGTGGGGCTGTCGTTCGGGGCGATCACGGTCGGCTCGGGCCTTCCGGTGTGGTTGCCCATGCTGCTGTCGGTGGCCGTCTTCGCGGGCGCCGCCCAGTTCATGTTCGTCGGGCTGGTGGCCTCGGGCGGTAATCCCGTGGCGGCCGTCGTCGCCGGCCTGCTCATCAACGCACGGCACGTGCCGTTCGGCTTCGCCGTCGCCGACGCCCTCGGGTCGTCCTGGGCGAAGCGACTGCTCGGTACGCACCTCATGATCGACGAGACGGTCGCCTTCGCGCTGGCCCAGCGCGAGCGCGAACGTCGCAAGGCGGCGTACTGGGCCTGCGGCATCGGGCTGTTCGTGATGTGGAACGTCGGTGTCGTGGTCGGGGCGCTCGTCGGCACGGTCGTGGGCGACACCGGCGCGCTCGGGCTCGACGCCGCGTTCCCGGCGGTGCTGCTCGCGCTGGTGCTGCCTGCTCTGCGGGACGCGGACACCCGTCGGGCGGTGCTGGTGGGCGTGGCCGTCGCTCTGGCCTCCTCCCCGTTCGTCCCGGCCGG
>JACYYK010007286.1_pt2 | contig 17372 bp, 12 predicted proteins | sample 8236871 | NCBI WGS metagenome assembly JACYYK01 (sample SAMN14103087, study PRJNA606662) | landfill metagenome | isolation source: landfill solid waste inoculated with endophyte fungus Paravalsa indica | place: India:New Delhi, Okhla landfill site | collected 2017-11-05 | reverse complement strand
CACGGTGCTGCTCGCCTGCCGCTCGGCCGAACGCGGACGCCGGGCGCTCGCCGCCGTCGAGGCCGTCGCGACAAGCCGTCCGCACCTGTTGTCGTGCGACCTCGCCGACCTGCGCTCGGTCCGGCGCACGGCCGAACGCGCCAGGGAGCTCACCGGCGACCGGATCGACGTCCTCGTCAACAACGCAGCCACGAACGTCGCATTCGGCCCGCTGCTCGACGTCAGCGACGACGCGATCCGCAAGACCTACGAGACGAACGTCTTCGGACCGCTCGCGTTGACCCGCGCGGTCGTCCAGCGCAGCATGCGCGAGCACGGCGGCGCGATCGTCAACGTCGTCTCCGCCGCCGGCCTGCGGGCGAAGCCGAACATGGCGATCTACGGCTCGACGAAGGCGGCGACGTCGTTCCTGACCCGCGCGATGTCCCGCGAGCTCGCGCCGCACGGGATCCGCGCCAACGCCGTCGCGCCCGCCGTGATCCGGACCGGCTTCGCCAGTGCGCTGCACGAGGACCCGGTGGCGCTCGAGGAGGCCGAGAACGCGTCCGCGCTGGGCCGGATCGGCGAGCCGGACGAGGTCGTCGGAGCGGCGATCTTCCTCGCCAGCACGGCCGCGAGCTACGTCACCGGACACGTGCTCGTCGTCGACGGCGGCACGATGGCCTGACGGCACGCCGCCTGCGGCACCGGGGCGGCGCTGCGAAGCTCAGCCCTCGTCGGCCGCGACCACGTGGGTCGCCAGCGCCGCCCGCACGTCGTCGGGCCAGGCCGCCTTGGCGAAGGTCGTGCCGTCGACGCAGACGTGCCGGACCCACGCCTCGACCAGAAGCTCGTCGCCGCGCGCCATTCGGTAGCGCGACGTCATCGAGCTCGTCGTCAGCGGATCGAGCCTGACCTCGATCGCGACCTCGTCGTCGAAGTGCGCGCCCGCGTGGTAGCGCACCCCGACCTCCGCCACCACGAACTCGTGGCCACCGGCGACGAACGTGCCGTACGGCCCGAGCACCGAGCGCCACAGCTCGGTGTGCGCGATATCGGCCCAGGTCAGGTAGTGGGCGTTGAACACGTGCCCCTGCATGTCGCACTCCGCGTAGCGGACGCGTAGCTCGTGGACGAACATCGCTGCCTCCGGTCCCGGTCGTTCCGCGTCGTTCACGACGCGGCTTCGAAGATGTGCACCACGGCGAGCGCCGCAGCGTCGGTAACGCTACCTCCCGCGCCCTGGGCCAGACCGAGCCGCGCGGCGTCGACCTGACGGCCCGTCGCCTCGCCCCGCAGCTGGCGGACGATCTCGACGGTCTGGGCAACGTCGCTCGCGCCCGGGACGTGCCCACGGGCGAGCAGCCCGCCGCTCGGCGAGACCGGCAGGCGACCGCCGATCGAGGTCTCCCCCGCCTGCACGAGCGTGGCGCCCTCCCAGCGGGCGCAGAACCCGAGATCCTCGTAGAGCAGGATCTCGGAGATCGTCGACGCGTCGTGGACCTCGGCGACGTCGAGCTGACCGGGATCGACCTCGGCCTGCTCGAAGGCCGCCAGACCGGCGCGGCGCACGAGCGCGTTGTGCGAGACGTCGTCGGCGAGCTGCGGGCCGACCGCGATGCTGGACGCGCGCACGCGCACCAGCCGACCGCCACCGATCCGCCGCGCCGTCGCTCCGCCGACCAGCACCACGGCCGCGGCGCCCTGGCTGATCGGCGCGCAGGAGAGGCACGTCAGCGGGTCCGCGAGCATCTCGCTGCCGAGCACGCCACGCGTGGTGACCGGATCCCGCAGGTGGGCGTCCGGGTTGCGGACCGCGTGACGGCGGTTCTTGACCGCGACCTGCGCGAGCACGGCCGGGTCGACGCCGGTGCGGTCGAGGTAGTCGCGCGCGGAACCGGCGAGCAACGCGACCAGCGACCCGGCGCCCGGCAGGCCGCTGGCCCGATCGAACGGCCCGCACTCGGCGGCGGCGACCGGGTCCTCGATCCCGAGCACCAGCGCGACGTCGCAGAGCCCGACGCCGACCGCGACCCACATCTCGCGCAGCGCGGTCGAGCCGACCGAGAGCGTCGCGTCGAGCGGGGTCGCTGCGGCGTCGGGCACGCCGGCCGCGACGTAGGCCGCGACCCCGGCCTGGTGGACCAGCGACCCCCCGCCCCCGGGGTACGCGTGCCCGACGCAGGCGAGCTGGACCGCCGTGGCATCCAGGCCCGCGTCGCGCAGTGCCTCGTCGATCGCCGCCCGACCGAGCTCGGCCGATGTCGCCGCCGGGAACCGCCCGAAGGCGGTCATCCCGACGCCGGCCACGTAGACGTCGCCCATGTCGCTACCGGCGCGCCGCGATCGTGTTGAGCGCGACGGCGAGCACGATGATCGCCGCGGTGAAGATGTCGCGGTACTGCGGCTCGACGTTGAGGATGTTGAAGGCGTTGGTGATCAGCGCCAGCAGCAACACGCCGAGGACGGTGCGCCAGATCGCGCCCTGTCCGCCCTTGATGCTCGTCCCGCCGATCACCACGGCGGCGATCGTGTCGAGCGCGAGGCTCGCCGAGCCGCCGGGGACCGCCTGACCGCCACCCGCCTTCGACGCCTCGATCACCCCGGCGATGCTCGCGGTGAGGCCGCAGATCACGAAGGTCGACGCGACCACGAGACTCGTGCGCACCCCGGACAGCCGCGCCGCCTCGAGGTTGCCGCCGACCGCGTAGACGTAGCGCCCGAACCGCGTTCGGCGCAGCACGAAGCCGAGCACCACCGCGGTCAGGACGAAGATCAGCACCGGGTTGGGGATCGACGGGATCAGCTCGCCGCGCCCGAGCCAGACGTAGGCGTCGCTCGACGACGCGTCGAGCAGGAAGCCGCCGGTCACGGCCACCGCGAGGCCACTGAAGGCCAGGCCGGTGGCGAGCGTCGCGAGGAACGAGTGGATTCCGACGCCGGTGATCAACATGCCGTTGGCCAGGCCGAGCAGGACGCCGACCAGCGCGCCGGCGAGCAATCCGATCACCGGGTCGACGTGGATCGTCACGTACGCCGCGACCGAGCCGGCGAGCGCGAAGATCGCGCCGACCGAGAGGTCGAAGCCGCCCGAGATGATCACGAGCGTCGCGCCGCAGGCGGCGATCCCGACGAACGCGTTCTGGTTGAGGACGTTGGTCAGGTTGTCGAACGTCAGGAAGTTCGGCGTCGTGACCGACAGCACGACGAACATCAGCGCGAAGCCGACGACGATGCCGTAGTCACGCGCAAGGCTCGCGACGGTGCGGGTGGACGCGAAGCGCGGCGACGCCTCCAGCGCCCCCGTCGCGTTCTGGGGGAGGTTCGTGGTCACGTCGTGATCTCCGATTCGAGGCCGTCGATGCCGAACGACGCGTGCACGATGGCGTCCGGCGAGAGGTTGATGTTGGACAGTTCGTTCGTAATCCGGCCGCGCTGCATCACCAGCACGCGGTGCGCGAGCCCGAGCACTTCCTCGACCTCCGACGAGATCACGACGACCGCCATCCCGTCGGCCGCGAGCGACACGATCAGGTCGTAGATCGCGCGCTTGGCGCCGACGTCGACGCCGCGCGTCGGCTCGTCGAGGATCAGCACGTCGGGCGTCCGCAGCAGCCACTTGGCGAACATCACCTTCTGCTGGTTGCCGCCGGACATCGCCTGCACGGGCAGGGCCGGATCGGGCGGCGTCACGTTCAGGCGCTCGAGCAGCTCCGCGGTCTCCGCCGTCTCGCGCTGACGATCGGTCACGCCCATACGCGTCAGCTCGGCGAGGTGCGGCAGCGTCACGTTGTCGCGCTGCGGGAGCTCGAGCAGCAGGCCCTGCTTCTTGCGGTCCTCGGGGGCCAGCGCGACGCCGGCGGCGATCGCGTGGCGGGGCGACCCCAACCGCAGCGGCACGCCGTCGACTTCCACCGTGCCGGACTGGACCGGGTCGGCCCCGAAGACCGCGCGGGCGACCTCCGACCGACCACTGCCGACCAGTCCGGCGAAGCCGACGATCTCGCCGCGTCGCACGTCGAAGCTGACGTCCTCGATCACGCCCGGGCGCGTCAGCCCACGGACTGCGAGTCGCACGTCGGCGTCATCGCCGGGCGGACGGCGCTCCGGGAAGGTCGCGTCGAACTCGCGTCCGAGCATGCCGGTGACGAGGCGCTCGACCGGCGTGCCCTCGCTCTCCAGCGTCTCGATCATGGCCCCGTTGCGGAACACCGTGACGCGGTCGGTCAGCGCGAGCACCTCCTCGAGGAAGTGCGACACGTAGACGAAGGTGATCCCCTCGCGTCGCAGGTCACGGACCAGCGCGTGCAGCTGCTCGGTCTCGGTCCGGGCGAGCGACGACGTCGGCTCGTCCATCACGATCAGCCGCGCGTTGCGGGCGACCGCGCGGAGGATCTCGACCTTCTGCTGCTGCGCCACGCTGAGGTCGGAGACGATCGCGTCGCCGTCCAGCCCGAACCCCGCTCGCTCCTCGAGCTCGGCGTACCGGCGGCGCATCGCGCGCTCGCCGATCGCGCCGAGCCGGGAGCTCTCGACGCCGAGGAAGACGTTCTGGGCGACCGTCAGCTCCGGCACCAGCGAGAGCTCCTGCTGGATCACCGCGAGGCCGTCGGCGAGCGCCTCGCGCGGCGACCGGTACGCGACCGGTCGGCCGTCGACGAGGATCTCGCCGCCCGAGCGTTCGACGGCCCCACCGATGATCTTGCCGAGCGTCGACTTCCCGGCGCCGTTCTCCCCCACGAGCCCGTGGATCGAACCGGCCTGGATGCCCATCGTGATCCCGCGCAGCGCCTGAACCCCGGCGTAGCGCTTGCTGACGTCACGGAGCTCGACGAGCATGGGTGAGGTGGCCGTCGTCATGCGCCGCCTAGCCCTCCCACTGGGCCTGGAAGTCCGGGTGCTCCTCCAGGATCTTCGTGGTCACGTTGTCGCCGATCGGGCTGATCTCGATCTGCCCGAGGCCGTCGCTCTTGACCTCTTCGCCGCGAACCGAGGCCAGGATCATCTCCAGCGCCGATTCCGACATCGACGCGGGAACCAGCGCGTAGGTGGAATACCACGTACCGTTCCGCACCTTTTCGACGCCGGCCTTGCTGGCGCCGTAGCCGACGATCGCGACCTCGCCCTCGGGTCGCGCCGGGTCGACGCTGACCTTCTTGCCGGCCGCCTCGATCGCGCGCTCGCCGCCGAGCGTCATCTGGTCGCCGGACGGCGTCGCCAGCACGTCGAGGCCGCGGTTGGCCTGGAGCATGTCGGCGGTCGCCTTCTCGCCGTCGGGCTGGAGGAACCCGCCGTCGGCCTCGGCGACGATCTTGACGTTGTCGTCGAGCGCCTCGGTCAGGACCGGCCGCTTGGCGGCACCGTCCCACGGCAGCTTGCGGCTCCCCCAGAGCAGGCCGACCTCGCACGGGTCGCGCTCCACGCACATCGCGTTGATGCTCTCCGCCGTCACGCGGGCGCCGGCCTCGACGTCCTCGATCACCGAGGTGACGACGCCCTCGACCTGCGGCTTGGGGTCGACCGGGTCGGGCCCGATCGGGAACTGCAGCGCGGCGACCTTGATGCCCTTGTCGGTCGCCTGCTTGACCACCGGAGCGATGCCGGTGGTGTCGTTCGGCATGATGATGAACGCGTCGTACTTGCCGGACGTGATCGCGTCCTGGACCTGGGCGATCTGCGCCGGGCCCTCGAGCTTGCCGTCGAAGAACTCGACGTTCGCGTTGGCCTCGGCTCCAGCCTTCTTGGCCGCCTCGAACATGTACTGGCTGTAGGAGTTGCTGGCCGCCAGCCCGAAGAACGCGACGTTGGCCTTCTCGCCGGACGCGGCGCTGCTGGCGGCGGTGCCCCCGGCGTTGCCCGACGAGGCGTCGTCGTCGCTGCCGCAGGCGGTGGCGCCGAGCAGCGCGCCGGCGGCCACGAGGGCTAGCGTCGTGCGGGTGAATCCTTGTCTGGTGGGTCGATGCATGAGACTCGCTTCCCTGGTTGGTGATCGCCGTGTGGTGAGGAGGTGTGGGGGTGGCAGCAGCTTCCGCCGCGCCGGGGCTGCCAGCAATTGGTTGTGGGAACAGATCGCCGCCAACCGTTTGGCTCGCTGACGGAGTCCGTTCGCAGCCGCGATCCGAAGCGCGCGCCAGGGGCTCCGGGCAGGCGTACGCAGGCCGACGCCGACCGCGTCTGCGGCCGGCGTCAGCGTGCTGCTCCCGACGTATGCGCAGGGTGTCGTGCCCCGGCGATGCCGGGCACCCGCCGCGTTCGGGTCCTACGGACGCGCCCCACGCGCGTCCGAAGCTCTGGCCCGGTGCGACCGCGAACGGCCGCACCAGGGGGCGCTACTCGCGGTCGCCGATGGTCACCAGCAGGCGACCGCCCTCGAGCATCGTGAGCACGTCGCCGGGGTTGATCACGAGCGTCGTGGTCGGCGACTCGACGATCGCCTGACCACTGATCCGTGCCCCCGGGACGAGCTTCGTGGTCGTGTAGACCGGGGTCTCGACCTTCTCGCCAAACTCCGGGAAGTACGCCATCCGCTCGCCGATCCGCGCTTCGGCGCCCGCCGCATCGGGGTCGGTCGCCGCGTCGGTCTTCGGCCGCGGGACACGCGGCGAGACCGCGACCGCGGAGAGTCGCCAGTGCAGGAACTCGACCGGGACGTCCTCCAGCGCGTACGTGAACTGGCTCTCGTGCTCACCGTGGAAGATCCGCACGATCTCGGCGAGGTCGTCGGCCGTGTAGCGATCGGCGGACGGGATCGGCACCGTCAGCTCGTGGACCTGATTGCGGTAGCGCGCGTCGACCGAGCGCTCGAGCACGATCTGGTCGTCGCGGAAGCCGTCCTTGCGGAGGCGCTCGCGGGCCTGCTCCTCGAGCTCGCGGTACTTGGCGTCGAGCTCGCCGATGTCCATCGTCGACGACAGCGCGTGATGGGAGATCGTGTAGTCGTGGCGGACGTCCGTCACGGTCATCCCGAACGCGCAGAACGTCGACGCCTCCGGCGGGATCATCACCTTGCGCATGCCGAGCTGGCGCGCCAGCCGGGCGGCGTGCAGGCCGCCCGCGCCGCCACCGGAGACGAGCATGAAGCCGCGCGGATCGATACCGCGCTCGACAGAGACCGAGCGGATGCCGCCGACCATGTTGGCGTTGACGACCTCGATGATCCCGGCGGCGCCCTCGACCGGGTCGAGGCCGAGCTTGTCGCTGACGCGCGAGGCGACGGCCTGCTCGGAAAGGTCGTCGCGGAGCCGCCGCCGGCCGCCGAGGAACGCCTCCGGCGAGAGGTAGCCAAGCACCACGTTGGCGTCGGTCACCGTCGGCTCCTCGCCTCCGGCGCCGTAACAGGCGGGGCCCGGCTTGGCGCCCGCGCTCTGGGGGCCGACGCGGAGCGCACCGCCGTTGTCGATCCAGGCGATCGATCCGCCGCCCGACCCGATCGAGTGGACCTCGACGCCGGAGACGCCGATCGGCTGGAACTCGACCTGGATCGCGCGCGACATCGCCGGGCGGTGGCCGCGGATCATGCAGATGTCGAAGCTCGTGCCGCCCATGTCGACGGTGATGACGTTGCCGTCGCTGGCGTGCTCGTCGTCGCCGGCCGCCTCGGCCAGGTGGAACGCGGCGGCGGCCGGCGCGGCCGCCGGCCCGGAGCCGAGCGTGTTGACCGGCCGCTTCATGATCTCGTCGACCGTCGAGCAGCCGCCGTTGATCTGCATGTACTGGGCCGGGTGCTTGAGCCGGTTCTCGCCGAGGAAGTCCTCGAGCCGGCGCAGGTAGTCACCGATCTTCGGCAGCACGTAGGCGCTGAGCACGGTCGCCGACGTGCGCTCCCACTCGCGAATCTCGTTCAGCACCTCGTGCGACTTCAGGACGCCGACGCCGGGCATCTCCTCCTGGAGGATCTCGACCGCGCGGTTCTCGTGGTCCCCGTTGACGACCGACCACAGGAAGGCGACCGCGACCGCCTTGACGCCGGCCTGGCGGAAGCGCGCCGCGGCGGCGCGCACCGCATCCTCGTCGAGCGGTGTCAGGACGCTGCCCTCGACGTTGATCCGCTCCGGCACGCCGATCCGCAGGTAGCGATCGACGAAGTCCTCCGGGCGCTTGAGGTGGACGTTGAAGCGTTCGGGCTTGTAGCCGTCGCGGAACAGCAGCACGTCGCGGAATCCCTCGGTGCAGAGCAGACCGACCGGTCCGCCGTTGCGTTGGATCAGCGTGTTGGTGGCGATCGTCGAGCCGTGGACGAACGCCTCGGTCGAGTTGAGCAGCGCGCTCAGCTCGACGCCGAGGTTGTCGGCGACCGCGCGCAGGCCCTTCTCGATCGCCGCCTTCGGTTCGTCGGGCGTCGAGTCCTCCTTCCAGAGGGTGACCTCGCCGTCGTCATCGATGATCACGAAGTCCGTGAACGTTCCACCGATGTCAATGCCAACTCGATATCCCATGAAATTCCCTCTCGGTCTGCTGCGAACGTTGCGGTGGTGGGCGGCGGTCAGCCGACGGTGGGGTTGAGCAGGTACTCGTCCTGCGGACGCATCGTCTCCTGCAGCCAGGTGGAGGCGCTCGGATGCATCGGGTCGACCAGGGGGCGCTCGACCCCCGCGAGCTCGGCGCGCCGAGCCGCGGTCGCGGCCTCGTCGACGACGGGGTCCCAGTCGTCGGAGAGCACCACGCCGTGCAGCTCGTAGGCGGTCATGGGGCTGATGATCTCGTCGCGGACGTCGCGCCGGACCTGCTCGACGTCCCGCTCAGCCGGGTTGCCGTAGCCTCCGCCACCGGTCGAGACCCCGACGCGGGCCTCGCCCGGGCCGACGACGTAGTGCCCGGCGGAGGAGATGAACCGACGACGACCGTCGGTGCCCTCGACGTACTGCCCACCGCCGATCCCAGGCGTCCCGCCGAGAACGCCGTGCGGCGGGTTGGCCTGGCCGTCGCCGAAGGTCACGACCTCGGCCGATCCGGCGGTCGGGCGGACCGCCCAGCGGACGCCGGGCCCGCCGATGAACTCGCCGACGCCCATCGAGTCGGTCTCGACCTGCATGTGGTCGGCGATCAGCGGATAGAGCAGCTCCATCTGCTCGATCACGAGCGACTTGAGGCCGCCCATCGCCGCCAGCGTCGCCATCAACGGCCAGCCGTCGGTGCCCTTGCTGGCTCCGGCGCCGCCGCCGTTGTTGAAGAACATCGCCGCCCACTCCTCGCCCGTGCGCTCGTCGATCCCGGCCCAGTTGGGCATGTTCGCCGCCCGCGCGCCACCCGCGACGACCTTGTCCGGCACGGCGGCGGCCATCGCCTTGTTGACGACGTCGTGCATCGAGTCCGAGGGACAGTTGGTGGCGTTGGAGGTCGATGCCGGATACCTCGCCCAACAGATCGAGCCCTCCTCGGCCACGACCTCGACGTGCGCGAAACAGCCGGCGTTGTGCGGGATGTCCGGGTCGATGTAGTACATGAACGGGATCGCCCCGGCGCCCTGTACGGTCGCCTCGGTGCCGTTGACGCCGCTCGGCGACTGCGGGCCGCTGCCGGTGTAGTCGACGTGCACCCGATCGTCGTCGACCGTGACGGCGACCTTGATCGGAATATCGACCGAGTCCTTGCCGTCGCTGTCCATCCAGCAGGTGCTCTCGTAGGTCCCGTCGGGCATCGCCCGGACCTCCTCGCTCATCCGTCGGTCGGCGTAGTCGACGATCTCGTCGACGTAGTGCATGACCGTCTCGGCCCCGTACTCCGCGACGAGCTCCTGGAGCCGCGCGCGACCCTTGCCGATCGAGCCGAGCTGGGCGAGCAGGTCGCCGTGCAGCCGCTCGCGGTAGCGCAGGTTGGTCAGGTAGAGGTCGATCACGTCCTCGCGGGGCGCGCCTTGGTCGTAGATCTTCAGCGGTGGGATGTGCAGCCCCTCCTGCCAGACGTCCTTGGCGGCCGGCACGATGCTCGACGGCGTCGAGGCGCCGACGTCGAGCTGGTGGCCCTTGGTCACCGACCAGAAGAGGTGCTTGCCGTCAGCGAAGACCGGCTCGGCCGTGACCAGGTCGCCGATGTGCGTGTTGCCGCGGTACGGCGCGTTGCACATGAAGATGTCGCCCTCGTTGACGCGCCCCTCGAAGGTTCGGTGGATCTCGGCGAGCACGAGGTGCATCGAGGTCGTGTGGATCGGCAGCGCGTCGTACATCGCCACCTGACGCGGCACGGCATCGTAGATCGCGCACGAGTAGTCGCGAGCCAGCGCGAGGATCGACGTCCACGCCGTGTACTCGAGCGTGAGCGTCATCTCGTTGGCGATGCTGTCGAACCGGCTCAGCATCACGCTGAAGGTGACCGGATCGAAGTCCGCCGCGTGGCCCCGCTTGTCCGTGGTCTCAGGCTGTTGCGTCATTCGGCGTCATTCTCGTTCCGTGCGTTGTGCGGCACACCAAGCCTTCCGCCGACGACGCCGACGGACAGGCGATGGGTACGACGCTAGATTCGCCGCGACCCCGCCGACAATGGGTTCCGCACACAAACGTCGCGAGGGCACTTGGGTGTCAAGACACGGTCGCCTCAGACCCCCGGAACGGCCCTTGCCGCTGCCCGGACGCTGCCCTACATTGAGGGCGTCCGCGTGACGAGTGGTCCCCCGAAACGGCCGATCTGGAGCTCGTTCGGCCCAGCACGCGGGTGTCACGTCGCCGACAACGAGGGCTCAATGGTCATCAGGGAACTGGTCGAGATGTACAGCCTCAAGCTGGATGTCGTCGCCGGATCGAGGGGTCTCGACCGCAGCGTCACCTGGACGCACGTGTCGGAGCTCGAGGACCCGGCGCCATGGCTCGACGGCGGTGAGCTGCTGATGACCAACGGCCTCGGGATCCCGGCCGACGCGGCCGGCCAGGTCGAGCTGATCGAGCGCCTCGACGAGCGGCGCGTCGCGGGGATGGCGGTCGGGATCCGCGCACCCGAGTTCCAGCCGGAGATGCTGGCCGCCGCGGAGCGTCGCGGCTTCCCGCTGCTGAGCGTGCCGGTCGAGGTCCCGTTCCTCTCGATCGCGCGGATGGTCGCCGACGCCAACCAGAACAGCGCCCAGCAGCGGCTGCTGACGCACGTGCGGATCTTCGACACGCTCCGCCCCGATGGCACGTCGACGCCGTCGCAGGACATCTTCCGCCGGCTCGAAGAGATCTCCGGCTACACGCTGCACGTGATCTCGATCGTCGGCGCACCGCTGATCAGCGGCTTCCGGCGCCCGCCCGCCGACGTCGTCGAGGCGCTCGGCGGCGAGGACTTCGAGCCGGACTCCGCGAACCCGGCGGTGCCGGGCGGTTACGCGGTCCCGGTCCCGCTGGAGCAACGCTCGGGGACGTTCCTCGTCGCGCTCGAGCGAGAGGGCGTTCCGCCCGCCGGGCTCAGCGCGGTACGGCACATGGCGACGATCGCCGCGCTCGAGCTGTCGAAGCTCTACTACGAGCGGGAGGCGATCCGCCGGCACGGCGCCGAGACCTTCGCCAAGCTGATCGCCGGCACCGTCGACCTCGTCACCGCGACCGACGCCATGCGCGCGATGGGCTTCGACCTCGAGGAGCCGCTGGTCTTCGCGGTGATGCGGGGCGAGAAGGGTGAGCTGCACGACGAGGAGGTTCACCACCGCCTCTGCGACCGGCACGTACCGCACCTGATGCTCGTCGACGAGGACCTGCTGGTGATCCTGCCGGCGTCGGTCGACGTGCTCGACGAGGTCACCGACCGCCTGCCGCTGCGGGTCGGGGTCAGTCGCGAGCGGCCCGGGCTGCGCAACTGGAGCATCGCTCGCAAGGAGGCGACCTGGGCGGTCGAGCGCGCCAACGACGCCGGCGACCGCTCGGTGCTGCGGTTCGACAGCAGCGGCTCGGCGATCCATTGGCTGCCGGCCGACATCGGCGTGCTCGAGACGCTCGTGGACGAGGTGCTCGGGCCGATCCTCCGCTACGACACGGAGCGCAACAGCACGATGCTGCTGACGCTCAAGGTCTTCTTCGACCACAACCGCCGCTTGCAGACCGCGGCCGAGGAGCTGCACGTCCACAAGCACACGCTCTCCTACCGGCTCAACCGGATCGAGGAGATCACACGCCGCGAGCTCAACAACATGCCGGACCTCGTCCAGCTCTGGCTCGCGCTGCAGGCCCACGCGATCGTCTCGACCTGAGACCGGAGCCGGGCCCAACCACCGTGTGCGGCCGCGCTGTCACCGGGGCCAAGCCGTTCGCGCGGCTTTGTGGCGCCCACGCATTGCTGCGGCGAAGAGCCCGCGCCTACGGTAGCCCGAGGACCGTGCGCACGCGCCGGCCCGCATCCCCAGGAAGACCGCGACAGGAGTCACGATGACCGTCCAGCCCGAACCGACAGCGTCAGACGCGCTCCGGTACGACCCGGTGACCTTCAGCGTCATCCTCAGCCGGTTCAACGAGATCGTCAACGAGATGACGCTCACGCTCGAGTACACGGCGTGGTCGTCGAACCTCGCGCTCGCCCACGACTACTCCTGCGCGATCTACGATGCCGTGCCGCGTCAGGTGGCGATGTACGACGCGCTGCCGATCCACACGACCTCGATGCACCTCGTGCTCGCCGAGATCGCGCGGACGTTCGAGGGCGACGTCAACGAAGGCGACATCTTCCTCTGCAACGCGCCGTACCGCGGCAACACGCACGTCGGCGACGTCGTCACCGCCGAGCCGGTCTTCGCCGACGGCGCGCTGCGCTTCTGGTCGGTGACCAAGGGGCACCAGCTCGACGTCGGCGCCTTCATCCCGGCCAGCGTCGTGCCCCAGGCGAAGAACGTCTGGCAGGAGGGACTGCACATCCCGCCCCTGAAGATCCACGACCGGGGCAAGCCCCGCGCCGACGTGATCGACCTCTACCTCAGCAACCTGCGCTACCGCGATCTGCTCAACGGCGACCTCTCCGCCCAGCTCGGCTCGATCACCAAGGGTCGGATGCGGCTCCAGGAACTGACGGCGGAGTACGGCGTCGAGACCGTGATGAGCTACGTCGACCACCTCATCGACTACGCCGACCGGCGGATGGGCGAGGAGCTCAGCACGATCCCCGACGGTGTCTACGACGCCGTCGGCTGGGTCGACAGCGACGGCGCCGACGCGACCGACGTGCCGATCAAGGTCGCTGTGACGATCGACGGCGACCACGCCACCGTCGACTACACCGGCAGCGGCCCGCAGTCGCCGAGCGGCCTCAACGGCACCGAGGCGACCGCGATCGGGGCCGGGGCGATCCCGTTCATGTACTACATCGACCCGGACATCCCGCACAACCACGGGTGCCTGAGCCACGTCGACTCGTCGGCTCCGCTCGGCACGCTCTGCAACGCCGAGTACCCGGCGGCGACGTCGGCCGCGACGATCTTCCCGGCGGACCTGATGCAGGAGGTCGTCAACATGGCGCTCGCACCGGCCGCACCCGACCGGGTGATCGCGGGCGGGGCCCGGGCCTCGAACCTGCCCGGGCTGAGCGGGATCGACCCGAAGACCGGCACCGCCTGGGGAACGATGCTGTTCAACGGCGCCGGCGGTGGTGGCGGCAGCAAGGGCGCCGACGGCTGGCCGATCTTCGCCACCGCCGCCGCGATGGCCGGGCAGAAGTCGCTGGCAATCGAGCAGATCGAGCTGCTCTACCCGATCGTCGTCAACCAGATGGAGGCCGAGACCGACTCGATGGGCGTCGGCGTCCACCTCGGCGGCACCGGGGTGCGCTTCGAGCTGGAGCCGATCGGCGCGCCGATGGAGGTCGTGACGTTCGGCGACGGCCTGGACAACCCGCCGCACGGGATCATCGGCGGCACGCCGGGGATCGGCGGCGGGCAGTACGTGGAGGGCGCCGATGGCCAGCGCCGGTTCGTCTCCGCCAACGGCTACTACGTGGTCGCCGACGGCGAGCGGCGGGTCAGCGTGTCGACCGGCGGCGGGGGCTACGGCAACCCGATCGAGCGGGACGTCCAGCAGGTCCGGCGCGACGTCCGCGACGAGATCATCAGCCGCGAGACCGCCTACGAGGAGCACGGCGTGGTGCTCTCCGACGACTGGGACCCCGTCGTCGACGAGGCGGCGACCGCGGCGCGGCGCGCCGAGCTCGCCGCCGTCGAGCGTCCGCTGGTGCTGCCCGGCCGGCCGAGCGCGGCGACCTGGCTGGCCGACACGATGCGCCCCGAGGACGAGTACCTGATCAACCCCGGCGCGGCCGGCTGAGCCCACCGAGCCCGGAGCGCGAGCCGCGACCGGGCGGCCGGCAACCGCACGGGACGCGAACGGCCCGGCGAGGGGTTCCCGCCGGGCCGTTCGCGTCCCGGAGCCGCGCTCCTACGCCACTCGGGACCGGCTACTGAACGCCGCAACGATCTCGGCGAGCGTCGACCCAGGCGTGAAGACAGCGGCGACGCCGGCCTCTTCGAGCGCCGGAACGTCACGCGTCGGGATCGTGCCGCCGACCGCGACCGCGACGTCCTCCGCCTGCTGCTCGCGCAGCAGCTCGAGGATCCGCGGGACGAGCGTCATGTGCGCACCCGAGAGGATCGACAGGCCGACCGCGTCGGCGTCCTCCTGCACGACGGTGGCGACGATCTGCTCGGGCGTCTGGTGGAGCCCGGTGTAGATCACCTCCATCCCGGCGTCGCGCAGGGCGCGCGCGATGATCTTCGCGCCGCGGTCGTGGCCGTCGAGGCCCGGCTTGGCGATCACGACCCGGACCGGCGCCTGTTCGTCCCCGCTCACGAGGCCCGCCCGAAGACCGTGCGGCTCTGCTCGCGCGCGAACTGCTGCAGGTACCACGGTCCGAAGCCGCCCTTGCCGGCCGATCCGCTGCCCTTCCAGCCGGACATGGTCTGGCTGCCGGGCCACACCCCGGTGGTGGCGCCGCCCGGATTGTTGACGAAGGTGATTCCGGCCTCGATCTCGTCGAGGAACCGCTCGCGCTCACCCGGGTCGGTCGTGAAGATCCCGGCCGAGAGGCCGTAGCGGATCGCGTTGGCCTCGGCCATCGCCGCGTCGAGGTCGCGCACGCGAACCACCGAGAGCACCGGCAGGAAGAGCTCCTCGCGGGTGAGCTCGTGGCCGTCCGGCAGTCCGTCGATCGCGGTCAGCTCGACGAAGTTACCGGCGGAGGTGTCGGTCCCCCCGCCGAACAGGAGCCGGCCGTCGCGACGGCCGGCCTCGACGGCTCCGGAGAACCGCTCGATCGATGCCGCCGAGACCACGGGGCCAGTGAACGCCGACCGGTCGATCGGGTCGCCGACCCGCAGCGCGGCGGCTTCGCTGCGCAGCGCATCGACGAACTCATCGTAGACGTCGTCGAGCACCACCGCGCGCGAGCAGGCGTTGCACTTCTGCCCCGACATGCCGTACGCCGAGCGGACCACTGCCCGCGCGGCGACGTCGATCGGACCGGCGTGCGCGGTGATGATCGCGGGGTTCTTACCGCCCATCTCGGCGATCAGCGGCCGCACGTATGGAGCGCCGCCGAAGCGCGCCGAGAAGCCGAGGCCGACATCCGCCGACCCGGTGAACGCCAGGCCGTCGATCTCCGCCTCGGCGAGCAGTGCGCCGGTCTCCGCACCGCCCTGGAGCAGATTGAGCGCACCTGGCGGCAGCCCGATCTCGGCCAGCAGGTCATAGAACGCCCGCCCGCTGGCGGGCGTCAGAGCCGATGGTTTGCAGACCACCGTGTTGCCGGCGATCAGCGCGGCGGCGACCATCGCGAACGAGATCGCCAACGGGAAGTTGAACGGCGCGATCACGCCGAAGACCCCGTACGGCCGCAGCACGACGGACGCGGTCGCGTCGTCGGCGGGCGCCCGCAGCGCGACGCCGGTCGCCTCTGGCGCGCCGACCTGCGCGGCGAACAGCTCGATGATCGCCACGCACTCGTCGACCTCGGCGAGGGCGTCGGCGCGCGTCTTGCCCGTCTCGTACGAGATCAGCGCCGCCAGTGCGATCCGCCGGGACTGGATCCGCTCGACGGCGCGCAGCAGAATCGCGACGCGTTCGGTGACGTCGGTGCGTCGCCAGCCCGGCAGCGCCCCCCGCGCCGAATCGACAGCGCGGCGGACGGTATCCGCGTCGGCGTTCCGGCCGCGGCCGGCGATCCGGGCTCCGTCGACGGGATCGTGCCGGTCGAAGACGACACCGACCGCCAGCTCCTCACCGTCGACGATCTGCCCGTGCGGTCGCGGGTCGCTCGCCCGGAGCGCCGCGAGCTCCCGCTCGAAGGCCTGGCCGGCCTCCGAGTCGGCAGCTTGGCTGTAGACGGTGGCGTAGGTCACGTTCGACACGGTGTGCTCCCTCGACTTCCGTCGGACCGCGGTCCGACGCGTGGACTCGCTACCACTCTCCTCGGCCGAGCGCCAGCGAGGCAATTGGCGGTGGGCCCGAACTCGACCCGTCGTCTTGTGTCCTGCCGCAAGCGGGCGACCCCGCGCCGCCCGCCGCCGTTCACACCGCGCCCAGCGGCAACTGGTCGGGCCGGTAGACCCCCGGCGGCAGCAGCGCGAGCGGCGCCACCGCGCGCACCGCCCGGGCTGCGGTGGCCGGGTATGGATCGCCGAAGAACGTCCCGCGGGCCTCGGCCTCGACCACTGAGTCGCCACGGATACCGAGCCGGGCGGTCTCGGCGATGCCGTCCTCGGGGCCAAGCTCGAGCACGGCGGTCCACGAGACCTCCGCGACGATCCGACCATCGCGGACGCCAACCGCCCGGCGGACGAACCCCGCGGACTGTTCCGGACCGATTACTCGATCGCCGTGGCGGCGCACGCGCCCGCTCGGGAACGGCTCGACCGTCTCGTGGACCTCATCGACGTCGAGGGCCAGGCCGTCGACGATCACCGCCAGCGACTCGGCGACCGACAGCGCGCTGCGATCGACGACGGCGTCGACCGGTTGCCCGACGCCGATCTCGTCGAGGATCCCGGCACCCCAGCTGCGGATCTCGGAGACGCGCACCGCCTCGACGTGGCGGATGTCGTTGACGACCGATCCCCAGGCGACCGGCAGCACGTCGAGGATGAAGCCGGGGTTGAAGCCGGTGCCGACGATCCGCCCGCCGCCGCGCTCGGCCTGCACCCGCAGGCGCTGCCAAGCGGCTTCGCCGAGCGCGGTCCGCGGGTGCACCAGGCCGGAGACCGTGATCGCATCCTTCCCGCGCTCCGCGCAACGGCCGACGAAGGCCGCGACCGCGGCGGCGTCACCGAGCCCGCCGTGGATCACCGCGTCGACCTGCGGGTCGGCGAGCACGCGCTCGAGGTCGTCGGTCGCGGCGACCCCAAGCGGCTCGATGCCAACGAGCGTGCCGACGTCGACACCGGCCTTCGTCGGCGTGTGAACGAGACCCGCGACCAACCGCAGGCCGGGCATCGTGGCGACCGCCTTGACGATCTCGCC
>JACYYK010003745.1_pt1 | contig 17378 bp, 16 predicted proteins | sample 8236871 | NCBI WGS metagenome assembly JACYYK01 (sample SAMN14103087, study PRJNA606662) | landfill metagenome | isolation source: landfill solid waste inoculated with endophyte fungus Paravalsa indica | place: India:New Delhi, Okhla landfill site | collected 2017-11-05 | reverse complement strand
ACCAGAAATAAAAATCCTAAATCTAATTTGGCACTTAAAGCGTTAGACTTGTCCAATATATTGATATATAGCACAGCATTAAGAGAATTAACACTAAATCTGTCCAATATATTAAAAAGCCAACAAAGAGATAGCTTTTCCCCAGCCTAGACCGAAAGAGAAAAGCATTATCATCATAAATATTTTCACAAAGCTTACCCGCAATACCCTAAACTCACTCGCCAGAACAATAGTTGTTTCCGTACTTTCAATGAATAACAGTGGATTGTAAAGATAATATTAACCAATGTAAATTAAATTTTACATATTTTTTGACTTTTTGTGGACTTTATCTATTCACTTTAAATGTACGTCCATGTATGATAGGAGTATATAGATAGTAGATGGGGTGCTGGAATGGAAGAGAAAGTTTTAATCGTTGATGATGAACAATCTATTGTGACTCTTTTACAATATAACATTGAAAAGTCAGGATTTCAGACAGAAGTAGCCTATGATGGTACAGAGGGGCTACAGAAGGCGTCAACTGGGGAATTTGATTTAATAGTGCTTGACCTTATGTTACCTGGATTAGAAGGAACAGAAGTGTGCAAGGCGTTAAGACAAAAACAAATAGACACACCAATCCTGATGTTAACTGCTAAAGATGATGAATTTGATAAAGTACTTGGATTAGAACTAGGAGCAGATGATTATTTAACCAAGCCTTTTAGTCCTAAAGAAGTAGTAGCTCGTATCAAAGCAATTCTTCGCAGAACAAAACAACGAGAAACAGCGACAGATCAACCATACATAAAAATTGCAGAGTTATTAATTTACCCTCAACAATACGAGGCGACGATTGATGGAAAGACATTGAGTTTTACACGTAAAGAGTTTGAATTATTACATTATTTAGCGAAGCACAAAGGAAAAGTCTTATCAAGAGATCAACTATTAAGTGCTGTATGGAATTATGATTTTGTAGGAGATACGAGGATAGTGGATGTGCATGTGAGCCATTTACGGGAGAAAATTGAACCTGATACAAAGCATCCAGTATATATTAAAACAATTAGAGGTCTTGGATACAAAATGGAGGAGCCCACTTAATGGATAAGGAGCAAAAAACCAATAGCTTTTATCGATATATGGTGATGATCACCTCCGTATTTTTTTTAATCGGATTAGTTGTGGTTCCTTTTACTACTGGTGATGACCAACTATTTGTTCTCTTTTCATTGCTAATTGGCTATATAGTTGTCTTAATACTAATGTATCATATGTATGAAAACTACGTGAAGCCAATACGAGCAGCCATCAATGTGACAGATGAACTTGTAAAGGGTAATTACAATGTTCGCACATATGTAAAGCCGAGTGGGGAAGCTCAACAGCTGAGTAATCAGCTAAATATGCTCGCTAGGAACTTACAAGAGATGGCAATCCAAGAAAAAATGCAAGGAAGTCAATGGAAAACTGTCATTAACAATATGGAAAGTGGACTTATGCTTATTGACGAGAGAGGCTATGTTCATTTAGTAAATCGTAAATTTTTACATATGTTCGGTAAACAATCCACAAATTATATAGGCTATTTATATTATGACGTATTGGATGATAAGAGCATTCACAAAGTAGTCCAAGAAACATTCTTGTATGAAGATAAGATGATCGGTGCGATTACGCTATCGATTAAGGAAGATAAGCATCATATTGAAGTGGTAGGAGCCCCAGTTATCAATGATGTTCGAGAATTAAAGGGCACGGTACTCGTTTTCCATGACATAACGGATTTGAAACGTGTGGAACAAATGCGAAAAGATTTTGTTGCCAATGTATCTCATGAGCTAAAAACACCGATTACTTCGATTAGAGGGTTTACTGAGACTTTACTTGATGGGGCGATGGATGAGGAGAAACTAAGAAAACAATTTCTTGATATTATTTTAAAAGAGAGCACTAGAATTCAAGCGCTTGTACAAGATTTGTTGGAGCTATCAAGACTGGAAAAAGAAGAGATGCAATTATCGCAGAAAATTATTAAGGTCGATGATTGGATTCCTAATATCTTAACATTAATGGAACAACAGGCTAATAAAAAAAGCATCGCATTTCATGCTGATATTGAAAAAGGCCTATCTATATATGGAGACCCAGACCGGTTACAACAGGTAGTATTAAATTTATTGTATAATGCTTTCAATTATACGGCCGAAGGCGGAGAGGTCTCGTTACACATTCAAAACCAACAGAATAATATAGCTTTATTGGTTCAAGATAATGGGATTGGTATTCCAGCTGAAGCTAAACAAAGGATATTTGAGCGATTTTACCGGGTCGATCGAGCGAGAAGTCGAAATACTGGAGGGACAGGATTAGGATTAGCTATTGTGAAACACATAGTAGAAGCACATCATGGAACGATAGAAGTGGAAAGCCAGCTTAACAAAGGATCAACTTTTATAGTAAAGCTACCTAAAAAGTGGTAAGAAAATGTATTAATTTTCTTACCACTTTTGTCATTTTAATGAAACCTTTTTCCTACATATTCGTAGTTGTAGTAAGGGAAGATGGAAGAACATACATAAAAGGGGGAAATCAAATGACGCTTAAACAAATCTATAGCTGGGTTGGCATTGTTGTTGCTGTAATTTTACTCGGTGTCATAGGTTTAACAAGCTGGTACACAGTGGATGAATCCGAACAAGCGGTTGTGGTTACATTTGGAGAGGCCGATGAAGGGACGACAGAACCAGGACTACATTTTAAATTACCTTGGCCCATTCAAACGGTGGAAACATTATCAAAGGAGACATTTAGTCTAAATTTTGGTTATGATGAGGAAAAAGCGGAAAATGCGGATATCGTAAGGATGATTACAGGAGATGAGAATATTCTCCAAGCAGATCTAGTTGTGCAATGGAAAATTGTAGAGCCGAATAAGTATTTATTTCATTCGAACGATCCAGAACAAATTTTGTATAATGCCACCTCTGCTTCATTAAGAAGTATTATCGGGTCATCCACTATTGATGAAGCATTGACAGACGGAAAAGCAAAAATCGAGAATGAGGTTTTGGACTTATTAGTATCCTTAATGGAGGATTATGATGTTGGGATTGCAATACAAGACGTCAAGCTTCAAGAGGTGGATTTACCTAATGAGGATGTCCGTCAAGCATTCATGAAAGTTACGGATGCAAGAGAAACGATGAATACAAAGAAGAATGAAGCAGACAAATATCGTAATGAGAAATATGAAGAAGCCTTAGGGGAAAAAGATGCCGTTATTACGAGGGCAGAGGGTGACAAGATTCAAAGAATTGAAACAGCACGAGGGAATGTAGCTGCTTTTGATGCATTATATCAAGCCTATGAAAGCAACCCACAAGTAACAAGACAACGACTTGTGTTAGAGACTTTAGAGGAAGTCTTGCCAGATGCTAATATTTATATTATGAATGATGATGGGAATACGATTAAATACTTACCTTTAGGCCAAAACGGTAACACTGCCACCATTCCACCTGCTACTGATGAGTCTCCTAATGATTCTGAACAAAACAGTGAGGAGGAGTCTACAAATGACGAACAATAATGTATATGAGATGAAGAAAATGTCACCAAAAGAGATTAAGCGGTATATTAAAATAGGTATCACGCTTTTACTTATCGTCATTCTCCTAATCATTTTAATCAGCAGTATGTTTGTAGTGAAGGAAGGAGAATATAAGGTGGTTCGCCAATTTGGTGAAGTAGTGAGGATTGAGAGTGAACCTGGATTAAATTTTCGGATTCCTTTACTTCAATCTATTACGACACTTCCAAATAAAAAGCTTGTTTATGATGTCATAGAAAGAGAAATTAATACTTTAGATAAAAAGCGGATGATTATTGACAATTATGCCATTTGGGAAATAACGGATCCTGAGGCAATGATTGCCAATGCTCGTACTGAGATAGGAGCAGAAGCGAGAATGTCAGAGTTCATTTTTTCTATCATTCGTTCTGAGCTAGGTACGCTAAATTATGATCAGATTATTAATGAAGAAGGTAGTACAAGAGGGGATTTAAACCAACGGGTGACAGATCGTGTAAATGAGCTCTTAGAAAGAGATAATTATGGTATTCAGGTGGATGACGTCCGCATTAAGCGTTCTGATTTACCTGAAGAAAACGAGCAATCTGTCTACAATCGTATGATTTCCGAGCGTGAGTCCCAAGCACAACAATATTTGTCACAGGGTGAGGCCGAAAAGAACAGAATCATGGCAGAGGCTGATCGAGATGTAACGGAGATGCTGTCCAAAGCAAATGCCCAAGCAGAGCAAATTCGTGCAGAAGGGGAAGAAGAGGCAGCGAAAATATATAATCAATCCTTTTCAAAGGATGAAGAATTCTATCAATTATACCGTACACTTGAATCCTATAAGAAAACAATAGATGGTGAAACGACCATTATCATTCCACAGGGCTCTCCTTATGCTGATTTACTGATGGGTTATATGGAATAGTAATGCTTGAATAGAGATACAAAGAAAATTTTTTGTATCTCTATTCTGCTTTTATGGAGCAAAACACTATAATATAAAGGTGGTGAGAAAAATTGAAGACAACACTAATTATGGTTAGGCATGCCGAGTCTCCATACATATTCGGTAAAGAAAGATCAAGAGAGTTATCTGCTAAAGGGAAAGAAGCGGCGAATAAAGTGAAAGAAATTTTAGCAGAACACAAAAATATTTCTATTGTTTCAAGTCCTTATACGAGAGCAGTACAAACGGTTCAGCCCTTAGCAGAATGGAAAGGGCTTTCGATCACCGAGTACGAGGAATTAAGAGAAAGACCAATTAAAGGGCTAAATTATAAACTGGAGGAGAGAGAGTTAGTCAAAGCTATTCAGCAATCATTTGTAGATAAGAACTTCTGCCTAGAAGGTGGGGAATCCACAGCGGAGGCGCAGAGTAGAGCAATCCCTGTTATTCACCAGTTACTGAAGGATCATCAAGGCAAAACAGTGGTAATAGGTACCCATGGAAATATTATGACAATTATGATGAATTATTTTGACGAAAAATTCGGCTTCGATTTTTGGCATCGTACTTCTAAGCCAGACATTTATGAATTAAGTTTTTTCCAAAATAATTTGGTAAGAATCCAAAGGCTATGGCAGCACGGATGACTGTGAACAAAGATTTGGAGGCTTTGCTTCACTATTGTTTAAAGGAAATGAAAGAGGCTGGTTATGAGTATGCGATCATCGGTCAGGCTGGGCCAATTGAGTTTTATGAAAAGGCTTGTCAAGCAAGGGTCATTCCTATAAAATCCTCATTCTAATAAAGAAGAATAAAAATGATATTGTGTTCAAATAGTGGTAAAATAGTGGATAAGATTATACGTATATGCCATTCGGGCATAGATAAAGGAGTTTTTGTGCAAATGTCGAATAAATTAATTCTGATTGATGGAAACAGTATTGCTTACAGAGCTTTTTTTGCTTTACCTTTATTGAACAATGATAAGGGAGTGTATACGAATGCTGTCTATGGTTTTACTACAATGCTACTTAGAATATTAGAAGAGGAAAAGCCAAGTCATGTATTGGTTGCCTTTGATGCTGGTAAAACAACTTTTCGTCATGAAACCTATAAGGAATATAAAGGTGGACGGCAAAAGACACCACCAGAATTAAGTGAACAATTCCCGTTATTAAGAGAACTTTTAGATGCCTTTCAAATTAAGCACTACCAGCTTGAGAACTTTGAAGCAGATGATATCATTGGAACTATTTCAAAGCAAGCAAAGAAAGACGACTGGAACGTTAAAGTAATTTCTGGTGATAAAGATTTACTTCAACTAGTCTCCGAAAAGATCGATGTAAGTGTAACGAAAAAAGGAATTAGTGATGTGATGAATTATACTCCAGATACATTAAAGGAAGATATGGAAATTAGCCCAGATCAGGTCATTGATTTGAAGGCTTTGATGGGAGATAAATCTGATAATATACCAGGGGTCCCTGGAGTGGGGCAGAAAACGGCCGTCAAGCTGTTAAAGGAATACCAGACTCTCGAAAACTTATATGATCATCTTGATGAGGTATCTGGGAAGAAGTTAAAGGAAAATTTAACAAATCATAAAGATGATGCCTTTATGAGCAAGGACCTAGCAACGATCAATCAGTCTTCTCCAATCGAAATTTCCGTAAAGGATACGTTATATGATGGTTATGATGCAACAAATGTACGGAATTTATTTGGTGAATTAGGCTTTTCTTCCTTAATGGGGAGAATCTCTGGTGATGAGGAAGCGGATGTCGAAAGTACAACGCTTGAAGCAATAGATTTTGAAAAAATCGAAAGTATTTCTGAGGATCTTTTTACAGGTGTTGCTGCATTTGATATAGAGATCCTGGAAGAAAATTATCATCGGGAGCAGATGATTGGTGCATCACTTGTTAATGAAAAAGGTAAATTCTTTATTCCCATCGATGTATTCAAAGAATCTACAGCGTTTAAGAGATGGGCAGAGGATAGCTCGAAGAAAAAATATGTATTTGATGCCAAAAAAATTACGGTACTCCTGAACCGATTCGAAATTGGTATAGAAGGAATTTCCTTTGATTTACTACTAGCTTCTTATCTGATTAATCCATCTGAGAATAATCATGACATTCCTGCTATTAGTCATCGCTTTGGCAAAACCGCTATCCAATTCGATGATGAGGTTTATGGAAAAGGTGCAAAAAAGGGACTTCCTGATGAGGAAGATAAATGGATAGAGCACATTGTTAGAAAAACAACGATGATCTATGAATTAAAGAAACAAATGGAAGATGAGCTAGAGGGGAATAAACAGCTAGATTTACTCTATGAATTAGAGCTCCCCTTAGCACTCGTTTTAGGGGAAATGGAAGCAAGAGGAGTAAAGGTTGATAGTAGTCGACTAGTTGAGATGGGAAAAGAGTTGACCGAAAGACTGAAAGTATTAGAAGAAGAGGTTTATGAATTAGCTGGTGAAAAGTTTAATCTTAATTCACCAAAGCAGCTCGGTCCCATTCTGTTTGAAAAATTAGAGCTTCCGGCTATCAAGAAAACGAAAACGGGTTATTCTACTTCTGCGGACGTTCTCGAGCAGCTACAAGGAAAGCATCCGATAATTGAGAAGATTCTATTATATCGTCAACTGAAGAAATTAGACTCCACGTACATTGCAGGATTACTACGGGAAGTATTTAAACAGGATGAAAAAATCCATACTCGATTTAATCAAGCATTAACTCAGACAGGACGCTTAAGCTCTATTGATCCCAATTTACAGAATATCCCGATTCGAATCGAAGAAGGTAGAAAAATTAGACAAGCCTTTATTCCGTCAAAAGCAGGATGGAAAATGCTTGCAGCGGATTATTCTCAAATCGAACTGCGTGTCCTCGCGCATATTGCAGAAGATGAGAAATTACAAGCAGCCTTCCAACAGGATAAGGATATTCATACTCAAACAGCAATGGATGTTTTTCATGTTTCGGAAAAAGATGTTACATCCAATATGAGGCGTCAAGCAAAGGCGGTTAACTTTGGTATTGTATATGGAATTAGTGATTACGGTTTATCCCAGAGTCTTGGTATTACTAGAAAAGAAGCTAAGAAATTTATTGAACGCTACTTGGAAAGCTATCCATCTGTTAGAGATTATATGAAGGATATCGTTGCCAAAGCAAAGCAGGATGGGTTCGTTACAACGATTATGAACCGAAGGCGTTATCTTCCAGACATTACTAGTCGTAACTTTAATGTTAGGAGCTTTGCTGAGCGAACGGCGATGAATACACCGATTCAAGGAAGTGCTGCTGATATTATCAAATTAGCAATGATTGAACTTGACCGTAGATTAAAAGAAGCAGAGGTAAAAGCACGACTTCTATTACAAGTTCACGATGAATTGATTTTAGAAGTGCCAGAAGAAGAAGTGGATAAGATATCAGACCTTGTAGCAGAAGTAATGGAAAATGCGATCGAATTAAGTGTACCATTAAAAGTAGATGTATCCCATGGTGATACATGGTATGATGCAAAATAAGTTAGGAGAAGTTCAGAAATGCCAGAGCTACCAGAAGTGGAAACAATAAGACAAACATTAAGACAATTGGTCATTGGCAAGGAAATGGAGTCTGTCGATATAAAATGGCCAAAAATTATTCAAAAACCAGATGATATGGAAGAATTCAAGCAGCTATTAGTGGGACAAACAATAGAGGAAATACGAAGAAAAGGGAAGTTCCTTTTGTTCGATTTAACAGATCTTGTGTTAGTTTCCCATTTAAGAATGGAAGGGAAATATGGCGTGTTTCAAAAGGGAGAAGAGATTGCCAAACATACTCATATCACCTTCCATTTTGTGGATGGAACAGAGCTTAGATATCAGGATGTTCGAAAATTTGGCACGATGCATTTATTTGAAAAAGGTGCAGAACTTGATGAAAAGCCTCTAATTCAATTGGCAATGGATCCATTAGAAGAACATTTTTCTTTTACACTTTTTGCCAAAAAAATTCAAAAAAGCGAACGTGTCATTAAAAACATCTTATTAGATCAAACAGTAATCGCAGGACTTGGTAATATTTACGTGGATGAGACACTTTTTCTCGCAGGTATTCATCCATTACGTAAAGGTAATAGCCTAACCTTAAACGAAATAGAAACCATCTATCAATCAGCAGTGCTTACCTTACAGGAAGCAATTAAGCAAGGTGGAACAACGATTCGTTCCTATGTGAACAGTCAGGGGCAAATCGGCATGTTCCAACAGCAATTACATGTATATGGTCAAACAGACAAAGCCTGTCGGAAATGTCATGACAAGATTGTAAAAATGAAGGTGAATGGTAGAGGCACGCACTTTTGTCCAACCTGTCAACAGCTATAAATGGTGGTGGAGATGAATGATTATTGGCTTAACAGGTAATATTGCTAGTGGGAAGTCAACGGTAAGCAACATGTTAAAAGAATCGTATCAGATTCCAATTATTGATGCAGATATTATTGCAAGACAAGTGGTAGAGCCAGGAGAGACTTCTTATGATCAAATTGTCGAGACATTTGGTCGGGATATTTTACTGGATGATCAGACCATTAATCGAAAAAAACTCGGACAGCTTATTTTTCATGATTCCTCTTTGCGGGAAAAATTAAATAATATCGTTCACCCCGCAGTCAGAAGAAGAATGGAAGAAGAAAAACAGGCACATCTTTCCAGAGGGGAAAAGGTTATCGTTTTAGATATTCCGCTTCTGTTCGAAAATAATCTAACACATTTAGTTGATCGAACCATCGTCGTCTTTACCGAAGAAAAGCAACAATTAAAAAGGTTGATGAATCGTAATCATTTAACAGAAGCAGAAGCAAAGGAGCGAATGAATGCTCAAATGGATCCAGTAAAGAAAAAAAGACTTGCAGATGCGGTTATCGACAATAGCGGTTCTCTAGAACAGACCGAACAACAGTTAGAGAAACTCATGCAAAAATGGAGAATTTTTAATTAGGGATAGGGCATAAATAACCGTTCTGACAGATGGAAAAATTCGTCCTAAAAATAGCTTGTAAAATAGGCGGAAAGCATATATAATCTTTTTGGCATATCTTTTTACTTAGAAAACTCTGGCGAAGATGAAGTGAACTTTTGAGGAGAGGAAATGTAAAAAGATCTTTTGGCTAAATCCTTATTGATGAATGCTTAAAGGGTTAGGACCTCTTTGGACTAACTTTCCCCCGTGGTTATTCATGCATGGATTTCAAAAGAATTAGCGAAGGGGGAGTAAGACATTGGATACAATGGGAAGACATGTTATTGCAGAGTTATGGAATTGTAACCTTGACATTTTAAATGATTTAGACCGTTTAGAGAAGACTTTTGTTAATGCGGCATTAAAGGCAGGAGCAGAAATAAGGGAAGTCGCTTTTCACAAATTCGCTCCATTTGGGGTGAGTGGTGTAGTAATTATTTCAGAATCCCATTTAACGATTCATAGTTTTCCTGAGCATGGATATGCAAGTATTGATGTCTATACGTGTGGAGATATTATTGATCCACATATCGCAGTAAAGTTCATTGAGGAAAAGCTTGAAGCGAAAACAGTAGAAAAATTAGAAGTCCCACGTGGTATGGGAACTGTGAAACTTAAACAAATGAAAGCATAATATGGAGAAACCCTTACATTTCGTAAGGGTTTTATCGTTCATTGCTTATATTCTCCGACATACTTTTCTAATTTATTCGATTTAATCGTTTTCTTCATGAAAACGTGTTAAAATAAAATAAATATAAATACATAGTAAGGTGTGAGGAGAATATGGCATTTCGTGACGTAATAAACAAGAATTTTAACAACCACTCTGAAACAAGAGATAAGCATTGGGACCCAGCGCTTCAAACTCATTATTTTAAAACAACAAAGGATAAAGCTTTTGATAAACTAGTTCCATTGTTTAAAAGTAGAAAAGAATTTGAAGTAGTAGCTGTTTCAAAAGATCATGGCGAAATTAGTTTTAATTATAGAAAAGGAAGAAAAGTCTTTATCATTATGACTATTATTATGGTTAAGCCATATCGAACTGCAATTGATATCTCTGCAACAACAGAGTCTGCGATTCCATTTGATTTTGGCTATAGTCATAAGCTAATTCCAAAGCTTTATGATATAATAAAAAAAGAACTTGACTATATCGGAACAAAGGAATAATGTGTTACGATGAAGAATCGAAAAAACAAGGGATGATTCAAATTGCGATGTCCACATTGTCAATATAAAAGCACAAAAGTATTAGACTCACGGCCAATTGAAGATGGACGATCGATACGTAGAAGAAGAGAATGCGAATCTTGTAGCTTTCGCTTTACCACCTTTGAACGAATTGAGGAAGTTCCACTCATTGTCGTTAAAAAGGAAGGAACGAGAGAAGAGTACAGTCGAGATAAGCTAATGCGAGGCTTGATTCGCGCTTGTGAGAAGAGACCAGTTGCTCTTGAGAAAATCGAGAATATTGCTGTGGAGATTGAGAAGGAATTAAGAAATCGAGGAACTTCCGAAGTGGAAAGTAATGAAATTGGCGAAATGGTTATGGATCGATTAGTAGATGTAGATGAGGTTGCCTATGTTCGTTTTGCATCTGTTTATCGACAATTTAAGGATATCAGTGTGTTCTTAGAAGAATTAAAAGATTTAATAAGAACAGATAACAATCATTAAGAAGAGATTTGGATCATGATGATCTAATAGAATTATTTTATCAGCAATAAAGGGGCTATGTATATGAGTCTAGGCGACTTAGGAAAAATATTACCATCAGAATTATATATAGTCGATTTATCTCGTGATGTACAGCTTTCTTTTACAAGCTCCCTAACACACTTGTATCAACCATTAATTGGGATTGATGCCCTTTCTCTATATCAAACACTATATTCGGAGTCTACTTTGCAAATCGATCGATCCGATTATCAGACACATCATGTGCTGATGAATTATCTCGGTTTACCTCTGGATAGAATTTACCGTGCGAGAAGAAAGCTTGAAGCGATCGGTTTATTGCAGACATTTGAAAGCAATCAAGATGAACAAAAAACTTACCGATATTTGTTACATCCTCCTTTATCCAGTACAGCTTTTTTTCAAAATGATTTTTTAAGCCACTTATTATATCATCAACTAGGTAGTGAAAAGTTTAAGCTTGTGAAATCAGCTTTCTTAAAAAAAGAAGCAAAACAATCTCCATCCTCACTCGAAACGACGGCAAAATTTGAGGATGTTTTTCAATTGAGGGATAAGGACATGGATGCGGAGCTCATACACAAATATGATGATGAAGTGTCAGAAATTCCTATCAACACGGTCGTTGATTTTGAATGGATAACACAAATATTAGAACAGAGAATGCTACCAGTGAATAAAATTTTGACGGCAGAGAATAAAAAATTGATCAACCAAATGGTAGCAATGTATGATTTGACCAATCATGAGATAGAAAAAGCTTTATTATGGGCAATGAATGATCAGAATCGATTAAATAGAGCAGAATTCCAAGCAGCATGTCTTGACTTAGTTAATGCGAATGGAAGCAAAATATCCTTAAAGGTAACAGAATATAAACAGAAGATTAGTCCCATACCTGAAACATCCGCTCAACCGAAATCAAAAGAAGAGCTTCTAGTGGAACGGTTGGAGCATATTTCACCAAAGCAATTGCTGGAGGACCTATCGGATGGTGCCGCTGCATCTACCCAGGATCTAAAGCTTATAAGTGAAATTATGACACAGCAAGGTTTAACGGCAGGCGTTATGAATGTACTAGTCCATTATGTTATGCTGAAAACAGATATGAAGCTATCAAGGAATTATTTGGAGAGAATTGCAAGTCATTGGGCGCGTAAAAATGTAAAAACCGTTAGACAAGCCATGACATTAGCAAAATCAGAAAATAAAAAATATCAGCAATGGACGACCAATACTTCGAACAAAAGATATCATTATACATCGAACAAGAAGGACATTGTGCCAGATTGGTATAAAAAGCAGAAGGAATCTGCAAAAAAGGAAAAAAGCAAGCAACCAAAAGAATCAGAGCTTGATAGAGAACGGAAAGCACAGGAGGCAGATGCACTCCTAGCAGAATATTTACAACAACATGCAAATGAAGATTAGGGATGATATGATGGAACCAATTCAATCCTCATTAAAAAAATGGATGAAGTCAAATAAGGAATTCCAAACTACCTTCCGGGATATTAAAGCACAGGTGCTACAGGACGAGGGGATTCAAGCACTGTTAAGCGACCATTTGGAATTGGAAGAATCAGATATTGACCGTCATTTAATAAAGCTGTATGAATATAAGGAAGCCTCAAAAGATTGTAAAGATTGCCCCAACTTAGCAGGCTGTAAGAATATTATCAAAGGCTATACACCACATTTAGAATTAAATGATCAAGATATTTCTATTCGTTATGAGAAATGTTCGTATAAAATACAGGATGAACTTCAAAAAGAAAAGGAATCCTTAGTGCAAAGCCTTTATATGCCAAAGCAGATAAAGGAAGCGACATTAGCGCAACTTGATACAACCAGTTATGAAAGAAAAGATATAGGAAAGGAAATCATAGAATTCGTCAAGCATTATTCCCAAGACTCCTTTAGAAAGGGTTTATATATATACGGGCCATTTGGTACAGGGAAATCTTTCATTCTAGGGGTTTTGTCGAATGAATTAAAGAAAAAAAGAATCAATACGGCGATGATCTATATGCCAGAATTTGTACGAGAAATGAAAGCATCGATCCAAAATGATTCCTTACAATCTAAAATCGAGCATTTTAAAAAGGTGGATGTTTTAATGTTTGATGATATTGGTGCAGAATCGATTTCACCTTGGTTTAGGGATGAAGTGTTAGGGGCCATTTTACAATATCGGATGATGGAGGAATTGCCAGTATTTTTCACTTCGAACTATGATTTAGATCAATTAGAAGCACATTTAGCTACATCAAATCGTGGAGATGTAGAGACAATAAAAGCAGGAAGAATTATCGAAAGAATTAAACAGCTTAGTAAACCAATAGAACTTCATCAACGGTTTCGTGATAATGGATAACTTTTAGGCGCATTCGCTTGTACAGCGGATGCGTTAGCTTTTTTCTCCTTTGGACTTCAAAATTTACACTTCTTCGTTTACTCCTTGCATCCATTTTATACTCCTAACGTACAAAGTTAAAAAGACTTGAGGTTATTTTTTTTGTTTTTCACCCATATAATATATCAGTTTGATGGTGATGAGGGTGATGAGAATTGTTAGAAGTATATTTTGAACAAGAGCAAGAAGCGGATGTATTTTATCAGCTTGCTAGAGAAGAAACAGAAACACAATTAAAAGCCATTCGACGTAGGGGAAATAGAAATAGTATATTCATTTTACAGGTCGAATCGGTTGATATGGACATCAAGAAGAAAACATTAGCTAAGCTGTTAAGCAATGTGTATATTACGTGTCGTGAAATTCCTCAAATACGTACCATTTTAGAAAAAAAATATCATTTTTCCAACAAGGAGGAAATAGAACGAATTACGAGTATTGCCCATTCATTGCTTGAGAAGGATGAAGATATTTATGAGGACAAGATTCACCAGCATGAATTACGAGATATATTAATGGCTATTTTTTTGTTGCATTTGGAACCAGACGTTATCCGATTTGATTCGATTGTTCATTTTCGCTTACATCATTATCTAGAACAGCTTACCGAAATTGTAGGACTAGCCATTGATGAATTTAAGCGGGAAGAAGAATACCAATCCTTTATTAACTCTATTCGAGAGTTCGTACATCGTAAACAAGCAGAAGAGGATGTTATTTTTGTATTGGCCGGAGAACAATATCAATTTTATCGAGAGGATGGTACCTGTCTAACTAAAGAAATGCTGGAGGAACTGATGAATCATTTCCCGCTATTTATTTTTGGAATGCAGGAGAATGAATGGAATATTTCCCCATTACTCATGCTTGCGCCAAAGCATCTTTTTCTTTACACGGAGGACCCAAATGACGCCCAAATCAATACTATTCTAAACATATTTCAAGAAAAATGTTCACTATTTCCTTCTGATGCATTTCCATTTTTTGATGCAGAAGAAAAAGAATCTTGATTTTTTTCGCAACAGTCGTTATAATAAACCGCATATAGTAAAAATGTAATTGTTTTGATGAGGACATGATAGTAGGTATGGCTTACTGTTAGAGAGGAGAGCCTTGGCTGAAAGCTTTCTGTAGGACCACTTATTATTACCACCTCTGAACTCTACTTATGAACATACGGGAATGTTTAGTAATAAGTAGCGATTCATCATCGTTAACCGATGCAAGGAAGCTTACATGATTTGGATGTAAGGAAATTGGGTGGAACCACGGGTACAACGCTCGTCCCTTTACTAATAAGTAGAGGGATGGGCGTTTTTATTTTACCTTATTAAAGGATAAGAAATACTAACACATCTGCTAAAGGTCGAACGAATGCGAGTTTATCTAATACGTTAGGAAGGTATAAAATCTCTACACAGCAGAAGTTCGACATAGCTGAGATTTTAAGGTGCCAAGTATAAGCAAAACTTGACATTCGCTAAAAGACCAGCGAATGCGAGTTTATCTAATGTAAAGAAGGAGTGTACAAGTATGAGTCATATTCAGATTACTTTTCCAGATGGAAATAGCAAGGAGTTTCCTAAAGGAACAACAGGAGAAGAGATTGCTGCATCGATCTCACCAGGATTAAAAAAACAAGCGATAGCAATTAAGCTTGATAATACGTTTTATGATTTGCGAACACCACTTGAAACAGATGGTGTGATAGAAATTATTACATTAAAAAATCAAGAAGGATTGGAGATTCTTCGTCACTCTACAGCTCACCTGATGGCACAAGCAATTAAGCGAATTTTCCCAAATGTCAAATTGGGCGTAGGGCCAACCATTGAAAATGGGTTCTATTATGATATAGATATGGAAGAAAGCCTAACACCAGAAGATTTACCACGTATTGAAAAAGAAATGAAGCGTATAGTGGACGAGAATTTAGAGGTAGTACGTAAAGAAGTATCACGTGACGAGGCAAAAGCGATATTCGAAGAAATTGGTGATGACCTCAAGTTAGAATTACTTGATGCGATTCCAGAGAATGAAACAGTTACGATCTATGAACAAGGGGAATTTTTTGATCTTTGTCGTGGGGTACACGTCCCGCAAACTAGCAAAATTAAAGTGTTCCAATTATTGAGTATATCTGGCGCATATTGGCGAGGAGATAGCAATAATCAAATGCTTCAACGCATTTACGGAACTGCCTTTGAAAAGCAAAGTCAGCTAGATGAATATTTACGACTTAGAGAAGAAGCAAAAGAACGTGATCATCGCAAGCTAGGTAAAGAGCTAGGTATCTTTACAATCTCTCAAAAGGTTGGGCAAGGGTTACCATTATGGCTTCCAAAGGGAGCAACTATCCGTCGTACGATTGAACGATATATTGTCGATTTGGAAGAAAGATTAGGATATAATCATGTGTATACACCCGTTTTAGGGAGTGTGGAGCTATACAAAACAAGTGGACACTGGGATCACTATCAGGATGATATTTTCCCACCAATGGAAATGGATAATGAAGACTTAATCTTGCGTCCAATGAACTGTCCACATCATATGATGGTATACAAAAATGAACTGCATAGCTATCGAAATTTACCTGTACGTATAGCAGAGCTTGGAACAATGCACCGCCATGAAATGTCGGGAGCACTTGCAGGATTACAACGTGTACGTGGTATGACTTTAAATGATGCTCACATCTTTGCAAGACCAGATCAATTAAAGGATGAATTCAGTCGAGTGGTAGAGCTTGTACAAAACGTGTATCAAGATTTCGGTATTGAGGATTATTACTTCCGTCTATCTTATCGTGATCCAGAGGATACGGAAAAATATATCGATAATGATGAAATGTGGGAAAAAGCACAAAGTATGCTCAAAGAGACGATGGAAGACTTGAAGCTAGATTATGTGGAAGCAGAAGGAGAGGCAGCCTTCTATGGTCCAAAACTGGATGTACAAGTGAAAACAGCACTTGGAAAAGATGAAACGTTATCAACCGTTCAGCTTGATTTTCTATTGCCTGAACGATTTGATTTAACATACATCGGAGAGGATGGGAAAGAACATCGTCCTGTCGTTATCCATCGCGGGGTAGTTTCTACTATGGAACGATTTGTAGCTTTCTTATTAGAGGAATACAAAGGTGCCTTTCCAACATGGCTCGCACCAATTCAAGCACGAATTATTCCAGTTTCCAATGAAGTACATCTCGACTATGCGAAGAAGGTTGAGGATGAACTTCGTTTTGCAGGTGTTCGAGTGGAATTGGATGAGCGTGAAGAGAAAATCGGCTATAAAATCCGTGAAGCACAAACACAAAAAGTACCTTTTGCTATAGTCGTTGGGGATAAAGAAGTAGAAACCAATGCTGTAAACATACGCCGATATGGAGAGAAAAACTCAGAAACGATTGATTTCGAAGAATTTAAGCAATTGATTCAGAAAGAAATAGAAGAGCGTCAATTAAGAAAATAGCTTAAATAAAGGAAAACTCCCCACCTGTTATAAGTGGGGAGTTGTTTTCTATCTGAAAAAATTTTTGATTGCTGCCAGTCGTATCTTATGGCCACAGTCATCGCAACAAAATATAGCTTTCCTATTTTCTTTGAATTTTTTGTATCTTTCACTGCCTTCATAAACTTTAAACACATTTTTGCAGTTATAGCATTTCACTTCATAATGAAACATTTCATCCCCCCATTTTGCCCTTCC
>JACYYK010006885.1_pt1 | contig 17392 bp, 12 predicted proteins | sample 8236871 | NCBI WGS metagenome assembly JACYYK01 (sample SAMN14103087, study PRJNA606662) | landfill metagenome | isolation source: landfill solid waste inoculated with endophyte fungus Paravalsa indica | place: India:New Delhi, Okhla landfill site | collected 2017-11-05 | reverse complement strand
TATTCAGTTTTCAATGGTCTACATTGTGTCTCACAACTTAATCAGTATATCAACAACCGTAACGGTTGTCAATTACTAAATTCAAAAATCAAAATTTTGAATAAGTGTTGCGACTCACAACTTAAACTATATTACAGTATGCATTTGTAAATGTCAACACTATAATTTAGATAAGTTTTGATGGATTTTGAATTGATTATTTTCACCATCTCCAAAACCCAACTTTTATATAATACGACTATGCACGGTAAAATGCAAGCTTTAATTTTATCAAAAACAAAAAGGCGATTGAGACAAAATAAATGTCTCAATCGTCTTTTATACTTATTTATAATTCTATTAACGCATTGTTGGGAACAACAAAACATCACGAATTGTTTCAGCATCTGTTAATAGCATGATCAAACGATCAATACCAATACCTAATCCACCTGTAGGCGGCATACCGTATTCCAAAGACTCAATAAAGTCTTCGTCGATGCCTTCCGCTTCATCGTTACCAGCATCACGTTCTGCCGCTTGTGCTTCAAAACGCTCACGTTGATCGATTGGGTCGTTCAATTCAGTAAAGGCGTTAGCATACTCGCCACCGGCGATGAACAATTCAAAACGTTGTGCAAAACGGTCATCATCAGCCTTCTTTGCTAATGGTGAGATTTCAACAGGATGTCCATAGACAAACGTTGGCTCAACTAAAGTAGATTCAACAAATTCTTCAAAGAACTCGTTAATAATATGACCAACACCCCAGTATTGTTCATACTTAACACCCTTTTCATCGGCAATTGCACGGGCTTCTTCTAGTGTATATTCTTGCCAGAAATCAACACCAGTTTGTTTTTTAATTAAATCGACCATATGCTTACGAGCAAACGTCTTGCTCAAGTCAATCGTCTGTCCTTGATAAGTAACTGTCAGATCTTCAGAAACAGCTTTAGCAGCTGCCTTAAAGATATTTTCTGTTTCAGTCATGACATCACCTAAGTCCCAGAATGCAGCATAAGATTCCATAACAGTAAACTCAGGGTTATGCTTTGGATCCATTCCTTCATTACGGAAAACACGACCAATTTCATAAACACGTTCCATACCACCAACGATTAAACGCTTCAAATGTAGCTCAAGCGCAATACGCATGTATAGGTCAATGTTCAGTGCATTGTGATGCGTAATAAATGGACGTGCAGCTGCACCACCGGCTGCATTTTGTAGCATTGGTGTTTCAACTTCAGTAAAGCCATCACCGTCCATGTAAGCACGCACAGCAGAAATGATTTTTGAACGCTTTTGGAAACGTTCAAATGAATCATCGTTAGCAATTAAGTCCAAGTAACGTTGACGATACTTTGTTTCAACATCAGTCAAACCATGGAATTTATCTGGCAAAGGACGCAAAGCCTTTGAAAGATGTGTGATTTCAGTAACGTTCAATGATAACTCTCCGGCACGAGTCTTCATCATTGTTCCTTTGAAACCTAACCAGTCACCCAAATCAGATTTCTTAAACCACTCATAGATGTCTTCACCTACAACTGGCTTTTGTACGAACACTTGGATACGTCCTGAACGATCCTTAATGTCAGCAAAACTAATCTTACCTGAACGACGTTTTGTCATCATACGTCCAGCAATTGCAACTTCATTTGCTTGTGTTTCTAAATCTTCGCCTGAAACATCATCATACAATGTATGTAGTTCAGATGCCATATGCGTCCGATCAAAGCGGTGACCAAATGGATCGATACCTGCATCACGCAGTTCAGTCATCTTTTCACGGCGCTTGATCATTTGGTCGTTTAACGACACTTGTTGGTCAGCCATATTCCTATTCCTGCCTCATTTTCCCTTTATTGATTCGTTGATGTTGCCACCATACATATTTATAAGTTTGCCAATCTTCCGTCCATTTTGCAAGTCTCAGGACTAATTTTACAAACCATTTGCATCTTTACTAGCAATAATAGCTTGTAATTCATTTTCGTCAAAGTTAATAATCTTACCCGTAAAACGATCAACAATTTCAATGCCATGGTCTTCAGCCAAAATTTCTTGTAATTCTGACAACGGCAATGTTGCTAACATACGTGCATAATCATGCTTGGCAATTTCTGGGTATAGATTAACTTCAGTTGTTGTCAACACTTTCACTTGATCAGCCCCAAATAGTTTATTTAGTAAATCAGTTGGTGTAAACCCTTCAAGCATTTGCGTTGAGATTGCTGGAAAATTAGCCAATTTATCTTCCAACGATGCGATATCTTCATCAGTTGCGTCGGGCAATGTTGAAATCATAAATCCACCTGCCGTCACCACGGTACCATCTGGATCAACTAGTACAGACACTGCTACAGCTGAAGGAATTTGCTCAGATTTAGCCATGTAATAAGTTAAATCATCTCCAATTTCACCAGTCACCAAAGCAACTTGTCCTGTAAATGGTTCATCCGTTCCAAAATCTTTTCTAACCGAAAGATAGCCATCTGTGCCGACAGCTTTTGCCACATCGGGTTGTCCCTGAGAAGTTAAAGGCAAAGTTACTTGTGGATTAGATACATATCCACGAACCTCTCCTTGTGCTGACGCTTCAACAACTATTTTGCCCGCAGGTCCTTGGCCATCAATGCTGATAGCCAAACGCTCATCACCTTTCAGAATAGCATTCGATACCATCAATGAACCAAGTAAAGCGCGTCCCAAAACCGTAATGCCTAATTGTGAAGCATCATGGAACGTGGCAACTGTTTTCATCATGTCAGTTGCTTCAATTGCAATGGCACGAAACTTACCATCATTTGTTACTGCACGTACTAATTTATCTTCCATATTGATTTCCCTTTTCTGATTGTTTTTCCGTTATCAAGTGTAACATACAGCGCCTAAAAAGGAGAGCGTGACAAAAGTCGTTTTGAAGCTGGTTGTAACGATGATTGTGCTATTTTGACTCGTAGCGCAGCGAAGAGGCGGAATTGCACAAGCGTCGTTACATTGAAGCTTCAGACTTTTGGAACGCGTTTACGAAGAGTGTGACAAAAAACCCTTTGAAGTCGGTTGTAACGAATGCACTTTAAACAAAAAATGGTTGAGACATTTATTCTGTCTCAACCACTTTATATTGCTTATTTATTAAACATTAAGCACGATCATCATCGTTATCATTATCTGATGACTCATCATCATGTGTTAATGACTCTGAAGCCGTTGCCTTTTCAGATGCAACATCTTCATCTTCAGTCAATTTATCATTGGCAGCTTGCTTAGCCTGCTCATATGACATTGGTGTTGACTTTTCAGATTCAGAAGCAGATTCATCAGGCATTTTACCAGTGTTGAACAAGCTCAAGATTTGCTTCTCATCCAACGTCTCGTACTCTAGCAAAGCTTGGGCAATTGCCTCATGCTTATCCTTGTACTTAGTAATGATGTCAGCAGCTGTGTTATAACCATCAGTCGTGATTTTACGTACTTCTTCATCAACTAGGCGTGAAGTGGTGTCTGAGTAAAGTGGTTGACCATATTGCTGATCACCATCTTTTTCCAATTGCACCATACCAAGCTTATCCGACATACCATACTGTGTGACCATAGCGCGGGCAATGCCAGTAGCTTGCTCAAAGTCATTTGAAGCTCCTGAAGACTGTTGATTAAATATCAATACCTCAGCAGCACGTCCACCCATCAAACCAGCAACCTGATCCATAGCGTCCGTCTTATTCATCAACATTTGATCTTCACGAGGTAGCATGATGGCATATCCACCAGCACGTCCACGAGGAACAATCGTAACCTTATGGACAACACGCGCCTCGTTCAAAACAAGACCGACAATGGCGTGTCCTGCCTCATGGTAAGCAACAGTCTTACGTTCCTTAGCTGACACAACACGATCCTTCTTAGCTGGACCAGCAATAACACGGTCTTCAGCTTCATCCAAATCCTTACCTGTAATGGTAGTACTGTTACGACGAGCAGCTAACAATGCCGCTTCGTTCAACAAGTTTTCCAAGTCAGCTCCGACAAAGCCAGGTGTTTGCTTAGCAATTTCTGTTAAGTCAACACTTGAATCGATCGGCTTATTCTTGGCGTGGACCTTCAAGATAGACTCACGGCCCTTGATATCAGGACGGCCAACCAAAATCTTACGGTCGAAACGACCTGGACGAAGCAACGCTGGGTCAAGTACATCAGAACGGTTTGTGGCCGCCATGACGATAACACCCTCATTACCTTCGAATCCATCCATCTCAACCAACATTTGGTTCAGCGTTTGTTCACGTTCATCGTGGCCACCGCCCATGCCGTTACCACGTTGACGTCCAACCGCATCAATCTCATCGATAAAGATAATTGATGGTGCAGATTTTTTAGCATTTTCAAACAAGTCACGAACACGACTTGCACCAACACCAACGAACATCTCAACGAAATCAAAACCAAAAATTGAGAAAAATGGTACACCAGCTTCACCAGCAACTGCCTTGGCTAGCAAAGTTTTACCAGTTCCGGGAGGTCCCTCTAGAAGCACACCAGATGGTATACGAGCACCTAACTTTAAGAACTTCTTTGGATCCTTCAAGAATTCAACAACTTCAACCAGTTCTTGCTTTTCTTCTTCAGCACCAGCAACGTCCTTAAAGCGCTTTTTGTTTTCTGATGGGTCAGCGGGCTTAGCCTTTGACTTACCCATTCCCATCATATTACCACGGCCACCTTGACCACCTTGGTTCATACCACCCATCATTAGGTAGAACAAACCAACCATCAAGATCAATGGCAAAATAGTTACTAGGAACGTTCCCCAGAAATTAGTAGGCTGCGCCTTTGTCGTGATATCTGTATCTGCTTTATCAGCAGTCTTTTGCACATTTGCAATAACATCGTCACTACCAACCAACTTTGTCTCAAAGGAAGTTGCCTTCCCCGATTGACCACCACCTAACAACGAGGTAAAGGCGTCATTGTTGTTAGACTTTTTACTTGATTGCGCTTTTGTATAATCACCCTTAACGGTGTAGACCCCATCGTCAGGTTGAATCGTGACTTTATCAATCTTTTTGTCACGTAATTCCGTCATAAATGTTGACGTAGAGATAGTCTTAGTATTAGAGGTCTGTGTGGGCCCGGCTACCCAATATATCAACCCCATAATACCGAGGACTACGATTACGTAAAACAAACTATTACGGACAAAATTCCCGTTTCGTTGGTTTTTCATCAATTCCTCCTATAGATAGCAATAGCAGTTACTACCTTATATTATGTACGATCCTATTAATTCATTTTCCAGTTTAAATTAGTGATTTGGTGTGATATCCACCGTGTCAACAATATCAGCATGTTGTGGATCATAAACTTCGCGCTTCAAAACGCCAACATATGGCAAATTACGGTATAACTGCTTGTAATCCAGTCCATACCCTACCACAAAGGCTTTTGGTACGTCAAAACCAACATAATCAACAGTTGCTTCGACAACACGTCCGTCTTTTTTGTCCAACAAGCTAGCAGTTTTCACTGATTTTGCGCCACGGCTCTTTAATAATTCAATCATGAACTTTAGTGACCGACCTGTATCAACAATATCTTCCATAATGACAATATCGCGTCCATTGATATCAGTCTGTAGGTCTGTTACCAAATCTACATTACCTGATGAGGCAATACCACCATTATAACTGGAAACATCGATGAACTCGACTTCTGCATATTGCATATGACGCATCACATCAACTGTCCACAAAACCGCACCTTTCAATACTGATAAAATAATTGGTGTTCGATCTTGGTAGTCAGCAGCTAATTGTTCGCCAACTCGTTTGGCAGCTTGTGCAATTTCTGCCTCGCTATACAATACCCGTTCGATATCATTGTTCATGTCCGGTTGGTTCATGTTTTATTAATCTCCTAAATCTTAATTCCCCTACTGTTACATAAATTTAAGAATACCATGTTTAACCCTAAATGTTTAGTCAATAACTAAAAGAACTGAAAAACTTTTAACTTTTTACTAAACTCAACCATTGATGGTCTCTAATTAGTCTTTGATGGTCATTCAAATGAATAGTACCAGCAGCAACATTTTTATTTTTCATTAATTGAATCGCCTGTTGTAATTGGCGATTCTTAATATCTAACACTTGTTGTTTTTTTAACCATTGTTGTAACACTAACAGCAATTGTTCCTGAGGTAACTCCCAGTCCAATTGGCCTGCTTCCAATGCTACTACATATTGGTCAATTTGTGGTGCAGCTAATGCTTGTAACGCTGTTAATTGATCGGCAAAATCAATAATATGCGTCATAGCTTGCTTATTTATCTGCTGCAAGTCTGGAATAACCGCATGACGTAAACGATTACGAGCATAGCGTTGATCATCATTTGTATAATCATCAATCCATTCTTGCACAGGTTCCTTAACAATATCCTTTAATGCCATCTTAGACAATCCTAAAAATGGTCGTACTAATTGCAAGCCATTTGCTAGCCTTTGTTTAGCAGGCATCCCGGTCAGCTGCTCTAAACGACTACCACGTGCTAATTTGTATAAAATAGTCTCAACCTGATCGTTCCGATGATGAGCGGTTACAATCATATTGGCACCAACCTGTTTGGCAACTGAAAACATGATGCTATATCGTTTTTCGCGTGCTTGTTCCTCGACTGAAACGGTTGGTGCTGCTGCCCAGTCCAATGTTCTGACAGTTACTGACTGCAAATGCGGTGTTTGCGCAAAAACTTGCCTGACCAAAGCTTCTTCCTGCGGTGCATCAGAACGCAGTTGATGATTAATGTAGATTGCACTAACCTTTGGTTGCAGGTCTTGTGGTAAATCACCTTCCGTTAACCATCTTAATAATCGTAATGAATCTTGTCCACCCGACACAGCAACCAATACATGATCTGTTGCATCAAATAACTGTTGTTCACGAATGTGGCGGATTAAATTAGCTCGTAAAACTCTAGGTTGCATTCCTATACACGTACTCCTTTTTCTGGCTAAGTCTATTATAGGCTAAAAATACATAGTGTGAACCAAAGCGGGTTGAATTCGGTGTGTAACGTGACTTTCAGCATTTGTGGCCGAAGCAACGCGTAGGACACGGATGGTGTCAGTCACGTTATATTGAGAATTCAGCTTGGGTGAACACGTTTAAACATAGTGTGAACCAAAGCGGGTTGAATCTAGACATCAGTCTATTTCTTTTTTGACTAAAACAAAAGTGGTTGAGACAAAGCAAATGTCCCAACCACTTTTTGCGCTAAAAATGTATTAATTATAAGTCTATAAATTCTAGTTTGGAATATTAAAGACGGTCTCGCCATCTTTTGTATACATGTACTTCTCACGTACTAACTTTTCTAAGTAGCTATCATCATCCAAATCTTTAACTTCTTGTTTTAAATCAGAATGTGATGTCTTGGCAGTTGCAAGTGTCTTAGTCGTTTCAGCCAGACCGGCAGAAGCTGTCGTATATTTGGTATACTGCTTATGAAAATTCACCATAGCAAAAACTGCCACAATAATCATGAAGACACCCAAAAGAAAGCGGCGCCGCAAGTGAATATAACGTGTATATTTCGCTTGTTGTTCTTCAATCGCGATATGGTGTTTACCGGCAGCATTTAGTGGCCGTATATTTGATTGTTCTTTTGTTTTACGCATCACTAATTGCCTTCCGAGTTGTTCCAATCGTTTACTTACTTTTTTATTATCACAACTTTACCGCAAGAATTAAAATTTCTTAACTCTCGTTAGTGTTTCTTAACATTTTCATATAAAAAAGTAACAGAGCGTTACTTTACGTCCTCGTCAAAATTTTGTTCATAAGACTCTGAGACGATACTGTACATATGTTGCGCCTCATTCTTCTTGGTTGTCTCAACAATTTCATCCACTGAAATAATTGACGTTTTGTTTCCGAAACGAATCGTCAATTCATCACCAGCTTTAACATCACTAGATGACTTGGCAGTTTTACCATTAATATCAATTCGCCCTTGGTCTGAAATGTCCTTTGCTACTGAACGGCGCTTAATTAAGCGTGCTACCTTTAAATATTTATCTAATCGCATAAGTTTCCCTTTCGTTCTAAGAAGTTGTATACCTTATCCCCTTTTGGTAAAGTGTACCATTCTTCTTTTGATAATAGACGTAAACGCCAAATCATCACTATAAACATTATTATACCAACTAACGCCGAAGTAATCAGTGTCAATAAACTAGCTAATCGTGATGAACCAAATAGCTTATCACTCAACCAGCACCATGATCCAGCCGTTAATACAACAACAAGCAGCGTTGTTATCAGTTTATACCACCAATATCGACCATGCCATTGTCGCCGTAATTTTATTGGTAAACGTCGTAAGACAAAATATAACATTGGCATTAATGATAATAAAGTCGCCATTGCGGCACCCATAATACCAAATTTTGGTACCAATAGCATATTCAAAATGTACTTAACGAGCATCGTTAAAATGATAAACCAGCCAACGCCCCGTGTGTAATCTAAACTTTGCAAAACACTTGTGACAATCAAAATAATTGTTGCCGGAACAATTGTGATCACAAAAACCATTAATGCCTGACTACCTTCACGGGTACTAAACAGTACTTGGTTCACCACTGGCATAATAGCAATTAAACCAGTAGTCGCAACGCCTGATAAAATCAGTGACAATCGCAACATCATTTGAAAATCATGGATAAAAGCACCATCTTCTTTTCGAACAGCATGCGACCGTAAAACTGGCAACAAAGAAGTACTAACAGCAGTTGCTAGTACCATTCCTAATTGGACTAACGGCTGACCACGGTCATAGACCCCTTTGGCATACTCAGCTGCATGCGCACCTAACCCACTATTTACTAACAAACCTTTCGTTGAAAATGAATCAACTAACTGCAATAAGACTAATAACCCTGCTAACATGGCGAGCAAGTTACCTTCTGACCATAAGCGCTGAAAAATTCGTAGCCAGCCAATTTCTCGGTCTTTCTTAACAGCCCGAGAAATTGGCGTTTGCCAAACTGATTTGATCGTACGACTGATATATAACGTCGCTAGCATCGCCGCAAATGCAGCTGCTGCCATCGCCCAAGTACCAATTTTATAAATTGACCAACCAGCATGAACACCCCACCAGGCTACGCCGATAATAATCCCGACACGAGCTAGTTGTTCAATGACTTGCGAAACAGCCGTCGGCATCATATGTAGTTGTCCTTGAGCAAATCCGCGACCGACTGCTAAGAATGGCATGAACCAAAACATCCAAGCCACGGCCCTAATGACCGACGTTAATTTTAAATCATTACCCATCCCCAGCGCTAACAAGGGCGCACCGCCATAAACAAACAAAAACAACAAACAACTAATGATAAAAAGTACCCAAAATAATCGCCGGGCCACTAACTGCTTACGCTCATCATCAGTTTGTTCGGTAATAATTTTCGAGATAAACAGCGGCCAACCACTTAAGGCCAATACGACCCCAATGCCATATAACGGATAGACTTGCTGATAGACATAAAAGCCAGTATTCCCAACTAAGTTTTGAAAAGGAATCCGATAGACGGCGCTGAGAACTTTAGCAATAATCCCCGCTAGTGTCAGAATACCAGCGCCCGCCATTAAATTTTGACTACTTTTACTCATATTCCTAATCCTTTTTTGGCAATAATGCTGTCAAAAACTGCATCAAGCTTTGTAACCATTCATCGTCCGTTTGCTTTGGCTGAATAGCCATTGCAAACAACACTGGATCGTTCACTTTAATCTGACCACGTGTTTTTGTTGTGGCCATAGCTTGTTGGACTTGCTCACGAGTTACCTGAGCTTGCTTATCAAAACTTATCGTCACAATCATTGGTTGATTGATCGTACGTTTAATTTGCGCAACTCCGACTTGATCGGCAACCGCCTTTAATCGAGAAACCATTAACAGACGATTGGCAGACGCCGGTATATCACCGAAGCGGTCGACCAAGTCATCTGTAATTTCAGCAAACTGTTCCTCTTTCGTTGCTTTACGAATACGCTGATACAAATCAATTTTTTGCGGACCATCAGCAACATAATTTGTTGGCAAATAGGCTTCAACTTGCAAATCCAACTCTGAATCGAAACGTTTGGTTTGCTTACCTTGCTTAGCAGCGACGGCTTCTTGCAACATTTGCGTGTACAAATCATACCCGACTGCATTAATGAATCCGTGTTGCGATTGACCAAGCAAATCACCTGCACCACGTATCGACAAATCACGCATGGCGATTTTAAAGCCAGAACCCAACTCAGTAAAATCACGAATAGCAGTTAGACGCTTCTCACTTTCTTCATTAAGCGAACGCGTTCCTGGATAAGTGAAATAGGCATACGCCACATTATTGGAACGACCAACACGTCCACGTAACTGATACAACTGTGCCAGTCCCATGTAGTCTGCGTTTTCCACAAACAACGTATTGGCATTTGGAATATCCACACCAGTCTCAATAATCGTTGTTGTGACTAATACGTCATATTCTCCATTAATAAAGTCAACTAAAATACCTTCCATTTGGGTTTCGGTCATTTGACCATGGATGTAAGCCACTTGTGCTTCAGGAACTAAGCTTTGAATCATCCCCGCTACCTTTTCAATATCTGCCACACGATTATGCAGATAAAAAGTTTGGCCACCACGTGCCATCTCTCGTTCAATAGCGTTGGCAATGACGCGACCATTTTGCTCCATCACATAGGTCTGGATGGGATAACGATTTGCCGGCGGCGTTTCAATGACCGATAAGTCACGTACGGCGACCATCGCCATATTCAATGTACGTGGAATTGGTGTTGCGGTCAGTGTTAAGACGTCAACGTTCGTTTGCAGACTCTTTAAACGTTCCTTATGCTTTACACCAAAACGTTGTTCCTCATCCACAATGAGCAATCCCAGATCGCTAAACGACACATCTTTAGCCAATAAACTATGGGTCCCAATCACAATATCGATCGTATGGTTCTTCAATCCATCCTTGAGTTCTTTCATTTGTTTTTTGGTTTGGAAACGTGACATCCAAGCAATTTTCAAATCCGTTCCCTCAAAACGACTCAGGAACGAATCGTAATGTTGCTGGGCCAAAATAGTCGTCGGTACTAACATGGCCACTTGCTTACCCTCATGAGCTGCTTTAAAGGCTGCGCGCATGGCAACTTCAGTTTTACCAAAGCCAACATCACCAACCAGCAAGCGGTCCATTGGTCGTGATTTTTCCATATCAGCCTTAATTTCTTTGACTGATCGAATTTGATCCGGTGTTTCAGGATAAGGAAAGGCATCTTCAAACTGGCGCATCGCCTCATCATCTGGGGCAAATGCATAACCTTGTTTAATTTCGCGTTCCGCATATAAAGCTAGGAGTTCATCCGCAATATCCTCAACCTTTTTAGCGACTTTAGCCTTTGCCCGTTGCCACTCAGTACCGCCCATTTTATTAATTTTAGGCGCTTTTTCGGCTGCACCGACATACTTTTGTACCAAATCCAGTTGGGTCACCGGGATAAATAGCTTATCACCTTTTTGATAGGCAATCGTAATATAATCTTGCTTCACACCACGGTTTTCAATTGTCTGCATGCCCTCATAGATACCAATACCATGATTGACGTGGACAACATAATCACCAGGTTTCAACTCATTATAGCTTTTGATACGTTCCGCATTCGACAGTGTCTGTCGCTTTGGTGCACGTTTACGAACCTGTTGGAACAGTTCTTTTTCCGTTAACACAACCAACTTTTGCATTGGTAACTCAAAACCGGCACTCAATGGCAAAGTGGCTAATTGCGTCCGACCTGTAGTCAACTCATCAACCGCCACTTGATTGACCTTAATGCCAAAATCATTCAGGGTCTGAACCAGCTTGACTTGTCGGTCATTTGAATTAGTTAAAAAGATCACCGTCATGTTTTGCTTTTGCCAACGTTCCACCTCGCCTTTAAGTAAAGGCATCTGGCCAAAAAATTGTTGTGTTGGACGTAGCGTAACGTTAGTTAAACTAGTTTGTCGTAATTGACCAATGCCTCGTTGCAGTGGTGAAAAAATCAAACTGGCTTGTTGGACATCACGTGCTTGATCAGTTAGCGACCAACCAAAATCTGCTTCAGTCAGTACTTGTTGCTTATCAAGCTTTTCAGTCCACCAGTTCGTATCATCTAAGCGCATCTGTGCCGCATTTTCAATGGCACGGGGATAATCATCAAAGACCGCGACACCATTTGCTGGCAAATAATCAAATAAACTAGCCGCATCAGGGTACAGCGCACGTAGGTATGCTCGTATCTCTGGCAAAAGTTGTCCATCTGCTAGCGTGGTCAATAAGGGCGTGATGGCTTCAGTCAAATGCCGCTTATCCGCACCCGCCAATTGGTCACGTTGCTTTGTCATTGCTAGTTCTAAACGAGTCTTTGCTGCTTGCCGACCAGTATCACTGATAACTAAATCCGTTGCTGGCAAAATAGTTAACGAATTCATATTTTCAATACTACGTTGGTTTTCAGCATCAAATGAACGCATCGAATCCAATTCTGTATCAAAAAAATCCAATCTAACCGGATAATCAGCATTTAGCGGATACACATCAACAATCGAGCCACGAATGGCAAACTCACCAGGTTGTTCAACCGTCGTATTCCGATGATATCCCATTTGATGTAGTTGCGTTTCCAAATCTTTTAAATCATATTCATGATCAAAATCAAGGGTTAGCTGCGCTTGTTGGAAAGTTTTAACTGGTGGTAAGTAACGCTGCGCACCAGCAATACCAGTGACAATTACCGCCTGTGGATCTGTCAGCAATAGATGCAAGGCATTAACTCGTGCTAAACGTGTATCTAGCGATGTCACGGCTAGTTCAGCTGCTAAACTTTCCTCAGCAGGAAAAACCGCAACGTGCTCATCACCCAACAATGCTTGTAAGTCTTCTGCTAATTGGTCGGCATGAAACTGACTATCTGACACAATCACCATTGGTTGCTGTGTTTGTCGTTGTAACGCTGCTAAATAGACTGTCCGAGCAGTCCCAGAGATACCCGTCATCAAATGGCGACCACCCTTAGTCAGCCCAGTGGCTAATTGCTGCAAAGCTTTATCCTGTTGTAAAAGTTCAGTTAATCGCATAACGTATTTTTATCCCTTTAATTAAACTGATTCATGAGCATAGGCATCTCTGTCCCCGCTGCAAAGCCTTCAAAAATAGCTACCGCTTTATCTAGTCCCGCCAATAAGTCAGGTTGTTCGTCTTTGCCAAAGCGACCCAGTACATAGTCAACAACTGCTTGTTGCACATGGGCTGGATGACCAATACCAAATTTCAAACGGTTAAACTTTTGGGTGCCTAATTGACTAGCGATACTTTTGATACCATTATGACCACCAGCAGAACCTTTCTGACGTAAGCGCAAACGGCCAAGGTCCATATCCATATCATCTTGCACGACTAGCAAATCCGCTAAGTCAAGCTTGTAATAATCTACTAGGGGGCGCACTGCTTGTCCTGAATCATTCATATAAGTTGTTGGTTTCACTAGCAAGACCTTTTCGTTATTAATGCGTACATCAGCCACAAAGGCATGGTGTGCGCCATCTTGCTTGAATGTAGCTTGGTACTTATCCGCCAATGCATCCACCGTCATAAAGCCAATATTGTGGCGGGTTTTATCATATTCTTTACCAATATTTCCCAAGCCAACAATCATTTTCATTTTTCTTTTGCCTCACTTTTTATTCAATTAACGCACGAAATGGGTCGAGACTAGTCAGCCCCCACCCGTGTGCGTTATTTACCTAATGTTTATAAATTCTAAACCAAATTATCCCGATTTAATAGTCCTAAGAGCTTTATTTTTTCGCTTGGTAACTATCAAACGATTCAAATTGACCATTATCTTGAAATTCTTTTCCTAATTGTAATAGCATTTGATCTTGTCCTTTAGCCGCCTGCAATTGGATGCCAATAGGTAAACCATGCTTTGTGACATAGGTTGGCAAGCTCAAAGCCGGTTCACCTGATATATTTGCTAATTGTGTGAACGGTGTCTTAGATAAGCCATGCAACCAAGCATCATAAATCAACTGGATTTGATCATCATGATCCAATTTTTTGATATGTTTTAAACGTTTAACATATTTTGGCAGGTAAGCAGGATCATTATTTTTAGGTGCTGCTGTCGCCGTCGTTGGTGTTAAGTAAATTGGATACTGCTCATGGAAATCGGTCATCTGCTGGGCAACCCGGACCATGACATTAGCAACAAATTGGTCATCCGCTGTGGTTTGTTTTTTATCTGCTTGGTACAAAGCCCATGTCATTGGCGAAACCTTTTTAAACCGCATCGATTTCCCAGTTTCAGCTTTAATTGCTTCGTTAGCATCCTTGCCCGTCGCCGTTGCTGCTGTATAATAGGCCTTCATCAACTTTTCACCATTAACTGGCGCATCTTTCTTAACAACAGTATAGCCCTGAGCACGTAAAAACTTAACCGCTTGCTTGACTGCCTTAATGGCATCTTTACTAACTTTCGTCCCTACTGGAGATTTTACCGAATAGGCAATTTTCAACTGCTTTAAGTCAGACGGTACATCTTTTATCATTTCAGGATGCTCTGCATTCTTCATCCCCGCAAAATACGCTTGTAAGTCAGAAATATAGCGAGCATTGGCAAAGTTAACTGTTGAAGGAACGGTACTGTCACCTGTTATCGCACCTTGGGTTGGCTTTAATCCAATCACACCCGTAAATGATGCTGGAATTCGCAATGAGCCACCAGCGTCGTTACCGGTTGCGAGCGGTACAAAATCTGCAGCAACACTAGCAACGGCCCCTCCTGAGGAACCACCAGTATTACGATTCAAACGCCAAGGATTATGCGCCACACCATTCAGCTTCGAATCGGTCACGTTAATTAACCCTAATTCTGGATAATTAGTTTGGCCGATAATAATGAACCCCAGTGACTGTAGTTGCTTCACATAATCACTGGTCTCATTCGCTTGTTTATTCTGTAAGGCTAACAAACCTCTGGTATTAGATACCCCTTTAAGTTGCTGTCCTAATCCTTTAATTAAAATAGGGACACCATAAAATGGCTGGCCAGTATCCTCTAAATCAACTGATTCTTGCAAAGCAGCTGATTCACGCAAACTAATCACAGCGTTTAACTGCGGGTTATCTGCTTTAATGCGCGCAACGACATGCTTGATCAATTGGCGGCTAGTAACTTGCCCACTGCGAATCATTTGCGCTAAATCACTGGCTGAAGCATTCCGATAGCTAAATTCTGAAATGCCATAGCCTTGGGCATACTCATGTTGCAAAGATTTTCTATCTGCATGTACGATTCGTTGCCGAGCAAAAAAACCAATTCCCCCAGCTAGTATCGTCAAAGCAGCCCCTATTGTTATTTTTTGTTCTCTGTTCATTTGATGTCCCCCCAAAGTCAAAATTTTATCGCACGCTCCCCAACTAAAATAATGCATAATTAGTGGCATGACTTATCTTCACTTTACGCTTTTCATTATAACTTAAAAGGACCGTCAATCTAACCATTTCAACTTGGTAGATTGACGGTCCAATCATTTAATTTTTTGTCCCGTGAGAATCTTCCCAACGAGTTTTGGCAATCGATGCAATGATTGCAATCGCAAGCAAACCAACGATGACAATCAACGAAGCAACATTATTAATTTCAAAATGCCAATCAGCCATTTTACCGCCTTCGTTAATCAACATTTTGGCACCAATAAATGCCAAGATGAGTGCCAAAGCATATTTGATATAACGGAACATTGGCAATAACTTTGACAAGGCAAAGAATAATGATCGTAGTCCGAGTACCGCAAAAATATTTGAGGTCACCACGATAAACGTATCTTGCGTCACGGCCAATACGGCTGGAATAGAATCAACCGCAAATAGAATATCTGACAGCTCAATAAAAATTAAGGCGATTAGAAATGGTGTCACAAACCATTTACCATTTTCTTTAACCATAAAATGTGGTTTACTGACATCTTCCTTAACTGGTAATACTTTGCGCAAAGCTTGAATGATTTTACTATCATTCAAGTCTTTATCATCACCTTTATCAAACAACATCTTAATACCAGTATAAACCAAGAAAATACCGAATAGATACATCAGCCATTCGAATTTGCTCAATAATGCGGCACCACCCAAAATAAAGAGTAGCCGCATCACAATCGCACCAAAAATACCCCAGAATAGGACACGGTGTTGATAACGTGCTTCAATCCCAAAGAAACCAAAAACTAAGATGAAGATAAACAAATTATCCATACTTAGTGATTCTTCCAGCAAATAACCAGTCACGAAGTCAATCGCATGACCGCTACCTTCAAAATACCAAATGCCGGCTGCAAAGATAAAGGCTAACACCACCCACATTGCTGTCTGCAAAAGAGATTTTTTAAATGTTGGGACTTCATCTTTTTTATTCAAAACGCCTAAATCTAAGGCTAACATTGCAATAACAAATAGAAAAAAACCGATCCAAACCCATATACTAACTGTCATTAAGTACGCTTCCTTTTTTTATTCCACTGTAATTCTGCAACGGAGTGTTCTAGCAGATAATTATATCAGGGTTGTCAAGTGATTGTCTATGGATAGGGTATAACTCGTAATTATCAAAGTTGAAGCATAAAAAAGCCGGGACGAAATAGTCCCAGCTTATTAATGTTTAAAATATATTAAATATCGATATCATCGATATTTACACCAATGGCTTCAGCCACACGTTTACCATAATCCATATCAGCGCGCGCCATTTGTTGTACCATCAATTGCTTGTTTTCAAGGCTATCAATAGTCCCTAAGTTACCCTTGAACGTCTCAACCAAACGTTGCTTCTCATCTTCAGACATGATGTTGTACAAACGACCAGCTGCTGAATAGTAGTCAGTATCATAAGGTTCATACGCACCTGTCATGCCTTGGAACATGTCACCTGTGATTGACGCATGTGGATCTTCAACCGGACCGCCTTGGCTATTTGGTTCGTAATTAACACTGCCATCTTGGTGTTGTGCCATAAAGCCATCACGTGCATAGTTATGAACTTCATTGCGTGGACGGTTAGGCTTTAATTGTTCATAGTTAGCACCCAAACGATAGCGCGCAGCATCCTTGTATGAGAACAAACGTCCTTGCAACAACTTATCCATTGAAGGCTCGATACCTGGTACTAAATTAGCTGGTGAGAAGGCAATTTCCTCGACATCTTCAAAGTAATTATCAGGGTTAGCATTTAATGTCATGACCCCAACTTCATGAAGTGGATAGTCTTTGTGTGAAACAGTCTTTGTCACATCAAAAATATCATACTT
>JACYYK010001706.1_pt1 | contig 17433 bp, 17 predicted proteins | sample 8236871 | NCBI WGS metagenome assembly JACYYK01 (sample SAMN14103087, study PRJNA606662) | landfill metagenome | isolation source: landfill solid waste inoculated with endophyte fungus Paravalsa indica | place: India:New Delhi, Okhla landfill site | collected 2017-11-05 | reverse complement strand
AAAGCAATTTTTACATTATCCAAAACGGTCATATTTGGAAATAGATTAAAACTTTGGAAAACCATCCCCAAGTCTTGACGAATCTTATCCAACCCTGATTCATTAGCTTTAGTGACATCCCGATCGTCAAAAATAACTGCCCCAGATGTGGGATGCTCTAACATATTTAATTCACGTAACAACGTTGACTTACCTGTTCCAGAAGGGCCAAGAATTGCAATCACATCCCCCTCTTCAACTTCAGCGTTAATTGATTTTAAAACCGTATTTTTACCGTACGCTTTATGTAAATCTTTAATCTCTAGAATTGCCATAAATCTACTCCCCGTTCTTGTTGATGAATAAATATTAACAGTTAATGATAATTTATGCAATAAAAAACTAATAATTCGCTTAAAAAACTTTTATATATACAAAAACGCCGGATATATGCATATAATTATGCGTATATCCAGCGTAACTTGTATAAATTATAATTTTTACATCATTTTTTGAGAATTATCAAAGATGATTTTTTTATTACTTGCAACTAACGTAGCCATATATGGCTCACCCAAAGTCATCGGTTCCCCTTTAGTATTTAATAAAAAATGAAATGATGCTAGTTTCACCATGGCTTGATAAACCGATTCACGGTCTAGTGTCATTGCTGGGTGCTTAATCTTGATCACTGATAATTTTTTGGTCGTATCCGTAGCCTGTTGTCCCGGTGCCAAAAATGATAGTTCCAATACTTGGTTCATATTCAATTCTCCCTTAGTTAGTAATGGTATTTGGATTAAATAAATGCGCTTTTGTGTCCACTGTCGTTATCTTATCAATGGCAATTTCAGCACCTAGTTGTAACATTAACTGAGCTAACTGGTTTAGTTCAGTAATAGTTGTCCCCTGCTTCACATAAAATTGACGGCTTGTAACAACGTCTTCATTTGTCTTACCAATAATTTTGACCTTCAACATATTGTTGGGCAATTGCTTCTTTTCTACCATAACTTTCATCCTCAATTCTTTCGTTTTTTCGAACGGCCATTCGATTATCAGCCAAATGCTGACATCTATACTAACGAAACGGAGGAAGGGATATGTAACACTTTTTTAGAGAGTGTGAGCAAAAACGCTTTGAAGCCGGGGTGTAAGGCTGTTTAGGATAATTTTGTTCGTAGCAACGCGAAGAACAGGATTATTCTAAATTGCCTTACATTGAGAATTCAGCTTTAGTGAGCACGTTTATGAGAGAGTGTGAACCAAAACGCTTTGAACTCGGGTGTAAACAAAAAAAGATTGGGACAACTAAAACTGTCCCAACCTCTTCATGATTTCAAATATTGTTTAGTGATGTGGATACTGACGTCCACGTTCATAAACTTGCTCAGGTTCTTGGCTAATTCGTGTATAAGTATCCAATGCATCAATCGCCGCAATCTCTTCCACCGTCAGTGAAAAATCATAAATATCAGCATTTTCAATCACACGTTGTGGATGAACAGACTTTGGAATAATACTAGTACCATGTGCCAAATGCCATCTCAGGACAACCTGTGCTGGTGATTTGCCATATTTCTCAGCAATCGAAACAATGGTTGGTTCAGCTAAGACCGATCCACGTCCCAAAGGTGCCCAAGCTTGCGTCACAATATTATTTTCTTGCAAAAAGTCGCGCAATTCGGGTTGAACAAGATGGGGATGGTTTTCAATTTGGTTCACTACTGGCATCTCATTAGCTTGCGTAGCCAAATATTGTAAATGAATCATCCCAAAATTTGACGTTCCCAAAGATTTGACGATACCCTCTGCCTGTAAGCGCTCAAAAGCACGCCATGTATCAAAGAATTGTTCATGCAGTGGCCAATGGACCATCAATAAATCAACATAATCCATCTGCAAGTCCTTCAAAGACTGTTCAACAGATGCCAAAGTTTTATCATATCCCTGGTTCGCCTCGGCTACTTTAGTCGTCACGAAATAATCCTCACGAGGCATTCCCAATGCACGCAAGCTTTGACCAACTTCGGCCTCATTTTTATACATTTGTGCCGTATCAAATAAACGGTATCCCGATTTCCATGCTGTTTTAATAACCTCAGTCAAGTTATCTTGGTCCGTTACTTTGTATAAACCCAAACCTTGTTGTGGCATTTGATAACCATCTGCTAATTGAAGCTGTGTTGTAATATCCATCTTATGAATTTTGCCCCTTTTGATTGAATTCTATCATTTGCTAATCTCAGTTTCCTCAATACTACATCATAACAGATAACGTAAAAAGTCAGCAATAATATGTCTTAGACCATATCATTACTGACAATTCACATGAGAGATTTTATTTTATATTGTTAACTTTTATATGAGATTTTAGGTTTTATTTTTTGATTTTATTATTAGGTTAGAAATTTTAGATTAATGAATAATTAGTCTTTGATATCAACGTATGTCAATCCGAACATCTTTGACAAGTCTGACAATTGTTCTGAATCAACATCAAATGATAGAACAGTGTGGTGTCCACCACCAAGAGTCAACCAACCAACTGATCCGTCACGCAAACCTTGCTTTGGTGTCCACAATTGCTTAGCAACTGGTAGGTGTGGCATCTCAGCTTCAGGCTTGTTTCCAGTAACGTCATATGACATCAACTTGAACTCGTCACCATAGTCTGCAAGGGTTGCATCAACTGCATCACCTTCCATACCAGTAAATACCAAACGTGCAGGATCAGCCTTGTCACCAATGTCCAATGGGTGAACTTCAACACGTGGCTTGTCTGAGGCGATTGTTGGATCAACTTCAAGCATGTGTGATCCAAGGATAGCTTCGTGACCCTCACGCAAATCAAGTGTGTAATCTTCCATGAAGACTGTGTGCTTGTTGTGTGAAATGATCTTCATCAAACGATCCAAAGCAGCTGTCTTCCAGTCACCTTCACCAGCGAATCCATATCCTTCCGCCATCAATAGTTGTGATGCCAAACCTGGTAATTGTTCTAGACCGTACAAGTCCTCAAAGTTATCAGTGAAGGCTGTGTAACCATGCTCGTCCATGAAGTGCTTCAAACCGAAGTACTCACGGATTTGATACTTTACACTGTGCTCAAACTTCTCTGGTGTGTTGTCACCAACAACGAAGTCATATTCCTTTTGTAGTTCTTCATACTTAGCATCGATGTCTTCGTCACTAACAGCGTTAACTGCTTCAACCAAGTCACCCATTGCCCAGTAATCTACACGCCAACCAAACTTGATTTGTGCTTCGATCTTGTCACCATCAGTAACGGCAACGTTACGCATCTTATCAGCAAATGCAGCAACCTTGATCTTGAATGATTCGTTGTATGCAACAGCAACGTCCATCCACTTACCAATCTTGTCTTGAACATCCTTATCAGCCCAGTGACCATAAACAATCTTGTTGTTTAATTGCAAACGAGCATTGATAAATGCGTACTCACGGTCACCGTGAGCTGATTGGTTAGCATTCATGTAGTCGAAGTCGATGTCATCATATGGCAATTCTTCTAGGTATTGTGTTGCAAAGTGTAGCAAAGGCTTTTGTAGTAATTGAGTACCACGGATCCAGTTCTTTGCTGGAGAGAATGTGTGCATCCAAGTAATGACTCCGGCAACAGAATCATCATAGTTAGCTTCCTTCATAACATCAGCAATATTTTCTGAAGTTGTTGCAACCAACTTAAATTCTACTGGGTATGGCAAGTTTCCTGATTCATTCAACTTGTCAACAATATCCTTAGCGTCAGCTTCAACCTTATCTAATACTTCTGGACCATAAAGGAATTGTGATCCTGTGATAAACCAAAACTTGTAATTCTCTGTGTTAAACATGTTCTATTTCCCCCTGAAATATATAATATAACAACAACGACTAGTCCTTAGACTTTTGACCATAATATGCATTAGCACCGTGCTTACGCAAATAATGCTTATCCAACAACGTTTGTGAAACATGGATGCTGTGTGGGTTTAACATAATCGTGTGGTAAGCCATCTTAGCTGACTCTTCCAACACAACTGCGTTATATACTGCCTTATCAGCAGATTCTCCCCACGTGAATGGTCCATGATCCTGTGCCAATACAGCTGGCACAGCCATTGGATCAATACCACGCTCCTTGAACGTTTCGATAATTACATTACCTGTTTCAAGCTCGTACTCACCATTGATTTCCTCATCGGTCATCTGGCGAGCTACAGGCACATCACCGTAGAATGTATCTGCATGTGTCGTACCTGCAGCTGGTAGGTCAATCCCAGCTTGGGCAAATGACACTGCCCATGGTGAATGCGTATGCACGATTCCACCCATTTCTGGGAATTCCTTGTACAAAATACGGTGCGTTTCTGTATCACTTGATGGGTTAAGGTCACCCTCAACGATCTTGCCATCAAGATCAACAACAACCATATCTTCTGGCTTTAATTCATCATATGGAACCCCGGAAGGTTTAATGACGAACAAGCCACTTTCACGATCGATTTCAGAAACGTTTCCCCAAGTAAATTTAATCAAGCCATGCTTTGGCAAGGCCATGTTAGCGTCATAAACACGTTGCTTAACGTCTTCTAACATTATTAATTAATCCTCCTTAGATGTCTCAACTGGCATCTGATCAATTGCTGTTTGTTCAATTGATAGACCAGCTTTGTACTCTTCCATAAACTTACCAAATCCAGCAACATCTTCTGGGTCTGGTTCGATTGTCGTACTCTCTTGAGACTGGAATACTTCATCTTCTAGGTAATCAGCAAGTGATTGACCGTCCTTGTGGCTCACAACGAATTGTGACAAAACAGCCATTCCCCAAGGACCACCTTCACCGGCGTTCTTCATTAAGGTTACGGGTGCATCCATAACCCCAGCTAAAATCTTTTGGGCAACAACTGGTGTTGTAAAGATACCACCTTGGGCAACAACTGAATCCATGGCAACTTTTTCTTTTGCCAACACATCCAAACCAATCTTCATTGCACCAAAGGCACTGTACAAATGCATACGCATCAAGTTAGCTAATGTAAACTTAGCATTTGGTGTACGAACAAATAGTGGACGACCTTCATCCATACCAGTAATGTTCTCACCAGAATGATAACCATAACTTAGCAAACCACCAGCATCTGGATCTGACTTCAAAACACTGTTGAACAATGCGCTGAAGATTTCACCACCGGTAACCGTTGCACCGATTGCAGCGGCGAATTCAGTGAAGACACGTGCCCATGAATTAATCTCAGATGTACTGTTATTAATGTGAACCATGGCAACTGGTGAACCATCAGGTGTTGTTACCATATCGATGTTCTCATTAACTTGTGACAATTCCTTTTCTAAGACAACCATGGCGAATGCTGAAGTACCAGCAGATACGTTTGCGGTACGCTTCTTAACTGAGTTTGTTGATACCATTCCAGTACCAGCATCCCCTTCAGGAGCTGCAGCAACTGCACCACTCTCCAAAGAACCAGATGGGTCAAGTAACTTTGCACCTTCTTCAGTCAAACGACCGGCTTCCTCACCAGCTAACTTAATTGTTGGCAAGATATCTCGTAACTGCCACAAGTATTGTTGCACTGACTTAAATGCATTGAACTTATCCATCATTGCTTGGTTATAATCATGAGTCTCTTCATCGATTGGGAAGACTCCTGAAGCATCCCCAATACCGATAACCTTTTCACCAGTCAAACGCCAGTGAACATAACCAGCCAAAGTAGTTAAGTAATTGATTTCCTTAACGTGTGTTTCTTGGTTCAAGATTGCTTGATACAAGTGAGCAATACTCCAACGTTGTGGAATATTGAAATCAAACAACTTTGTTAATGCTGCTGCAGACTCACCCGTAATTGCGTTACGCCATGTACGGAATGGTACCAATGACTTATCATTCTTATCAAAGACCAAGTAACCGTGCATCATAGCTGCAATTCCAAATGATGAAAGCTTGGTTACTTTAACATCATATTCGTCAGCAACGACATCTGTTAAATTCTTGTACGCACTTTGTAGACCTGACCAGACATCTTCCAAAGAATATGTCCAGACACCATTTTCAAGTTTGTTCTCCCAATTGTGGCTACCAACTGCAATAACTGATGAATCAGTTGCAACTAGCACGGCCTTAATACGGGTAGAACCAAACTCAACACCAAGGGCCGCTTGCCCTGTAGTAATTTGTTCTTGAATTTGTTCTTTATTCATTAATCTATTCCCCTCAAATGAGAATCAAAGTTTTTGTAACCGTTTACAAGTATTATAGTAAATCATTTGTGCGGACAAATCAAGTGTTAAAGCAAAAATTTGTATGTACAATTCCATACATCATCAACAAACGCGATGACACCGCTATTTCTGGCAAAAAAATTTTTTACCAATTTGCTCAACAAATCACGACATTGAAATACTTATTGATCGTTAACGTTAACGTTAGCGTCATACTCATCGCTAAAAATAATTCAAAACAACTATCTTGCCATTACTAACAATTAATAAATAGCTTTTTAACTATGTGAATTTTTTGTATAATAAATGTATTATATGTTTTGGAAATGGAGCTATCGAAATATGGATACGAAATATGACATCGTGAAGAAAGGGCTCCGCAACGACATTATTTCTGGAAAATTTGCGATTGGTGAAAAATTACCCACTGAAGCAAACTTAACTGAGCAATATAATGTGAGCCGTTACACAGTCAGGCGTGCCACAGCAGGACTAGAACAAGAAAATTACTTATACCGTATCCAAGGGGATGGTATGTATGTTAATGATTGGAAAAAAGTTCCCGCTGCTAAAACTGAAAACAAAGTCATTGGTGTCATTACAACCCATTTAGCTGACTACATTTTCCCAGAAATTATTAGTGGTATTGACCAAATAATTTCGGACGCTGGTTATGCTTTATTTATCAGTAATACACACAATACGTTCGACCGTGAACGACGCAGCTTATTACGGATTATTGAAACCGGCATTAGCGGCTTGATTATTGAACCCACAATGTCGGCACTGCCCAATCCCAATAAAGATTTGTACGATCAAATTAAGCAACTAAATATACCAACAGTCTTTATTAACTCAAAATATGAAAGTTTGGACTTCAATTACCTCGGCGTTAATGATGTTGACTCCGAAGCGCAATTGGTCCGTCACTTAATCGCTCAGGGACACAAAAGGATTCTAGGTGTCTTCAAGGTTGATGACATCCAAGGCGCCCACCGTATGCAGGGCTTTTACAAAGCTTTCCAAACACAACCGGATTACGCCTTAGACAGTAATATCATCATGTATCAATCTGATGATGAAGAAAATAACACCCTCATCTTAAATAAGATTGAAAGCTACTTAGAATCACCCCATCGCCCAACTGCCTTAGCGCTATATAATGACTCATTAGCTATTCAAGCCAGTGATTTAGTAAAGTCACTTGGCTTCCGAATCCCAGAAGACATTGCCATTGTTGGGTTTGATGATTACAGCCTCTCAACGTACATGACACCTAGTTTAACGACTAATCGTCATCCCAAACGTAAAATGGGACGTGATGCTGCTCAAATTCTACTTGATCTTATCGATGGGCAACCAGGTCATGATGTGATTTATGAACCCGATATGATTGTTCGTAACTCGACTGCTACGCCATTAGCTGCAGATGAAACACGAGAACAGTAAAGAAGAGCGAGACAAAAGTCGTTTTGAAGCCGGTGTGTAACAATGGTTGCGTTATTTTGGCTCGTAGCGTAGCGCAGAGACGGAATTGCGCAATCGTTGTTACATTGAGGCTTCAGACTTTTGGAACGCGTTTACGCTATAAAATTTACAGGTTGATAATTAATCCATTTTTAGTAAAAAATAGGTTGGAACAAAATCATTGTTCCAACCTATTTTTCATTATTCTAGCATACTTATTTCCTCTGGATTATGGAGTTTACGCAATCGCTTGACCATCCGTAACCATGCCGGGATCAAGAACAATAGCGAACCTAACCAAGCTAGTGGATTAGCTAAACTAGCTCCAAAGTAACCTAACCAGCCAACCAATGCGAAGGCTGTGACTGTACGCATCACCATTTCACCCATACCAGCATACGCTGGTGTTCGTACATCGCCAAGTCCTTGTAATGTATAACGTAAAACGAACAAGGTACTTAAGATAAAGTAAAATGGTCCATTGGCCCAGAAATACTCTTGCGCTAAGTCCATCACGTGATGTTCACCAGCACCAACAAATAAGCTGACCAATACACGCCCAAAGATAACCTCAATGGCTCCTAATACAAAACTCATACTGATCGACATCTTCAAGGAACTCTTCACACCTTCTAAAATACGATCATATTTACCAGCACCGAAATTTTGCGCTGTATAAGTGGCCATAGCAACACCGACTGCCATCATTAATTGCGTACTAATTTGGTCAACCTTTGAAGCCGCTGTATTCGCAGCTACCGCATCGGTCCCCAAAGTATTCACAGCTGTTGCTAGTGTAACAGCTCCAATGGCAATAATTGATTGTTGAAAGCCCATTGGTAATCCAGCCAACAGATGTTTTCGCAGATCGCCTTTTTTAAGTTTAAAATCCGACCAACTTAACCGTAACGTATCCGTATACCGTGTAATATGTAAGTACGAAATCACAACCGTTACAAATTGTGCAAATACGGTTGCTGTGGCTGCTCCTTCAACTCCCCAATGGAATTTAATAATCAGTACCAACTCTAATGACACATTAACGATCATTCCAATAATTAAATAATACAGCGGTGCTTTACTATTACCAACCGCTCGCAGCGCATTGGAAACCACATTATAACCCATCGTCATAATGGTTCCAGCTAAGATAATCCCAATGAATAACTTAGCTTCTCCATAAATCGCTGCCGGCATTTGCATAGCATCCAACAAATTATCAATAAAAACCAGGCTAGTAATTGTTAGGACAATCGATGTAATCAATGCCGCGACGATACTAGCAGCAAATGATTCACGGATACCACGAACATTGTGCGCACCATAACGTTGCGCCGTGATAATAGCCATTCCCGAACTAAAACCTTGCACGAAACCCATAACTAAAAATTGAATACTTCCAGTTGCCCCAACTGCAGCCAACGAGTTAACGCCTAAAGTTTGCCCAACAATCAATGTATCGGAAATATTGTACAGTTGCTGTACCATATTCGTGAGCATTAGAGGAATGGCAAACATTAGAATAACCTTTGCCGGCTTACCACTTGTTAGATCTTGCATGCTTACCGCTCCTTAACTAATTATATATGTATTAGAAACAAGTATAGAATAGCTTTTATTCTTTTGTCTATTGATAAGTTTGTTGGCAACTAAAATGGATAATATAAAAAAACCGAGACATTTTCATGTCTCGGTTTCTTAATTTTATTTAATGAACAATCAACCAAGTAATATCATTACTTAGCTGCCTTGTCAGCACCAATCTTTTCGATTTCTTCAAGTGAACGACCACGTGTTTCTGGTACGCGGAACATAATGAATGCAACAGCAACCAAGCAAATAACACCGAAGATGGCAAACACAACTTCTTGTGACATTGAAGCAGTCATGATTGGGAAGACCAACGCAACAGCGAATGATCCAACCCAGTTCATTGATGATGCCAATCCTGAAGCACGTCCACGAATAGCTAGTGGGAAGACCTCACCAACTAGAACCCAAGTTAATGGGGCCCATGTAAAGGCATAGAATGCAACGAAGATGCACAAGAAGACAACGATCATCATAGGATTTGTATCCATAAATGAGTTAATAATCGCTGGTAGGATGAATGAAAGACCCATCACACTTCCACCAAGAATCAACAAGCCACGACGGTTAAACTTTTCAGCAATTGCCATGTAGAACAAAGCTCCTACAACCAAGATAATACCTTGAACAATAGGCCATAGCAATGCATCAGAGGCAGCTTGACCTGTAGCCTTTTCAACAATCAATGGAATGTAATAGAAGATTGCGTTAGCACCCATGAATTGTTGGAAGAAGGCAACCATCACACCAGCAATAACTAGGTAACGGTAACGACCATCTAACAATGAAGCCCATGACGTTGATTTCTCAGCTTTTTGCTCAATCTTAGCAGTTTCAGTAATACCTTGAATTTCAGCTTCAATTTCTTCAGGCTTACGAATCCAGCTCAACACTTTACGAGCTTCGTCCTTACGACCAGCCTTGATCAAGAAACGAGGTGACTCTGGCAAACGTAACACACCTAGGAACAAAACCAAGGCAGGAACAGCAGCCATAGCAAGCATCAAACGCCATGCAATATGCTCAGGCAATCCCTTTAGCAAGAAATCAACAACGTATGAAATCAACATTCCAGAAACAATCATCAATTGGTTGATTCCTGACAAACTACCACGCTTCTCAGCTGGTGACATTTCAGACAAGTATGCTGGCACCAAAGCAGAAGCAGCACCAACAGCAACACCCAAAAGAACACGGGTGAAAATCAAGTAGGCAACCCCATTATGAGGTGAAACACCGGCTAGCAATGCACCAATCATAAACAATGCGGCTGAATACAAAACCATCTTACGACGACCTAAACGATCGGACAATTGACCAGCAATCGCACCACCAAACACAGCTCCTAGCATCAATGATGATGTGATCCAACCGGTAACTCCACCACCAGATAGATTCCAATCACTTTGCAAGAATGGCAACGCACCGGTCATAACACCAATATCGTATCCGAATAGGATACCTCCAAAGGCTCCGAAGAAGTAAATAAATTTACTTGAAATTTTCTTCTCAGACATGAACTAATCCCTCCAAAATCATATCCTCTGATATGATCCTAAACTTAAAAAATTTTAAATTGAAAACGACTACGAGTTCCCCAAAATGAAGTTCAAAAATAAATACCTGCAATGATTTAAATTCAAATAAACCCCATGAAAATTTGTAACCGTTTTCATCAACAACATTATTATACATGTTGTGCGGACAAATTAAAAGAGTTTTGTGCAAAACATACAAATTTACGTACAAATATTTAATGATAAACTTCACAAGATGCCGTCATATTGCGTTTTCATACGGTCAATTAATTAAATATTAAGTTTTTTTAAAGCAACAAAAAACCCACAAATACAGCCAGATAACTGGCTATATTTGTGGGCTTGTACAATACCACTAAAATTTGTTGCTATTTTACCGACATTGTCAGCTATTGCATTTTATAAGATGACATTCTTTGCAGCTAATTGTTTTTGCACTTCAGGGTGATCCATGAATTCATCATAAGTTGTTTCGGCACGATCAACCACTCCTTGATCAGAAACGACAATCACATGATCAGCAATTGTTTGTGCAAATGTGTGGTCATGTGACGTGAAAATCAAACCACCCTTAAAGTTAATTAAGCCATCATTCAATGACGTAATTGATTCCAAGTCCAAATGGTTAGTAGGATCATCAAGAATTAGCACATTAGCCTTCGTTAGCATTAGCTTTGAAAGCATTACGCGAACTTTTTCTCCTCCTGATAAGACATCCAATGTTTTATCAGCATCTTCACCCTTGAATAACATCCGACCTAACAAACCACGAAGGAAGGTATTATCGCTTTCTTCCTTTGAAGCAAAGTCACGCAAGTAATCTAGAATTGGGCGTTCTGGATTAGGGAAGTTAGTTCCCATATCCTTTGCCAAATAATCTTGAGTTGTTGTAACACCCCAAGTGACACTACCAGAATCAGGCTTTACCTTACCCGCAATAATGTCCAAAATCATAGTTGCCGCAACATCGTTATCAGACATGATCAACGCTTTTTCATTTGGACTAACCGTAAATGAAATGTTATCCAAAATTTTGACACCATCGACACTCTTTGAAACGCCTTCAACACGTAACATATCATTACCGATTTCACGTAACGTTTCAAAATTGATATATGGGTACTTACGTGATGAAGGTTGGATATCATCCAGCGTAATTTTATCTAGTTGCTTTTTACGCGATGTCGCTTGCTTTGACTTTGATGCATTAGCTGAGAAACGCGCAATAAAGTCTTGTAGTTCTTTAATTTGCTCTTCTTTCTTAGCATTAGCTTGTGATTGCAAACGTTGTGCAAGTTCTGATGATTGCTTCCAGAAATCATAGTTACCGACAAAGAGCTTGATTTTACCAAAATCAACATCAAGAATCATTGTTGCCACTGCATTTAAGAAGTGACGGTCGTGGGAAACAACTAGCACTGTATTTTGATAATCAGCCAAGAAATCTTCTAACCAGGCAATCGTCTTCGTATCCAAACCATTAGTTGGCTCATCCAAAATCAAGATATCAGGGTTACCAAACAAAGCTTGTGCTAACAATACCTTAACCTTGCTTACTTCGGGCAAGTCTGACATCAATGCTTGATGCTTACTCTCAGGAATACCAATACTCTGCAAAAGTTGAACTGCTTCAGTCTCAGCTGTCCAGCCATCAAGTTCCTCAAAACGAGCAGATAGTTCACCAACACGAATACCATCTTCGTCTGTGAAAGGATCATGCATGTAAATGCCATCCATTTCAGTTTTTACATCATATAGTTCTTTATGACCCTTCAAAACAGTATCCAAAACTGTAAATTCATCAAACGCAAAGTGGTCTTGTACTAATGATGACATACGTTCATTTGGACCCATTGAAACATTTCCAGTAGTTGGTTGTAGTTTACCTTCCAATACCTTCAAAAAGGTTGACTTCCCGGCACCATTGGCACCAATAATACCGTATGTATTACCAGGGGTAAATTTTAAGTTAACATCGTCGTATAATTTTTTCCCAGTGAATGATACAGAAACATTCGAAACGGTTAGCATATTTTTATCTTCTCCTACAAAATATTGTTTTATTTTTTACTCATTAATTATCACTTGCGAAATGCAAGCATACCACTAACAACTCTATCAAATGGCTTATTTATAAGCAAGTTAAATAACTCGAGAGCGTGAGAAAAGACGTTTTGAAGCCGGTTGTAACGATGATTGCGTTATTTTGGCTCGTAGCGCAGCGAAGAGACAGAATTACGCAATCGTTGTTACATTAAGGCTTCAGTCTTTTAGAACGCATTTATGCGTAAAATAACCAGGACGTCTTTTGTCACGCTCTATCTTCTTTTAATCAAACTAATAAAGTAAACGCTTGCTTCGATAATGGCAATGAAGAATGAAACTGGCAAATCAAGCCAATATGATAGCGCCAATGCCAGCCACACACCAAGAACAGAGAACATAATTGCTAACCCGATAATCTGCCAAACTGTCCGCCCCCACCGCATGGCAGAACTAGCTGGTAAAATCATCAAGATAAAAATTAATAACGAACCAACAATCTGTGCTGAAACGGCAACGGTTGTCGCCATCAATCCAAGAAATAAAACTTCAATCAATTGGATATTCTTTAAACTAAAACTAGCTGTTGTATAGTCAAATGCAAAATGACGCAAAGGCCGGAACATCATTAATGTAATTAGGATAACCAATGTGGCTAACACAACCACTTCCCAAACATCTGTTTGATTAATACTAAAAATCGAACCAAACAGAATACCGGTTGCGGCAGTCGCATTTTTATTAGATAGAGACAAGAAAGCAATTCCTAACCCAATTGCCACCGCACTAACTGCGGAAATCAACGATTCAGAACGCTGCTCCTTCATCCCAAGCTCACCAACACTCATTGACGCTACGACTGAAAATAGCAACATTCCTACCAATGGTGACCAACTCATGAACAAGGCGAAAGATGCCCCTGCAAAACCAATTTCACTTAGTGTATGTGCGAGAAATGACATGCGACGAGCAACAATAAATGGTCCAATCAGACCACTCATAATCGCAATCAATGTACCCGCAACAAAAGCGTGCTGCATAAAAGGAAAACTAAACAAAATTTTCGCCTCCTTCACGTAACTTAGCCACATCTAATTGATCAATATTACCGTACTCACTACCGTGTTTTGTTAGTAACAAATATTCATCTGCATACCGTTGCATAATATCAATATCATGGCTAACCATAATAGTCGTTAGCTGATAATTTTCTTGATATGCAGCAACAACATCCATCAAGCCATATTTGGCAACATTATCCAAATTGGCTGTTGCTTCATCCAATATCAACACATTAGGTTTCTGAACCAAAGCTTGCGCCAAATAAGCTCGCTGTCGTTCACCACCCGATGCCCGATCAATTCGTTGATCAGCAATACTTGTCAAATTAGTGATTGCCAAAATATGTTGTAACCGATTTTTCTCTTCTTTCGATAGCCATGGTCGCAATCCCTGATCAAAAGTAAGACCAACAAAATCCCGAATACGTAGCGGAAAAGCTTGCATATCAGGCCGATACTGTGGCACATAAGCTATTTTATGTTGCCCATCGTCATACCATTTAAATTCGCCTGTTGTTAAGGAAATTTTACCCAGCATGGCACGAATCATAGTTGTCTTACCAACACCATTATCGCCAATCAAAGCCAGATTATGTGCTTGATTTAACTGGAAATTCACTTTTTGATAGAGCCATCTATCATCAAATTTAATCCCAATATTTTTTCCATCTAAAATCTTCATTCTTGTAGTGCCTCGTTTAATGCGTTTAATTGTTTCATCTGCCATGCAATATAAGACGTTTGTGCAGGTTTTGTTTCACGTGCTTGTACAATGGGTACATCATGAGCCTTAGCATAATCAACACCTTGCTTAGCCAATTTGCCCGTTGCTTGCGGATTATCAATGACAGCAGCAATCTGACCTTGCTTAATCAATTCTTGCCACTCACGGACATCACTCGGCGTTGGGTCATCACCTTCTTCAACAGCACGAGCAAATTGTTGATCCTGCATATCTGCACCTAAAGCCAACAAAGTATTATCAAAGACTGGTTCAGTTGCTAACAACTTTTTACCGTCCAATCGCGTTTTTACTTGATTTTGCAAATCGACTAACTTTTCAGCCTTTTTCTGGTAATTCTTCGCATTCTTCTCGAAATAAGTCTTTTTTGCTGGCATTAATTGGCTGTATTTTACGGCGAGCTGATTCGTTAGGCGGGTCGTGAGATCAGTTTTATACCAAAAATGTTCATTACCACCACTGGTACCGTCCTTATAGTTATAAAGATGAGCCAAATTAATTGTTTTAGCAGCTTTATTTTGTTTTGCGAAATTTAAACTCCAATTATCAAAACCACCACCATTTGAAACAATGACATCAGCTTTCTGGTATTGTTTCGCAACATTGGCAGTGGGTTCATACTCATGTGGATCCATATTCGGTTTATTAATGATGCTTGTTACCGTTCCTTGCTTACCTAGGACAGCCTCGGCCATCTCACCATAACTATCTAAACTAGCCACAACAGTAATCTTATTTTTACTTGTACTAACCTTAGTTTCCTGTCGTTGCCAAGCACTGTAGAAAATCATCCCCAGTAAGATAACCACTAGAATAGCTGGCACCCAAATGAATTTTGTTTGTTTATTACTCAATCTTCTCTCCTGTTAAGCATGCAGATAGTTGGGTCAAAAAGCGACTAATAACCGCTTGTTCGTCATCAGAAAATTTGGTCAATATCTTTTTATATTCATCAATCGTCTCACGATGTCGTTGTGTATGAGCAGTCGCTAGTGAGCCACCTAATGTTGTCAATGACCAACGACTAACTCGACCATCTTCTGGATCGGGGATGACATTAACCATAGGTTCATCACGAATATACAGACTTTTCATTGCCTTGGTGACGGCTGCACCAGACACATGCAGGGCACGTGACAACTCTGAATTAGTTTGCGGCCCATTCTGAGCTAACAACATCAGTAAATGACCTTGTGTGGTAGTAATATTAGTTTCATTTTCGCCAATTAATACTTCTCGTTGGTTTTCAGAAAGTAATTTTAGATGATTTAAAAATTGGTCGATTTGTCCGGCGTATGATTGTGTTGTCATCGTTTACATCTCCTTAACTGGTTAATTAACCAGTTAATAGTAACACGTACAAAAAGTTAGTGCAACTTTCTATGAAATAAAAAAATCCGCGTACCCACCGAATAGTATCGGTAAATACGCGGATTAGAAAACAACAAAAATTTCTCTTACTTTTTCTGGCCCTGCTCGGCCATCGCTTTGGCAATCAAACTAGTATATTGTACAGAACCCGCCTGGTTTGGATGAACGTGATCGTCACCCAACCAGTTAGAATGGTCCTTAACAAGTGCTGCCCAATCAACAATATGTAAGTTTTTGTGTGTCTTAGTTTGCTCCGTTAAGAAGTTATTATTTTGTGATACCCAGTCACGATCAGCATAGCCATTGATCCAATAAACCTGGCGATCATGACCAATAATATCCATAATCTTTTTAAAGTCATTTTCACCAATCGCACCATTGGTACCAATTGAAATCACAACATTTTGTGATAATAGTCCTTGGCCATCATATGATTGTAAAATCTCTGGTACTGAATAAGGTTGTCGTCCAACTGTTGCATTCGCAACGGTATTGGGCATCAACTCTTGTAAATCAGGAGCGACATCGACCATAACTGAATCACCAACTGCCGTCACTCGATTATCACGGATTGTTGTAAACTGCTCCGCATTCAAACCATATTTGTCCATCAAATCGCGATCTTGTTGTGATAACGACTTAGGATCAACCTTTTGGCTAGATGATTTTGCACTACTTGATTCTTTCTGTGCCTTTTTAGCTTGAGAAACGGCTTTCTTATTAGCCTCATTAATGCGGTCTTTATTACTATCCAAGCGTTTTTCTAGATTATTCTTTGGTTTTGCATGGGCGGACTCATTAGCTGAAACCGCATACCCTGTCCCAGCCATCAGCATCACGGCAACTACCAACATCGCTTGTACTGAATGTGAACTAAAAAATGTTTGATACCATGAAGAACCAGTACCTAAGGCCGGTTTCTTAACCCTCCGGAAAACATTCTCAACATAACGATAGCTCAATTCCGACAAAATCAACACAATCATGATTTTCAAGATACCCATCAAAAATGTACTGTGATTGGTAACGACTTTATCAAAGAATACAAAGACTGGTAGTTGGTATAGATAAATACTATACGAACGCGTTCCTAAGTAATTCAAAAACTTATTATCTAATGCATGACTCAAAAATGATGCTGGGTGCGCAGTAATCGCAATCAAACTAGTAATGATCGCCGTTGCGACAAACATCAATCCCATATAGGTTGCACGCCATTCTCCATTTAATCCAAAAAATGTGATAAGGGTCAATGCCAAAGCAATCCCACCAAGGGTATTCAAATTCCGTTTCACACGTGGTGACAGAATATATTTCATACGTCTAGATGGCCAACCAAAGGCAAGGGCTGCTCCAAATAGCACCGCAAATATACGTGTATCTGAACCATAAT
>JACYYK010005543.1_pt1 | contig 17446 bp, 14 predicted proteins | sample 8236871 | NCBI WGS metagenome assembly JACYYK01 (sample SAMN14103087, study PRJNA606662) | landfill metagenome | isolation source: landfill solid waste inoculated with endophyte fungus Paravalsa indica | place: India:New Delhi, Okhla landfill site | collected 2017-11-05 | reverse complement strand
AAAAGTCGTTTTGAAGCCGGTGTGTAACGCGTTTATGCTATAAACTTTACAGGCTAGTAATCAACACATTTTTAATACAAAAAAGAGGTAGACATTTGTTTTGTCCACCCCTTTGACAGTTATTATAACTGACTTAATGATTTACATTTGAAAATAGTTGCTTACTTTGTTGCAAATTCAGCAAATTGTGCACCAACGCCAGCCAAGAATCCCTTTGTATCTTCGTTAGTAATCTTACCATCTTCATCAGCAAGAGCCATTGTGTTACCAATGTACAATTCAGGTTGGTGCATGATCTTCATATCCAAGAAGTCCAATGAGTTACGTAATACATGGTGTGCAACAACACCGGCAATGCCAGAAATTGATTGTGAAGCTGGCAATACTGGCTTACCTGCCCAAACACTTTGTCCCCATGGACGAGAAGCAACGTCCAAGGCATTCTTCAATGCGGCTGGAATGCTACGGTTGTGCTCTGGCGTTACCATAATAAATGCATCTTGTGCCTTAACGGCTTCACGGAATTCAGTATACTCCGCAGGAGAAGCTTCATCGTAATCTTGGTTGTACAAAGGCAACTTTGCAATGTCCAAGTATGTCACTTCAGCATCTTCAGGCAAGCCGGCAACCAATGCTTCGGCAACACCCAATGAGTATGAGTTCTTACGAATTGATCCAATAATTACACCATATTTTGTCATATTAAAACTCCTTAAATCATTTACTATGTACAACTTATATCTCGTTACCACTATCTTAACTTACTTTTTGGAAGTTGTAAACACTTATTTTTTATAAGTAATATAAAAAGCCAGAACATTTTATCTGTTCCAGCTTCATTATTTAAAAATTAATTTTCTTTAGTCAAGTCAATCAAAATCTTAGCTTGTGACTTGTCTGTTGATAAGCGATCAAATCCTTTTTCAACAACGTCATCCAAACCAATGATATCTGTAATAACTGGCTCAACATTAATCTGACCTGAGCTAACTAGGTCAACAGTTTGTTGGAAGGTCTCACGTGAGTATGCAATGGTTGATGTCAACTTAACACCAGCATTCATTAATTGCATTGGGTCAAATGAGATTGGGTGGGCAAAGATTGAAACAATCACTGCTGTTCCACGAGCCTTTGTCACATCAATTGCTTGTTCAAAAGTAGGTTGTACACCAGCAACTTCGAATGATACGTCTGCGCCGCCGCCCAAAATTTCACGGACAGTTGCAACCGCATCGTCAACTTCACCAGGATTTACAACATCAGTTGCTCCCATTGCCAATGCCTTTTCCAAACGAACAGCTGATAGATCAACTGCCACAATCTTAGTTGCACCAGCAGCCTTAGCAGCAGCGGCAACTAACACACCAATTGGTCCAGCACCAAAGATGGCAACCTTCTCACCAAACTTCAAGCCACCCTCTTTAACAGCTTGTACAGCAACGGCAGTTGGCTCAATCGTAGCAGCCAACTTTAGTGGAAACTCTTCTGGTAATGAATATAAGTTTCCCTCTGGCACATTAACATGCGCAGCGAAACCACCATTACAGCTCAAACCAATAAAGCTATAACCATCATAAACATCGACGTCATCTGGTGATTCCCCATGTGTAACCGTTGGATTAACTGAAACATGATCACCGACTTTATAGTTTTTAACATCCTTACCAACTGACTCGATGACACCTGAGAATTCATGTCCCATAGTAACTGGTGCTTCACCACCAGTTAATTCGTCAACCTTATTAACCGGAATAAATACAGGACCCTCTAAGTATTCGTGCAAGTCACTACCACAGATTCCTGCATATGCCACACGAATAACGACTTCATCATCTTTTGCTGGTTTCAAGTCTACATCTTCAACACGAATATCCTTTACGCCATGCCATACTGCTGCCTTCATGTTAATACCCCCAAAAACATAAATTATAAAAATGAATACTAAAATCATCATTTCATGAAATTTATATCTCATGAACAACTACATTTTATTCTCTAATTTCAAATGGTGCAATAGTGTTGTTCGCTAAAAGCGGTACAATTAAAGTCCTGTTTTCAGGAAAGGTTGACACAACAACAAAGATAGTGAACTTTATAACATGAAAACCCTTACATCATAAAAATATAATTTTTGCAAGTATTTATTATTGTTTATAAAATCACAATAACGACATTATGCCTTGATTTTTAATGCCGCAATAATTTCTTTTTCCATCTTCTCAGGTTTAGTAATCGGTGCATAGCGATGAATGAGTTGCCCATCGCGACCAACCAAAAACTTAGTGTAGTTCCACTTTATCGGACCATTTCCTGACATATCTTTTAAATACGTAAACAATCCATCTTCATCGTCACCATTAACCAGCACACGCTTGGTCATGGGAAAAGTTACACCATAATGCACTTGGCAATAATCACTAGTCTCCTCATCCGTATCTAATTCTTGTTTAAATTGATTTGATGGTAATCCTAATACAACCAAGCCATCATCCTGATATTTTTGATAGAGCGATTCTAACCCTTCAAGTTGTGGGGCTAATCCACATTTACTAGCTGTATTAACAATGATCACAACTTTACCAGCGTAATCTTTTAAGTTAATTTCTTTACCGTTCATTTCCGTTTCCGCAAAATCATAAATTGATGTCATCGTACCCTTCTTTCTAAAAATAAAAGCATTAAAGATATAGCTTACACAATACCGTTTGTAGGTTCATTTACTATTTAGGTAATCTTTTATAACAAAGCTTTGTTACATACTTTATTATAAACCTAGAAGGTTAACATTGACTAAAAGTAAGCATTAAGAAATACAAAACCATGTAAACTAATCATGAATAATCGTTAATAGCGAACCCATTGGATCAACGATATCAATTTGGTCATTAGTATTTCCCCTTAACCCAAGCATGTCTTTAGCGCGTGTTGCTAATAGTGAAAAATACTTTTCGTCAACAACAACCTGCCAGCTGACTATACCGGCCTCGTCAAGGTGACGCAGCTCGCTATGCTGACTTTGCCATAAATTAACGGCATGATGATGGTGGTAATGATTATTTGAATAAAAACTAGCACCAGGTCGCATATCAGTAACTAAATCCATTTGTAGGAAATCTAAAAAGAAATGATCAGCCACGTCTAAGTCATTGCCCATAAAATGAAGATGACCAATTTTCATGCCTATCGGAAATCCTGTCCAGTCGTGCTCTTTCTTGCTCAGCAATGCATCTGCATCCACTTCGCTAGTGCCCATCGTCACCTGACCATCTGTCCACTGCCACCCTTTTGGATCTCGATCATGATAAAGCTCAATGCCATTGCCTTCAAAATCATTAATATACAATGCCTCACTAACTGTGTGATCACCGGCACCAACTGGAATCTGTAATGTTAATAAACGATGTAATAATGATGCTAATTCTGCCGCATTCGGGAATAATAGTGCAACGTGGTACAACCCCGTTTGGGCAACACTTTGTGCTTTACCTTTTAATAACATCGTTAGAAATGGTGCTTCGTCCTTTCGAAAGGCATAATCGATATGTTCATCATCGGATGAAACATCTACCAAACCCAAAACTTTTTCATAAAAAACACGTGTCCTTTCTTCATCCACAACACGCATCGTTAAATGTTGAATATCATATCTTGTTGTTTCCATTTTTTCATATCTCTTTCTTTGTTGTTTATTTACTAAAAGTAAGTGTATCATAAATGCTCACATGGTTGCTATGTTTATCCAAACTAGCAAAAAAGCCAGGACATTTTCGTGTCCCAGCTGCCATTTAAAATACGTTTATTAAGATTCAGATACTGTTACATCGTCATCAAAAGTAATGTTTGCTTGTGATTCTGACGTTGCTGATGAATCATCTGCTTTTTCATCCACAATACCAGCGAAATTATTCTGCAAATCAGCGTTCTGAGTTTTCGTTAATTCTAGGTCATCACCATCTGCTGTCTCAGTTGCATAGACAACCCCTTGCCCGTCATGTATCACAAAGAAATATGACGTTGGTTTATCTGAACCCCGTCGAGAACCAGTAGCAACCGCTACGACTTGATAATCCGCTTTTTTATCAGCCTTAGCTGACCAAGTAAATTTTACATCGTCATTATCAAGTTTTATATGCCCATCAAGCTTGCCTTCTTTTAATGCTTCAGGGAACTTGTATGTCAAATGTTCTGGTGTATCACCATTATAGGTTCCCACAAATGTTTGGCCAATTGCATTCTGCCAGACGCCCATATAATCAGCCAATTTCTTTGTTTGATCCTCTGACCATTGCGCAGCCACTTTTTCTGAGTCTTTTTTCTGCTTGCTGCTTGCCTTTTCCTTTTCACTATCGTCCTTTTTAGTGGTGGCTTTCTTTGATGACTTTGCAGCCGTATCATCAGACTTACTCGTATCCTTTTTGGTCGTTTCAGTACCAATCTGGGCATTTTGGTGGTTATGTTTAACCACGACAACACCGCCACCTATCAATACAACCAACACAACAACCACTGCGATAATCATATCGTAATTACGCTTTGGTCGCTGACTAACTGCTGGTTGAATTTCGTGATCATCATTTGGATGAAGCACTTCTGGAACGACCTGATCTGTAGGTTCTTCATCTGATATGTTAGTTGCTGATTCTTCCTCATCAGATACTGTCTCATCTAGCTCAACCGTCTCTGCTGATAGACTTTCAGCCACATCTTCATCAGTAGCCGATGGCTCAACTATCACTGAATCGTCAGCTGTATCTTCACTAACCGAGGGCGTGTCATCAGACTTAGGCGCTTCTGTAGGCTCATCCGTTGACTGTTCATCTGCTTGAATTCTTTCTCGTAGATGTTTAGTCATATCATTATATTCTTCTTCGGTAATAGCACCAGCTTCCAATAAATCTTGGTACTGGCGTAATCTTTCTTTATCGGTCATCGTTTAAATCCTCCAATAACCTAATGACGTTTATTGCTTCTTACCATTATCCCATATAATAAGGAACTCATGTAAATTTTCTTTATTATGATCAAAAATTTCCATCTATAAACAATGAAAATAATTTTTATTTTTTACAACCACTCAAAAATTACTATATACCAATATACATATTCACATACTGACCACTAACGAAGAAGCTGATACTCAAAAAATGCACAAACGTTTAAAAGATTGTTACCATGCGATTATAAGAATTTAGCATTATTGATATAGGTCGAAAAGGTCAAAAATTCACAAATGAAAATAATTTTCATTCAATTTGTGAACATATACCATTGCAAAAAACTGTCTTGTGTTCCAAATATTTTGGCTGTATACTCATTTTGTGTCACGTTAGTACATATACGCAGAAAAGAGGGAACGTTATTAAAAAACTATTTATTGACATGGACAATACGCTAGTCGATACTTTGCCAGTATTAAATGCCGAAAGTCAAAATGTCCAAAAATATAATGTAAAGAAGCCAGACCAAATCCCTGGTATTTTCCGCCACCTAAAGCCATTACCCGGTGCAATTGATGGTGTCAAAGAGTTAGCAAAACACTTTGATTTATATATTCTTTCTACTGCGCCTTGGGAAAACCCTAGTTCTTGGCAAGATAAAATCGAATGGTTGACCGATTACTTCGGTAACGATATCAACAGCCCATTCTACAAGAAGGTCGTTATGACCCACAAAAAAAATTTAGTAAAAATGCCTAATAGTTTGTTATTAGATGACCGTCCTTATCACGGCGCCAGCGATTGGGATGACGCTAAGATCGACAGTTTTTGGCTACAATATGGCTATGACGATCAATTAGTGTGGACAGAAAAACTAGTACCTTTTTTAATTAGTATTGCTAACGCTAATGAGGGTACTTTGCGTGAGGATATTGCACTGGCAAATAAAACTAATCAATATCAACTTCGTCACGCCACGACAGAATTTAAAAAAGAAAGTTGGGAATAAAAAATGACTATTGTTTCAGGAGAAGCTATCGTTTCAAAGGCTCGTTTATCTGGTTATGCGGTTGGGGCGTTTAACACCAACAACCTTGAATGGACAGAAGCAATTTTGCGCGTTGCACAAGCTCAACAAGCACCAACCATCGTTGCTGCCTCAATGGGAGCTATTAAGTACATGGGTGGCTTTAAAACTGTCGCTGATTTAATTCGTAATCTTGACCATGAGCTTAATATCACCGTTCCAATCGCCATTCACCTTGACCATGGTAATTATGAAGCAGCAAAGTCTGCAATTGCTGCTGGCTTCACTTCAGTCATGTTTGACGGTTCTCACCTACCACTAGAAGAAAACTTGGCTAAAACTCGTGAGATCGTTTCATTGGCCCACGCCAAGGGTGTCTCTGTGGAAGCCGAAGTTGGCACGATTGGTGGCGAAGAAGATGGCGTGATTGGCAATGGTGAAATTGCACCTGTTGAAGAGACCATTTCAATGGTAGAAACTGGTATCGATTTCTTAGCTGCTGGTATTGGTAATATCCATGGCCCTTACCCTGAAAACTGGAAAGGACTCCAACTTGACCATCTCCAAAAGATCACCACTGCTATCAACGAAACCGCTGGTCATAAAGTACCCGTTGTATTACATGGTGGTTCAGGTATCCCGGATGATCAAATTCAGACAGCTATTTCAATGGGTGTCTCAAAGGTCAACGTTAACACCGAGGCCCAACTAGCCTTCCACCAAGCATTGCGTGACTTCATTCTTGCTGATCATGATCTAGAAGGCAAGAATTACGACCCACGTAAGTTATTAGCAACTGGTGTTAAAGCAATTGAGAGCGCCTTGGTTGATCGTATCGATGTCTTTGGTAACGCCAACCAAGCTTAAGCAATAAAAATTATCATACTATTTAGACAAGTCATAATTGCCGATAATTTTCTAACAAGTATGGCTTGTTTTTTTGCGGGCAAACATAATTAAATCTACTATTTCAATACTAGATACGGTAGTATATTTAAAGCATCTCTTCATTCTATTTGGGGGCTAATATCAAACAGGGGCAAACTTTTATATGAACAACATCCTTAATTACCAACGTTTTATTTGGATAATCGCTTCTTTACTATTGTTGGTTATCGCACTATTCGGCACACTACCTTTATTTGCTCTGACCGCAATCTTCATTTTCGTATTTTTAACTATTAAACTATTCACAATGGTGCAATATTCCTTTGGCCTAAAATTGACGCTATTATTCAGTTACGCGCTTACTCTGATTTTGCAACTCACTTTTTATGCGACTATTGTTTTTTCAAGTCAAGATACTAGCCAATTTTTACTACGCTTTATTGCTGCCATGTTGTTACCCCTACCATTTTTATTAGAAGGTGTTGTTGTTCATGCAAAAAGTACCTCTTTCTATCTACCATCAGTGGAAGAAGTTAGCACAATTACCTTCACACAGATGAAGCGCAATCAACAACGTATTCACCAAGCGACCGATACTTTTGGTAAATTTCGCCATACCCTATCGATTCAAAACATCCAAGAAATTTTTAGTGATTTAAACCGACACAGCACAATCCGTTATATTAATAATGGTTCTTTGGACGCTAACTATTTCGAAAAGGCTGAACAATCATTAGTGGATCCAGCGCTCTATATCGTCATTTCCAATACTGGTAGCGCCGCTAGTGAACTAATCGGACTATTTACCCAAAAGCAATTTAATCACGCCTCACTTAGCTTTGACGCTGATTTAACAACTATCATCAGCTATAACGGTGGTGAGCGAGTTTATCCACCTGGTCTTAACCCCGAAATGATTCAAGCCTTTCATAAAAAGGCAGACGCATCCGTGTTAATTTATCGACTACCTGTCTCAGTTGCTCAGAAACAAAAAGTCTTAGATACAATTAAACAAATCAATCAAACAGGTAGTGCTTATAACATTCTAGGATTAGTAACAAAACATTCCACTCGTCGTAACATCATGTTTTGTTCACAGTTTGTTTATACCATGCTTCAAATTGCTGATGTCACCTATTTCAATAAAGAACCTGGCCATGTGCAACCAACTGATTTTATCGAACTGGATTATCGCAGGAAACTAACGTATGTTTCGGAAATTAAATTCTAATATTCTCAAAGTGGTTGGACAGAGTAAACGTCCCAACCACTTTTTTATCGCAACAAAAAAGCACCATCAGCGCAATGCTCATGGTACTTTATAAATCTATTTAATTAGAAGCTAAACTTGTTACCGTTATCTTCTTTGATGTACTTTGAAGTTAGACCTTCAGCTTCAAGGAACTCACGGAATGGTACAAGATCTTCTGCTTCGTACTTTTCCTTGTATGACTTAACAACATCTTCGCTGTACAAGTTAGTATCAAGCTTCAATGTTTCAACAGGGATTGGACGATCCTTAGTGATCTTAGCATCAATAACAACAACACGGCCTTGGTTGTAGTATTCAACAGCCTTCTTCATGACACTATCAATGTCTTCGATACGGCTAACAGTCAAACCAACAGCACCTTGTGCCTCACCGATCTTAGCGTAGTCAACGTCAGTAAAGTCAACACCGAAGTTGTACTCGTTTGTATCCTCGTACTTGTTCTTGATGAATCCATACTCAGTGTTAGTGAAGACAACGTTGATAACAGGCATGTCATAACGAACGTTTGTCACAACGTCTGGGTAAGTCATTGAGAACGCACCATCACCCATCAAGTTCCAAACTTGACGATCTGGGTAAACGTTCTTGGCACCGATACCACCTGGCAAACCAATTCCCATTGTTGCAAACAATGGTGAAGTACGCCACATGTTCTTAGGTGTCATGTGCAAGTGACGAATTGACATTTGCGTAACGTTACCAACATCAGTTGAGAAGATAGCATCTTCTGCAGCGTACTTGTTAATAGCATTGTAAACTTGGTAAGCTTGAAGATCACCTTCAGACTTTTGCTCAAGCTTGTTCATGTAATCGCGCCAGTTTTGCACGTTCTTGATGTTGGCAGTCCACCAAGCTGATTCTTCAACAGATGAAACCTTAGAAAGGATAGCATCAATTGCTTCACCAGCATCACCAAGGATAGCAACATCAGTTTCATGACGCTTACCTAGCATAGCTGGGTTGTTGTCAATTTGAATAAACTTTTCAACGTTACGGAAAGTACCCTCAACCTCAGAGAATGGGAAGTTTGTTCCGACGAACAATACTGTATCTGCTTCAAGAACAGATTCGTTAGCTGGCTTCCAACCAACACGGAATGTTGATCCAGTCAAAGCTTCGAAGTCCCAGTCGAAAGTCTCAAAGTTCTTACCAGTAGTAATAACTGGTGCCTTGATCTTACGAGCCAATTCTTGAACGGCTGGTCCATGTCCCATTGTACCAACACCAGCGTAAATTACTGGACGCTTTGCTTGGTTCAATAGTTCAACCGCTTCATCAATATCCTTTTCATCAACAGGTGCTGATTGGTAGTCCTTGAACTTTAGACCTGAAGAATACAATGGTGTTGAGTAGATTGAATCTGCATCAAGCTCAGCAAATCCAAAGTCTGCAGGTACTTCAAGTACGGCTACACCGCGCTTAGCAATAGCAGTACGGATAGCATCGTCAACCAAGTGAGGTAATTGCTCAGCAGTCGTTACACGACGGTTGTAAACGGCAATACTCTCGTACATTGGGTTTTGGTTTAACTCTTGGAATGAGTCCATGTTCAATTCGCGAACTGGCTTTGAACCCAAGATTGCCAATACAGGAACGTTATCCATTGCTGCATCGTACAAACCGTTGATCAAGTGTGTTGCACCAGGTCCACCAGATCCAACAGTAACACCAAGCTTACCACTAAACTTCCATTGCATAACGGCAGCCATAGCACCAACTTCTTCGTGCTTAACTTGTAACCACTTAACGTTGTTTTCAGGATCACCCATGGCGTTCATGAATCCACTCAAAGTTCCAGATGGCACACCGTATACAGTGGGCACACCCCAACCTTCCATAACCTTCAAAGCTGCTAATCCAGCAGTTATCTTATTCTCTGACATTTAACATATCTCCCTACATGTTTGCGTTCTGGAAACGCTTTCTTACTTCTACAAATTCTATTGTATTTTAAATAACAGTATGCGTCAAGTTAGTTTTTGATTAGATAAATAAAAACAATATAAAAGCGCATGCACTCAATACTACAAATAGATTATAATTGGAATCAAATTAATAACACATATAATACTTTAAGATTATTTTATATAATATTACTATGTGCAAAAAAATGTTTCATATATAAAATAATTGTTTTTTATTGTCATATTTATTTCATAGCCCCTTGCCTAATAATTAATGAATAATTTCACAAAACCTTCAAATGTTTAAAAAATAACGTTTTATAACAAGTTATGAAATAATATTTCAATTAATCATTTTAAAATCTATTAATTGAAATTAAATTGCTATAACGATATAATGACTGCGTATAAAGAAACCGCTTTCATATAAGGAGAAATTAATGGACCTCAATGAACTAACTAACTTAACAACAGAAAAGCGAAATCAGCAAACCATGAACCTAGATAGCTTAACAATTCATGAAGCAGCCATTTTGATGAATAATGAGGATCAAAAAGTAGGTTTGGCTGTTGCTGAGGCCCTACCCGCTATTGAAAACGCGATTGCAAAGACAACCGCCTCCCTCCAATCTGGCGGTCGAATCATTTATATGGGGGCCGGCACCAGTGGTCGCCTAGGCGTCTTGGATGCCGCCGAATGTGTACCAACTTTTGGGGTCAGTCCTAATACAGTGATTGGTTTAATCGCTGGTGGTAATAAAGCCATGATTCATGCCGTGGAAGGTGCTGAAGATAGTCTGACTTTAGGGCCAAATGATTTAAAAAATTTGAATTTAACAAAAAATGATACGGTGGTAGGAATCGCGGCAAGCGGTCGCACCCCTTACGTCATTGGCGGGTTAGACTACGCGAAAAGTGTGCATGCGGCAACGGTTAGTTTAGCCCTAAACACCGATGCTTTGATTAGTCAACACGCAGATACCGCCATTGAAGTTAACGTTGGCGCTGAATTTTTAACTGGCTCTACTCGTTTGAAATCAGGTACTGCTCAAAAAATGGTATTAAATATGATTTCGACTATCTCAATGATTGGTATTGGTAAAGTATATAAAAACCTAATGGTTGATGTCCAACCAACCAACGAAAAATTAGTCGAGCGTGCAAAACACATTATCATGGAGGCAACAGATTGCTCTTTTGAAGTTGCTGAGCAAACTTTTATTGCCGCAAATCAAAATGTCAAAGTAGCAATCGTTATGATTCTAACAGGTGTTGATCGTAATGAATCTGAAGAAAAATTACGACAGGCCAACGGTTTTATTAACAAGTCAGTTTAATTACTTATCAGTTTAATTACTTAATTGGGGAGATATTATTATGGCGAAAGAAGACTATGATCAATTAGGACAAGACATTTTCCAGCATGTGGGTGGTAAAGAAAATGTTTCAAAGTTAATTCACTGTATGACCCGCGTGAGATTAACCTTAAAAGACGAAAGTAAGGCTGACCTTGAAGAATTAGAAGCACTCCCAGGCGTGCTCGGCGTTGTTGAAGATGAAACCTTACAAGTCGTTGTGGGGCCTGGTAAAGTAAATAAAGTCGCCCAAAGTATGGTTGATTCTGTCGGGGTTAAATTAGGGGAAGATTTTCCAGGTCAAAATCAGTCACCTGAAGATAACAACTTGAATGAACAGACGGATCAAAACAAAGCGGCTGCAAAACAAAAATACAATAAACCAAACAAATTTAAAAATATTCTGAAGTCATTGGCAAATATTTTTGTTCCCATGATACCGGCGCTTGTTGGTGCTGGTATCATTGCCGGAGTCGCTTCTATCCTGCAAAATTTACTAACTGCAGGAACTTTAACGGGCGATACCATGACGCAACTTGTAACGGTGCTTAATGTTATTAAAAACGGGCTATTCACCTATCTAGCAATCTACACAGGTATTAATGCCGCTGCTGAATTTGGCGCAACGCCTGCATTAGGAGGTACCGTCGGTGCTGTCACCCTACTTTCAGGCGTGACCACGGATACGACTATTCAAAACTTATTTAACGGTCAAGAACTAGCTGCTGGTCAAGGTGGTATCATTGGGGTCATTTTTGCCGTTTGGTTGCTATCATTAGTCGAAAAAAGATTGCATAAATGGGTGCCAGATTCTGTTGATATTATCATCACGCCAACTTTAAGTCTGTTAGCAATCGGTTTAGCAACTATTTATCTAATTATGCCAATCGCAGGTGTCGTATCAGATGGACTACTACAATTTATTAATGTTGTCTTAGACGTTGGTGGTCCTGTCGCTGGCTTTGTTCTGGGAGCCTTATTCCTACCAATGGTCATGCTTGGACTACACCAGATTTTAATTCCTATCCATTTAGAAATGATTAATCAAATGGGAAGCACCCCACTCTTGCCAATTCTAGCCATGTCAGGCGCTGGACAAGTTGGTGCCGCATTTGCATTATGGCTATTTCTCCGCAAAGATGATAAGCAATCAGGATTAATTCAGAATATTAAGGGTGCCTTGCCTGTCGGTTTGTTAGGTGTCGGTGAACCATTGATCTATGCCGTTACGCTACCGCTTGGTCGTCCGTTTATCACTGCTTGTCTTGGTGGTGGTATTGGTGGTGCTGTCATTGGTATGCTCGGTCATGTCGGATCAATTGCAGTGGGACCATCTGGATGGGCATTAATTCCACTGATCGCCCACAATAAAACGCTCTATTACATCATTGGTTTGGTTGCTGGTTATATTGGTGGTTTTATCCTGACTTACTTCTTCGGTATTCCCAAAGAGTTAAAAAGCGAAGCACAAACAGTTACCTCACCTACTACAACAGCATCAACTGTTACAAACGAAACACCAACGGTAGCACATACTGAAGCTTTTGAAATCAAAGCACCCGCCGAAGGACAACTAATTACTTTAGACAACGTGCCTGATGAAGTATTTTCTACAGGTATGATGGGACAAGGTATCGCTATTCAACCAAGTAATGGCGAAATTTTTTCACCCATTGATGGGATGGTACAAACCATTTTCCCTACCAAACATGCAATTGGTTTAGTGGGTGAACAAGGTGCAGAAGTGCTCATTCATATGGGACTAGATACCGTCAACTTAGAAGGAAAAGGTTACGACATTTTAGTCACCGAAGACCAAACAGTATCAGTCGGCGAACCACTGGTCAATATGGATTTGCAAGCCATTCAATCTGCAGGCTATCAAACGATAACGCCGGTTATTCTGACAAATAGTGCCGACTTTGAGGCAGTGACCACCCAAGCGGAACAAACTGTCGAAGTCGGTGATGTTATCATACAGGTTAATGAGCCATAAAGAATCGTCTCTTAAATCACAAAACGAGGTTAATCATGAATTCGTTATTTGTACGTTTATCTTCAGAAAAAAATTTCACAGCTAGTGAACGAAAAATAGCAAATTTTTTCTTAGAAAAACCGCAACTAGCTATCGATGCCACTGCCGAAAAAATAGGCAAGCTCACTCAGACAAGTAGTTCGGCAGTCGTTCGCTTTGCAAAAAAACTCGGTTACAGCGGTTTCCCTGCGATGAAATTAGACATCGCTGTTGCAACGAACAGTGATCAAAATAATAGTGATTTAACAGAAGTTGAAGCAAACGAATCAATTACGACTATTTTAGAAAAAACCAGTGCTCGTTTTAAAACAATACCTGATGTCATTACAGCACAAAATGAAACTACCGCTTTTTCAAGTGCAACAAAGTTGATAGAAAATGCCCGCCATATTTTCGTATATGGTGTCACGGCCTCATCACTTGTCGCACAAGATATTCAGCATAAGTTCACTCGAGTTGGTCTAGACGTTATCTATCATGCTGATTGCCATCAAATGATAACAACAATGCAAGCAACGGCAAGCAAACAAGACTTAGCAATCGTCATATCTGAATCAGGACAGACTTTCGAGACTTTACAATTTAAAAATATCAGTCTTGATTTAGGATTAAAGATCATTGTGTTAACCAATGACATTAAATCTGAAGTTTCTCGCGGTTGCGACGTCACGCTATCGACGACCTCGCAACAATTTGACAAGGTTCGCTTTGCATCAACAACTGGATTACTGTCACAATTATACGTTGTTGATATCTTGTTCTACGCCTATATTAGTAAGCACTACCAAGAATCACAACAGAAAGTCGAAGAAACAAGAGCACGAATCAGCAAAATTTATGAACATCACGCTTAAGCATTAATACAATAAACTCATGAGGAGGTTGGGACAAAAATGTCTCAGCCTTTTTTACTAACTAAAAGTTCACAATTTGGTATTTTTATCATTTAAATATAATATTTCTCATTATTTTGTTGACATTAGTCTATTCCCCCGATAAACTAAGCTAACAATATTATAATGTTTTACCTAAAATTTGGATAGAACAATTACGCGGAAGGAAAAACGTATGTTACAAAAATACATCAGAATCCCTTTAATTGCTCGAATAATAATTGCTATTATTATCGGTGTCTTCGTTGGAGTTGTTGCTCCTTCCTGGACCTGGATTGATGTATTAGGACAATTATTTATCGGTGCCTTAAAGGCCATTGCACCATTATTGGTATTTATGGTCATTATGTCATCAATCTCGGGGTATCAAAAAGGTGCTCATAATCATTTTAAAACCGTCATTGTTTTATACTTAGGAGCAACCTTTTTATCTGCCGTCGCTGCAGTCATTGCTTCATATTTGTTCCCAATAAAATTAGCATTATCTAAGTCAACAACAGCTAATGGCGCTGATGCACCGAAAGATTTAGGATCAATCATGAATGATTTGATTACTAATATTGTGTCAAACCCGGTTTCAGCCGTAATGAAGGGCGATTATCTAACAATTCTATTCTGGTCTGTTTTGATAGGTATCGCTCTACAAATGGCTAGCCAAACAACAAAATCAGTCATTCAAGATTTATCAAGTATTATTGGTAAAGTTGCTAGTTGGATTATTCAATGTGCACCCTTTGGTATCATTGGTCTGATTCATCAAGCCCTAGTAGAAACAGGAACTGATGGCGTGATGCGTTATGGACAACTAGTTCTACTATTAGTTGGTACGATGATATTTGTCTACTTAGTCGTTTACACATTATTAGTATGGGTATTGACCCATCAAAACCCATTCCCCCTAGCATTCTGGACGTTAAAAGTTTCAGGGATTCCCGCCTTCTTTACTCGTAGTAGTGCGGTCAACATCCCAATCAACTTAAATGCTTGTAAGAATCTTGGGTTAAACGAAAAAAGTTATAGCGTTTCAATCCCACTTGGCGGATCAGCCAACTCAGGTGGTGCTGCTATCACAATCTCAATTATGACGCTGGCTGCTACTCATACATTAGGCATGGAATTCTCAATTCCACTTGCCCTACTTCTATGCTTCTTAACAGCAATTGCCTCAACCGGTGTTTCAGGTATCGCTGGTGGTTCACTATTGTTGATTCCAATGGCATGTAGCTTATTCGGCATTAGCAATGATATTGCAATGCAAGTAGTTGGAATTGGTTTCGTCATCGGTGTTATTCAAGATTCCGTAGAAACAGCTGTTAATTCAGCTTCCGACTTATTATTCACTGCAACAGCTGAATACAGTGATCTGCGAAAAGCCGGTCGACCTGTTAATATTAAAGCTGCTGTGGCCCGTGCCAACCAGGCAAATTAAATAAAAAAAACTCCGATTTGGTAAACTTGTTTAAGCTTACTAAATCGGAGTTTTAATTTAGTCACTGATTGCTGGCGCTTGACGTATAAATTCTTTGCTATCTAGCTGTTCTAGCATAAACCAAGCAAGGTTAGCCCGTGACAATTTAACCTTGAATTTATCTCTACCTAAATAGCCAACTTGTACACTTTTAGTTAAGGATGCATTGGTTAATAGTGATGCAATTCTAAGTAATGTCCAATCACATTTAGACTGGCGTACTAACGCAGTGTATTTAACAATTGATTCATAAGCACTGGGTCTTCCCATACGAATCGTGCCACGCCTTAACTTAAATTGCATACTATCAATATCATGTGAGTCTTGTGAGCTCGTGGTTGATAGCGCGATAAATCGTTTAACATCAAGCGTATCTAGCACATTTAAAATATTAACCATCCCCACGCTAATCTGCTGATCACTCTCTTTCTTACCAGTCGGACCTAGTGTACTTAAAACGGCTTGACTACCTGTCACGGCCTGTTTGACCATATCTAAGTCATCCAACTGTCCCTGGATAATTTTTAAATTTGTGTCCGTGAAAGATAGCTTTGTTGCATCTCTAACGTAAGCAACAACCTAATAACCACGACTTAAAGCTTGTTGCACGACTAGTCTACCAGTTTTACCACTTGCGCCCAAAATCGTAATTTGCATGATATCATGACCTTCCTTTCAACATAAAAACAAGATACCGCACCCGATCCAAGCATCATCAGAACATTTGTGATGTTAATTTTAACACAGCTCATTGACCCTATTCTTAGAGTACAAATTGAGCCCCGCAAGTCTTGGTAATTATACCAACTTACGGGGCTCAAAATATTTGTGAAAATAACTTTTCACAAATATTTTTTGATTATTTATTGAAATAGGCTTTCAATTCATAAACCTTGTCCAAACGCTCCCAAGGCAAGTCTAATTCAGGACGACCAAAGTGACCGTAGGCAGCAGTTGCTTCATAACGTGGCTTACGCAAATCTAAGTCTTCGATAATACCAGCTGGACGTAATTCGAACAAATCACGAATAGCAGCAACTAATCCATCATCAGAGACCTTACCAGTACCAAATGTTTCAACATTAACTGAAACTGGTGCTGCCACACCAATGGCATAGGCAACTTGGATTTCAACCTTTTCAGCTAAACCAGCAGCAACAATGTTCTTCGCAATGTGACGAGTAGCATATGCGGCTGAACGATCAACCTTTGTGGCATCCTTTCCAGAGAAAGCACCACCACCGTGGCGAGCATAACCACCGTAAGTATCAACGATGACCTTACGTCCGGTCATACCAGCATCCCCTTTAGGTCCACCAATAACAAAGCGACCTGTTGGGTTAATCAAGTAACGTGTCTCGTCGTCAATCATATCTGCAGGTAGGATTGGCTTAATAACAAGATCACGTACATCACGACGCAATTGCTCCAATGATACTGATGCACGGTGTTGAGTTGACAAAACAACTGTATCAATACGGAATGGCTTACCATTTTCATCAAGTTCAACAGTTACTTGTGCCTTTGCATCAGGCAACAAATAATCCAAAATACCAGCACGACGAATATCAGCTTGCTTCTTAACTAACTTATGTGACAAAACAACTGATAATGGTAGATATTCATCGGTTTCATTGGTTGCAAAACCAAACATCAAACCTTGATC
>JACYYK010001044.1_pt4 | contig 17593 bp, 15 predicted proteins | sample 8236871 | NCBI WGS metagenome assembly JACYYK01 (sample SAMN14103087, study PRJNA606662) | landfill metagenome | isolation source: landfill solid waste inoculated with endophyte fungus Paravalsa indica | place: India:New Delhi, Okhla landfill site | collected 2017-11-05 | reverse complement strand
GCGACGTTGTCCCGCCACTCGCGGACGCACTCGGCGCGTTCCCGCTCGGTCATCCGCCACGTGCGCCCCACGGAGGCGTAGGCGGGTCCGCTGAGCGCAGGTGCCCCGAGCGAGGCCGCGATGTCGAGGCACCGGCGCAGGTAGTCCTGCGTGGTGCGGACGGTGTCCCGGTCCGCCCGCACCAGCTCCCGCCCCGGAGGCATGACGAGCACGAGCGACGCGTCGAGCCCGTGGTCGTGCAGCAACCGAGCCGCCTCGGCGGGATCCCAGTCGCCGAGGTTCTCCACGGGCAGCTCGGCGACGTCGAAGCCCGCCCGCGCGATCACGGGGATGCGATCGCGCAGGGCGGCGTCGTCCAACGGTGAGGTCCAGACCCAGGTGTTCACCCCGACGGGATGCACAATGGACACTCGTGGCTCCTCGTCACTTCCAGTGCTGCGGGAAGTCGGGCATCTCCTGGCACCCGCACAGCGCGTAGTGCAGCGGCGGCATGCCCTCGGTGAGGTACTCGTCGACGGTCTCCGAGGTGACGACCGGCTGCGGCAGGATCCACTCGCCCGGCACCTCCTCGCCCTTGAGGACCTTCAGCGCCGCGATGACCGGCGTGCGCCACTGGTAGGTGGGGTAGGTCGGAGCCTGCGCGGTGAGCCCCTCGGCCTTCCACTTCTCGAGGAACTGCTGCTGGTCCTCACCCGAGATGGCCGGGGCCTCCATGCCCTGGTCCTCGAACGCCTCCAGCACCGCGACGGCCGCCGTGCCGTCGTCCATCCAGATACCGTCGATCTGTCCCTCCCGCTGGAGGTAGTCGCTCACGATGTTCTTGGCGCCGGCCGTGTCGTTCTCGGTGAACTCGACGCCCACGACGTCCACGCCGCGCTCGGCGAAGATCCGCTCGGCCGCGGCCCAGCGGTGCTCCAGCACGTCCACGCCCGGCAGCACCCGCAGAGCGAGCACCTTGCCGCCCTCACCGACCTCGTCGGACAGGAAGTCCGCCGCCGACGCGCCGAACGCGTAGCCGCCGATGGGGTGGATGAAGGTCACTGGGCAGTCGGTGTTCACGCCACGGTCGAACACGATCACCGGGATGCCGGTGCCGCACGCCTGCTCCACGGCCGGGGTGAGCGTCGACGTGGTGTTCGGCGAGACGATCAGCGCGTCACAGCCCTGCGACGTCAGCGACGCGATGTCACTGATCTGCTTGTCGTCCTTGGCCTCCGCGTCCAGCACGGTGAACTTCTCGATCTCGTCGTGGAGGTCGACCTCGGCCTGCATGGTCTTCCACCCGACCTGCCGCCAGGGGTTGTCCACGGACGCGTTCGAGAAGCACAGGTGGTAGGAGCCGTCCTTGGCGTAGTCGGAGGTGTCGACCATCTCCGGTTCGAGCGCCTGCTCCCACGGTTTGCCCTCGGGCCCTTCGGGGGTGGCGTCCCGGAGCGCGAGCTGCCGCTCGTACTCGGCCTCGTCGAAGAACTCGTTCGACTTCGACGAGGCCGGCGCCGACGCGTCCCCGGACCCGGTGTCGGCGGGAAGTTCGCTGGTACAGCTCGCCAACGCGAGCGCACCGACCGCCGCGACGACGGTCAGCCAGGTCTTTCTCATGTCGTTCTCCTTCTCCGGAACTTCGACCGCCCCAGCGCCGCGTAGGCCACGGCGGCGATGATGATGACGCCCTGTACCGCCGACTCCAGTCCCCCGGACACGCCGAGGAGGTTGAGCAGGGAGAACAGGGCTTCCAACGTGAGCGCACCCGCCATCGCGGCGACGACGGACCCGCGTCCACCTCCGAGCACGACACCACCGAGCACCACTGCGGTGATGACCTGGAACTCCAGTCCCTCCCCCACCTGTGCCGACACCCCGGCGAAACCGCCGAGCAGAATCGCCGCGACGGCCGCCGACACACCCGACAGCACGAACGCCAGCGTGCGCATCCCCTCGACGCTCCCGCCGCCGAGCCGCACCGCGGTCTCGTTGTCCCCCACCGCCACGAGCGTGCGGCCGCGGCCACCGCGCATGAACAGCACCGCGGCGACCACGATCGCCGCGAGCAGCAGCACCGACCACGGCACCTGCCCCAGCAGCGGCACCTCGAAGCCCTCGCGGCCCACCGTGCGGAACGCGTCCGTCAGCGAACCCCGGGGCGCGCCGCCGGTCCAGAGGAACACCGCGCCGTCGAGCACCAGCAACATGCCGAGCGTGACGATGAACGACGGCACCAGCAGGCGCGTCGTGATGAGGCCGTTGACCAACCCCACGAGCGCACCGAGCACGAGCAGCAGCAGGATCACCCACAGCGTCGCGGACTCGTCGCCGTCCAGAAGTCGTGCGGCGATCACGACCTCCGCGGTGACCAGCGAGCCCACCGACAGGTCGAAACCACCGCTGACGATGACGAAGTACTGTCCGATCGCGAGGATCATCAGCGGCGCCGCCCGCTTCAACAGCGCCAGGTAACCCGACGGATCGCTGTAGGCGGGGCCGACGAAGGCCAGCGCCACCAGCAGGATCGCCAGCACCGCCAGCACCGGACCGGTGCCGTCGGTGAGCTGCGGCCGCGGCAGGCGGCGAGTCGGCGGAGTGTCGGTCAGCGTCATCGGGCGGCCCTCCTGCGCCGGGCGTACAACGCGACGGCCACGATCAGCACCGCGCCCCGCACCACGTCCTTGAAGAACGAGTTCATGCCGAGGTCGTCGAAGACCGTGTCGAGAGTGGCCAGGATGAAGACGCCACCGATCGTGCCGGCGACACCACCGCGCCCACCGGCCAGGATCGTGCCGCCGAGCACCACCGCCGCGATGGACTCCAGGTCGTAACCTCCGTCGGTGCCCACCCACGGGGCGCCGGAGCCGAGCCTGCTCGCCAGGAACAGCCCCGCGAGTCCGGCGGCCACCGCGCACAGGACGTGCACCATGATCACCGTGCGGTCGTTGCGGATGCCGGAGAAGCGGGCGACCTCCTCGTCGCCACCCACGGCGTACACGTGGTAGCCGGGCCGCGTCCGCCCCAGGAACCACCACGCGAGCACCGCGAGCCCCACCATCAGCAACGCCGCGATGGGCACCGGACCGATCCGGTCGTAGCCCAGATGCTGGAAGACCCTCGGCACGTCACCGGCCGGGCCCTCGTAGTTGTGCTCCAGGTATCCCCGGATCACCAGCCCCATGCCCAACGTCGCGATGAACGCGTTGACCTTCAGCTTCGTGACCACCAAGCCGTTGACCAGCCCCACCCCGGCCGCACAGGCCAGCGTCAGCAGCACGGCGGGCAGCACCATCGAGTCGTTGCCCGCCATCGTCTCCGCCGCGATCAACGAGCAGAGACCGACGACGTAGGCCACCGACAGATCCAGCTTGCCGGTCAGGATCACCATCGTCTGGCCGATCGCGACGAGACCGAGCGCGGTGCTCCGCGTCAGGATGTTCATGATGCCGCCCTGGTCGAGCAGCACCCCGCCCCGCAGGCCGACGAGCACACTCCCGACGATCAGCACCAGCACCAGCGCCGCGTAGACGGCGACGACGGGATTCGTGAGCTGGCGAGTCCACTCGGGACGTCTGGTGGCGGGCGGCGCCGCGACGACACTCACGGGGCCTCCTCGCGTCGTGCGGTCGGCCTCACTGAGCGGACNNAATCCTCGCTCACACGGCCTCCTTGGTCTCCACAGCGTGGCCCGTAGCCAGCCTCATCACCGCCTCCTCCGTCGGACCCGCGGGCAGTTCGCCCGCGATCCGCCCGTCGTGCATCACAAGCACCCGGTCACTCATGCCGATCAACTCGGGCAGCTCGGACGAGATCATGAGAATCGCGACGCCGTCCCGGGCGAGGCCGCGGAGCAGCTCGTACACGGCCTGCTTCGCCCCGACGTCGATGCCGCGCGTCGGCTCGTCGACGATGAGCACACGCGGCTCGACCGCCAACCACTTCGCGAGCACGACCTTCTGCTGGTTCCCGCCGGACAAAAACCGCACCTCCTGGTCGGGCGAACGCGCGACGACCGCCACCGACGTCAACAGCTCCGCGATCGGCCGTCCCCTCGACTTGCGGGCGAACGCCGCCCGGCGCACCAGCAGCGCGTTGTCACGCACCGACTGCCGCAGCGCCAGCCCCTCGCCCTTGCGGTCCTCGGTCACGTGCGCGATGCCGAGCCGGACTGCCTTGCGCGGTGAGGAAACCCGCACGGCCTCACCGTCCACCTCGAGCGTGCCGATGCGGAACGGCTCGACGCCGCACACCGCCCGGGCCACCGCCGACCGTCCCGCGCCCTGCAGACCCGCCAAGCCGACGATCTCGCCGGCCCGCACACTCAGGTCGATGTCGGACAGCCGCTCGTTGCCACAGCCCGAGAGGCGCAGGCGGATGTCGCCGACCTCGTCCTCGGTGGCACGCTCCGGGAAGAGGGCCTCCAGCGAACGACCGACCATGTGCCGCACGAGCTCGTCACTGGTCAACTCGCTCCTCGGCTGCGAGGTCACCAGCGCGCCGTCCTTGAGCACGGTGATGCGGTGGCTGAGGTCGAAGACCTCCACCAGCCGGTGCGACACATAGAGGATCGCGATGCCGCGGTCGCACAGCCGCCGCACGAGCCCGTACAGCAGCTCGACCTCGTTGTCGGCCAACGCCGCCGTGGGCTCGTCCATCGCGAGCACGCGCACGTCGCTCGACAGCGCCTTCACGATCTCCACGACCTGACGCTGGGCCACGGACAGCAACCGGACGGGGTCCCGCGGCGAGATCCCCACAGCACCGAGGTCGTCCAGCAACGCGGCGGTGTCCGCCTCCATCCGGCGCCGGTCGACGATCCCGCGGCGGACGGGTTCCGAGCCCAGGAAGACGTTCTCGGCCACCGTGCGGTCCCCGAGCAGGTTCAGTTCCTGGTGGACGATCGAGATGCCGGAGGCCTGCGCCTGCCGAGGCGAGGCGAACGTCACGGGGTTGCCGTCGAGCTCGACGGTTCCCTCGTCGGCGGGCTGGACGCCGGCCAGGATCTTCATCAGCGTGGACTTGCCCGCGCCGTTCTCGCCCACCAGCGCGTGCACCTCGCCCGGGTACAGGTCGAGGTCCACACCACGGAGCACCGTGTTGCCCAGGAATTGCTTGGTGATCCCACGCATCTGGACAACCGGCGCGCCCTCGGTGAGGCCAGTCACAGTCATGACTGGGCACAATAGTGTCGATCTTTTGCGTATGTCAAACAAAAGTTATGACTTGCAACACCTAAGCACGCGCACAGTGCACCCAACGGTGGTTGATCACGTTTCGCCAAACTCACCCATTCGGAAGATCCACTGCCCGCGGCGAGCAGATAGAACTAACCCATGCGCAGCCGCCGGAGCCTCGCCGCCGCCGTGTCCGTGCTCGTCGCGGTGCTCTGCGGACTCGCGTCGAGCATCACCACCACGGCCGCCGCATCGGAGTCCGCGGACCGGACCAGCACACACCGGTCGCAGCAGACCCGCGGCTGGACGCACTACGTGGCGCTCGGCGACTCGTACACCTCCGGACCGCTCATCCCGCTGCAGCGACTCGATCCGCTCGGCTGCCTGCGCTCGACCCAGAACTACCCGTCGCTCGTCGCGCTCCGGCTCGGGCGCACCGTGCTCACCGACGCCAGCTGCGCGGGAGCCGACACCGGCGACATGACCGAGCGGCAGAAGATCACCCTCGGCTACCACCGGCCGCAGTTCGACGCCCTCAGGCCCGACACCGACCTCGTGACCATCGGCATCGGCGGCAACGACTACGGCGTCTTCGGCAGCGTCATCGGCACCTGCCCCGGACTCCGCGACTCCGACCCGTCGGGGAACCCGTGCCAGGAGCACTTCACCGTCGACGGCGTCGACACGTTGAAAGAGGCGATCCAGAACACCCGGCGGGACGTCGAGGCCGTGCTCGACGGTGTCCGTGAGCGCTCACCCGAAGCCACGATCCTGCTGATCGGCTACCCGCGCATCGCACCCCCGACAGGCACGTGCACCGACATCCTGCCGTTCGCCGACGGCGACTACGCCTGGCTGAACGACATCGAGGAGACGCTCAACGCCGCGCTCGCCACGGCGGCGGCCGGCAACGACGCGACGACGTTCATCGACACCTACCCGGCGTCCCTCGGGCACGACGCGTGCTCCGAGCACGCCTGGATCCAGGGCCAGCACCTCAACCCCATCGGCGCAGCGCACTACCACCCCAACCGCTGGGGCATGGAGGGTGTGGCCGAGGTGATCCTCGACCACCTCGGCGAGCGTGGGTGGTGACGAGCGAGGCCGCCACCACCCACGACCTCAGGAACCGAGCTGGTCCAGCCGAGCCGTGATGCGCTCGATGTCGGCGGCGGCCACGTCGCGGCGGGTGCGGATCTTCTCCACCACCTCGGCGGGCGCCTTGTCCAGGAAGGACTGGTTGCCGAGCTTGCCCTCGGTCTGCTTGAGCTCCTTCTGGGCGGCGGCGAGGTCCTTCTCCAGCCGCTTGCGCTCGGCGGCGACGTCGATGGCACCGGAGGTGTCGACCTCCACCGTCGCCATGCCGCCCGACAGCGACACCTCCAGCGACGCCGTCACCGAGAAGTCGTCGCCGGGCTCGTTCAGCCGCGCGAGCGCCCGCACCGAGTCCTCGTGCCCGGCGATGGCGTCGAAGCCCTCACCGGCCAGCCGCGTCGTCACGCGCTGGCCCGGCTTGAGGCCCTGGTCGGACCGGAACCGCCGCACCTCGGTGACGAGCTTCTGGACGTCCGCGATCCGCGCGTCGGCGTGGGGGTCGGACGGCCGCGTCCACTTCTCGCCCACCGGCCATTCGGCGATCACGAGCGACTCGCCGCCGGTGAGGGTCGTCCACAACCGCTCGGTGATGAACGGCGTGAACGGGTGCAGCAGCCGCAGCACGACGTCGAGCACGTGCCCCAGCACGGCCCGCGTGCCGTCGGCGCGATCGCCCGAGAGCTGCACCTTCGCCAGCTCCAGGTACCAGTCGCAGAACTCGTCCCACGTGAAGTGGTAGAGCACGTTCGTGGCCTTGGCGAACTGGAACTGCTCCAACAGCGTGTCCACTTCGGACGCCACGGTGGAGAGCCTGCCGAGGATCCAGCGGTCGGCCTCGGTCAGCTCGCTCGCCTCGGGCACCGGTGTCGCCACGGTGGCGCCGTTGGACAGCGCGAAGCGCGTGGCGTTCCACAGCTTCGTGCAGAAGTTGCGCGAGCCCGCGGCCCACTCCTCCGCCAGCGCCATGTCCGCGCCCGGGTTCGCTCCGCGCGCGAGGGTGAAGCGGGTGGCGTCCGCACCGAAGCGGTCCATCCAGTCGAGCGGGTCGATCACGTTGCCCCGCGACTTCGACATCTTCTTGCCGTTCGCGTCGCGGATGAGCCCGTGCAGGTAGATGTGCTCGAACGGGATCGCGCGCTCCGGCCCGTTGTCCCGCATGCCGTAGAGACCGAGCATCATCATGCGGGCGACCCAGAAGAACAGGATGTCGTAGCCGGTCGACAGCACGCTGGTCGGATAGAACTTCGCCAGGTCGGCCGTCTCTTCCGGCCAGCCCATCGTCGACATCGGCCACAGGCCCGACGAGAACCACGTGTCGAGCACGTCGGGGTCCTGCGTCCAGCCCTCGCCGGTGGGCGGCTGCTCGTCCGGACCGACGCACACCGTCTCGCCGTTCGGGCCGTACCAGACCGGGATGCGGTGTCCCCACCACAACTGGCGCGAGATCGTCCAGTCGTGCATGTCGTCGACCCAGTCGAAGTAGCGCTTCGCCAGCTCCGGCGGGTGGACCTTCACGCGGCCGTCGCGCACGGCGTCGCCCGCGGCCTTGGCCAGCGGCTCGACCTTGACCCACCACTGCAGCGACAGGCGCGGCTCCACCACGGTGTCGCAGCGCGAGCAGTGCCCCACCGCGTGCACGTACGGCCGCTTCTCCGACACGATGCGGCCCTGCTCCCGCAACGCCGCCACGATCGCGGGGCGCGCCTCGAACCGGTCCATGCCCTCGAACGGCCCGTGCGCGGTGATCACGCCACGCTCGTCCATGATCGTCGGCATGGGCAGGTCGTGCCGCCTGCCGATCTCGAAGTCGTTGGGGTCGTGCGCGGGCGTCACCTTCACCGCACCTGTGCCGAACTCCGGATCGACGTGGGTGTCGGCGACGATCGGGATCCGACGTCCGGTCAGCGGCAGCTCCACCTCGGTACCCACGAGGTGCGCATAGCGCTCGTCGTCGGGGTGCACCGCCACCGCGGTGTCACCCAGCATCGTCTCGGCGCGCGTGGTCGCCACGACGATCGAGGCGTCGCCCTCGCCGTAGCGGATCGAGACGAGCTCGCCGTCGTCGTCGGAGTGGTCGACCTCGATGTCCGACAGCGCCGTCATGCAGCGCGGGCACCAGTTGATGATCCGCTCGGCGCGGTACACCAGGCCGTCGTCGTAGAGCCGCTTGAACATCGTCTGGACGGCGCGCGACAGGTTCTCGTCCATCGTGAAGCGCTCGCGCGACCAGTCGACGCCGTCACCGAGCCGCTTCATCTGGTCGAGGATCTTGCCGCCGTACTCGGCCTTCCACTCCCAGACGCGCTCGACGAACCGCTCACGGCCCAGGTCGTGCCGCGAGAGCCCTTCCTTGCCCAGCTCGCGCTCCACGACGTTCTGCGTCGCGATGCCCGCGTGGTCCATGCCCGGAAGCCACAGCACCTCGTAGCCCTGCATCCGCCGACGGCGGCTCATGGCGTCCATGAGCGTGTGGTTCAACGCATGCCCCATGTGCAGGCTGCCCGTGACGTTGGGCGGAGGGAGCACGATGCTGAACGGTGGCTTGTCCGACGCCGCGTCGGCCTCGAAGTAGCCAGCCGATACCCAGCGCTGGTAGAGGACGGCCTCGTCGTCGGCCGGGTTCCAGGCGTTGGGCAGGTCGGGGGTTCTGGCTGCGGTTTCCGTCACGATGAGTAAGTCTACGAAGGTCCTCGCCGCACTTCTCACCGGCTCTCACCGTCACGCCCGCGCGGCGGTCAGGACGTCGCGAGCGCCTCGTCGCTCATCTGCCGGAGCTCGCGTCGTCGCACAGTTGTGACACGCGTAAGACGGCACGCGGACATCCGGCGCCGACGGTGGGTGCCATGAACGAATCACGCCTGCGACACGCCACGGAGCACCGTGCGCTTACGTGCGTATTCACCCATGCGAACCACGCCCGCGAGACCCCATCATGGAGAGGAGTCGACCGCCACAGGGGACGTAACGCGAGGAGTGGTGCCCGATGGGCCGAGTCACCGTCCGCAGACCTGTTCGCCGGGTGACTCCCCAGGGAGAGCGGCGCCGCACCGACACCCTCGCCGGCGAGGAACCGCTGGAGCTCCGCGTCTCGGGCACCGCGCTGGCGGTCACGATGCGCACGCCGGGTCACGACGTCGAACTCGCCCACGGCTTCCTGCTGTCGGAGGGCGTCGTCTCGAACCGCGAGGACGTCGTCCTGGCCCGCTACTGCGACGGTGTGGACGACACGGGACGCAACACCTACAACGTGCTCGACGTGACGCTCGCCGACGGCGTCCCGATGCCCGACGTCGGTGTGCAGCGCAACTTCTACACCACGTCGTCCTGCGGAGTCTGCGGCAAGGCCGCCCTGGAGGCAGTGCGGCTCAAGACCCGCTTCCCTCCGACGGGCACACCGTTCACGGTCTCCGCCGACGTGCTCGTCGCGTTGCCCGACGCGCTACGCGCCCGGCAACGGGTGTTCGCCACCACCGGCGGGCTGCACGGTGCGGGGCTGTTCACCTCGGACGGCACCCTGCTCGCGGTGCGTGAGGACGTCGGCAGGCACAACGCCGTGGACAAGGTGCTCGGGTGGGCCCTGCAGCAAGGCCGGGTTCCCGCGCACGACCTCGGTCTCCTGCTGTCCGGACGTGCCTCGTTCGAGTTGGTTCAAAAGGCGGCGATGGCGGGTATCTCCCTCGTCGCCGCGGTGTCCGCTCCGTCCTCGCTGGCCGTCGAACTGGCCGAGGACCACGGCATGACGCTGGTCGGTTTCCTGCGGGGGAAAAGCATGAACCTGTACACCGGCAACGGAATCGCATAAGGACGGACGTGGGCTCCGAGAGCGCAACACCATCCGCTGACGAGGACGCGCCGCTCACGAACGGTCGACAGCGGCGCGTCAGCAGGCGCACCGCCCTGCTCGGGACCACGGGTGTGGCCACGCTCGGCATGACGTCGCTGTGCGTCGCCTCGTCGACCGCCCAGTCGACGTTCCTCGACGGCGCGGTCGTCGTCGAGCGCCGCTACTCCCGACACCGGCACCAGCACGTCGACGTGGTCTACAAGCTGCCCCGGCAACTGCCGTGGCCCGGACTGCCGATGGTCCTGCTGCTCCACGGTCGCGGCGGCGCCGCCCGGCGGACCGGCCCCCCGGGGCTCACGTCCGCGCTGGGGAAGGCCGTCAGCTCCGGCCGGACTCCCCCGTTCGGCTTCGTCGCCGTGGACGGCGGCAGCACCTACTGGCACGAACACGACCGCGGGGACGACCCCATGGCCATGCTGCTGGAAGAGGTTCCGGCCTGGCTGCGGGAACACGGTCTGGGTGACGCTCAGGGACGCCCCTTCGCGGTGGCCGGGACGTCGATGGGCGGTTTCGGCGCCCTGCTCTACGCGCGACGCCGGTCGGAACGTCGACAGTCGGTGTCGGCCGTCGCGGCCCTCGCGCCCGCGCTGATGCCCTGGCACAAGATGCGCGCTCGCAGGGTCTGGCAGAGCCGAGCCCAGTGGCGGTCCATGGACCCGCTGGCCAACGTGGACGCTCTTCGCGACGTCCCGACGGGCATCTGGTGCGGCAGCGACGACCCCTTCATCGACGGAGTGCGCGCGTTCATCCGCAGAGCCACGCCGGAAGTCGCGGACATCGATCCGGGTGGCCACAACAACAAGTACTTCCGCACCACGGTGCCCGGACTGCTGCGGTTCCTCGGGCGGCACGCCCCACGCCGCCCCCGCCGTCCCGCCTGACGCGGACCTCAGCTGCGGTCGAGGTGGATGTGCGTCGTCAACCCGTCGTCGCTGACGTGGGTACGGATCAGGTCGGCGACCTGATGCACGAGGAACAGACCACGACCGCCGTCCTGGTGGATCGACGCGCGCCGCCGGCCCGCCAGCAGATCCGCCAACTTGCCACCGTCGGAAACCTGGCACACCACTCCGTCGTCCTTGCTCCACACCGCGAGCTCACCACGGCCGCCGCCGTGCTGGACGCTGTTCGCGCACACCTCGCCCACCGCCAACGCGAGATCGTCGAGACGCTCCCGCGCGACCCCGGACCGTGCCGCGAACTCGGTCGCGGCACGGCGTGCCTTCGACAGCGTGTCGAGGTCGAACGGAATGACGAAGGCCTCGGGCGGTGCGAACAACGGCTCGTTGTAGCGCTGGTACGCCTCGACCGGCGCGAACCGCGGACTCCGCCGCACCGCGCTCCCCTCGGTGTCGAGGATCGTCGGATGCGTGGCCTCGATGTCCTCCACAACCGCGGACCCGAGCGTCGCGACGTCGTACGGGCACAGGATGTTCGCCGACGAACCCTCGAATGCCAGGTTCACCAAGGCCTCGTGCTGCACACACGCCGGGTACTCGGCCTCCGATCGGCCACGCCACACGGGCTCGCCGAGGATGCGGCACGGCTGCCCGGCATGCTCGTCGACGAAAGCCTGAAGCACCGTCGGAAGCAGACGCCCCGGATTGCGGCCGGCCGCCTCCATCTCGACGAATCGGACGTGCTGCGCGAGCGGCCCCAACGCGCTCAGGAGAATGCGGCGCTGTCTCTCGGGGACTGCGACGGCCACCGGCTCTTCCCGAGCAAGGCCATCGAGCACGAACGGGACGGTACCGGCCTGGTAATCATGTTCATCCCGGTAGAGAAGCGCCTGGTGGGAGAACGCCCTTTCCATCCCGTGGAGCTCTGACACCACCAAGACCCCTTGCCTTCACAGCGATAACTCGAATGGGTTATCCCGACAAAGAGTTTCGTAAACCTGCTAGACGAGGTTGCGCGCCACGAAGGACATCGACCACAACGCCACAGCCACAGCACAACCGAACACCGTGACCTGCACCAGAAGTTGCCGGTCGATCGCCGCTGTCCGCACCCGCCACGCGGCCACTCCCGCGACGGCCAGCCCGGCCAGTGGCAGCAGTGGTGCCGCCGAAGCCCGGGTCACGGTGGCCAACAGGCACACGACCGCGAGGACACCGAGCGTCACTGCGAGCGCACGGTGCACCCGGGGACTGCGAAGCCTGACGAACGCGACGAGCTTGGCGGCCAAGTCGTCGACCTCAACGTTCTGCTCCCCGTCCGACACAGGCGGGGACTGCTGCGGTGTCGCATTCATAAGTACAGACAGTAGCGGTCAGGAAATCAGGCGGACTTCTCGCCACGCTCCCGCTGTCGCCTCGTCGGCTGACGCGACACGATGGTGGGATTGACGTTCTCGCGCACGGTCTGCTCGGTGATGACCACCTTGGCGACGTCCTCGCGACTCGGGATGTCGTACATCACCGGCTGGAGGACCTCTTCCATGATCGCACGCAGCCCGCGAGCACCGGTCCCCCGCAACAACGCCTGGTCGGCGATCGCCTCCAGGGCCGTCTTGGTGAACTCCAGCTCCACGTTGTCCATCTCGAACAGCTTCTTGTACTGCTTGGTCAACGCGTTGCGTGGCTCGGTGAGAATGCGGACCAGCGAGGGCTTGTCGAGGTTGGTGACGCTCGCGACCACCGGAAGTCGGCCGATGAACTCGGGAATGAGCCCGAACTTGATCAGGTCTTCCGGCATCGTGTCGGTGAAGACGTCGGTCTCCTCGATCTCGCGCTTCGTGCGGATCTCCGCCCCGAAGCCGAGCCCGCGCTTGCCGATGCGGTCGTTGATGATCTTCTCGAGACCGGCGAACGCACCCGCCACGATGAACAGCACGTTCGTGGTGTCGATCTGGATGAACTCCTGGTGCGGGTGCTTGCGGCCGCCCTGCGGAGGCACCGACGCCGTCGTGCCCTCCAGGATCTTCAGCAGCGCCTGCTGCACACCCTCACCCGACACGTCTCGCGTGATCGACGGATTCTCCGACTTGCGGGCGATCTTGTCGACCTCGTCGATGTAGATGATGCCCGTCTCGGCGCGCTTCACGTCGTAGTCGGCGGCCTGGATGAGCTTCAGCAGGATGTTCTCGACATCCTCGCCCACGTAGCCGGCCTCGGTGAGCGCCGTCGCGTCGGCGATCGCGAACGGCACGTTCAGCATCTTCGCCAGCGTCTGCGCGAGGTAGGTCTTCCCACACCCAGTCGGGCCGAGCATCAGGATATTGGACTTCGCCAGCTCGACCGGCTCGTCCTTGGAGTCCTTCGACGCCTTGGACTCCGACTGGATGCGCTTGTAGTGGTTGTAGACGGCCACGGCCAGCGTGCGCTTGGCCTCGTCCTGGCCGATGATGTACTGCTCGAGGAACTCGTGGATGTCAGCGGGCTTGGGAAGCTCGTCGAGCTTCACGTCGCTCGTCTCGGCGAGCTCCTCTTCGATGATCTCGTTGCAGAGCTCGATGCACTCGTCACAGATGTACACGCCGGGCCCGGCGATGAGCTTCTTCACCTGTTTCTGGCTCTTGCCGCAGAATGAGCACTTCAGCAGGTCTCCGCCGTCGCCGATCCGTGCCATGACCGCTGACCTCGTCCCCTCCGGTGTCGATGACACCTCTGTCGTGCGTTGCCACTGACGGTACCCGCCCCGCGCGCCCCGTGGGAGTTTTACCAGCTATCGGGCGGCAGGAACGTCAAGCCTAGTGCGAAAAACGGGCGGCGGCCCACCATGACACGGTCGACCGGCCGCCCGCTTCCACGCCATCGTCAGTCCTGCGACGCCTTGCGGTACTCCAGCACCTGGTCGATGATGCCGTACTCCTTGGCCTCCTCGGGCGTGAGGATCTTGTCACGCTCGATGTCGGCCCGCACCTCGTCCGGCGACTTGTTCGTGTGCTTCGCCAGCGTGTTCTCCATCAGGCGACGCACGCGCTGGATCTCGGCGGCCTGGATCTCCAGGTCCGACACCTGGCCGTACGCACCCTCGGTGGCCGGCTGGTGGATGAGCACCCGCGAGTTGGGCAGCGCCAGCCGCTTGCCCTTCGTGCCCGCCGCCAGCAGCACCGCGGCGGCCGACGCGGCCTGGCCGAGGCACACGGTCTGGATGTCCGGACGCACGTACTGCATCGTGTCGTAGATCGCCATCAACGCGGTGAACGATCCACCGGGCGAGTTGATGTACAGGATGATGTCGCGGTCCGGGTCCTCGTGCTCCAGGTGGAGCAACTGGGCCATCACGTCGTTGGCCGACGCGTCGTCGACCTGGACCCCCAGCATGATCTGCCGTTCCTCGTACAGCTTGTTGTACGGGTTCGACTCCTTGATGCCGTAGCTGGTGCGCTCCACGTACGACGGCAGGATGTACCGGGACTGCGGAAGTTGGAAACCGTGCATGATTCTCCTCCTACCCTGCCCGGTCAGTTCGCGTTCGGGGTCGGGTTTTCGCGGGTGAGGACTTGGTCGACGAAGCCGTAGTCCTTGGCCTCGGCAGCGGTGAACCACCGGTCGCGGTCACCGTCGGCGATGATCTGCTCCACCGTCTGGCCGGTCTGTTCGGCGGTGATCCGAGCCAGCTCGTACTTCCACTTGCTGAACACCTCGGCCTGGATGGCGATGTCGGAGGCGGTACCACCGACACCCGCCGACGGCTGGTGCATGAGGATGCGCGCGTGCTGCAAGGCGTAGCGCTTGCCCGGCGTGCCCGACGACAGCAGGAACTGGCCCATCGACGCCGCGAGGCCCATCGCGTAGGTCGCCACGTCGGGCTCGATCAACTGCATCGTGTCGTAGATGGCGAAGCCGGCGGTGACCGAACCACCCGGCGAGTTGATGTAGAAGCGGATGTCCGCCTGCGGGTCCTCCGCGGCCAACAACAACAGCTGCGCGGTGATGCGGTTGGCGACCTCGTCGTTCACCTCGGAGCCGAGCACGACGATGCGCTCCTGGAGCAACCGCTCGTACACCGAGTCGGTCAGGTTGAGGCCGGCGGTGCCGGTCCGCCCCTCGGGCATGTGCTGCGTCACGTCTGCCTGCCTTTTCGGGAGTTCGAAGATCTTGTCACCGACCCTAACGAACTCGGGCGGCGCAGAAGTCCTGACACCGCCCGAGTTCGCTCAGAGCATGAGAAAAGGTCACCGGTCGGAGGTCGACGCCGACTCGTCGCCGGCCTTCGACGCACTGTCCTCAGTCGACCCTTCAGTGGCAGTCTCGTCGCCCTCGGCCGAGCCCGCAGCCTGGTCGGCCTCCTCGGTCTCGTCCGTACCGAAGAGCTCGCTCAGGTCCAGCGTCTCGCCGGAGGAGTCGGTGACGGTCACCTCGCGCACGACGGTGGCGAGCGCCTTGCCCCGCCGCACGTCGGCGTAGATGGCACCGAGCTGACCGGCTTCCTGCGCCCGCCGCACGTACTCGTCCGGGTTCATGCCGAAGCGCTGCGCCTGGTAGATGATGCGCTCGGTGAGCTCGGAGTCGTTGACCGAGAGCTCGCGCTCGTCGGCGAGGGCGTCGAGCAGCAGCTGCGTGCGCACCGACTTCTCGGCTTCCTCGCGGACCTCGTTCTCCCACTCCTCGGGGTTGCCGCCCTGGGCCTCCAGCGAGCGCTTGAAGGCCTCCTCGTCGTGGTCGAACGGGTGGATGGCGTCGTGCTTGCGGTTCGAGATCTCCGACTCGAGGACCTTCTCCGGGATCGGCACGTCGACGCGCTCCAGGAGGACGTCGAGCACCTTGTCCCGCGCCTGCACGCCCTGCTGGACGCGCTTCATGCGCGTCAGCCGCTCGCGCAGGTCGGCCTTCAGCTCGTCGAGCGTGTCGAACTCGCTGGCGAGCTGGGCGAACTCGTCGTCGGCCTCGGGCAGCTCGCGCTGCTTGATGCTGTTGACCTTGACCGTGACCTCGGCGTCTTTGCCCGTGTGCTCGCCGGCCACCAGCTTGGTGGTGAAGGTCTTGGTCTCGCCCTCGTTCGCGCCGATGATGGCGTCGTCGATGCCCTCGACGAGCTGACCGGAACCGATCTCGTAGGACAGGCCGGTGGTAGAGGCGTCGGGCACCTCCTCGCCGTCGACGGTGGCCGACAGGTCGATCGAGACGAAGTCGCCGTTCTCGGCGGGCCGGTCGACGCCGACCAACGTGCCGAAGCGGGCGCGCAGCTGGTCGAGCTGCTCGTCGACCTCCGCGTCGTCGAGCTCCACGTCGTCCACGCTGACCGTGATGTCGCCGAGGTCGGGAAGCGTGATCTCGGGGCGGACGTCCACCTCGGCGCTGAACTCCAGCACCTCGCGGTCCTCGAGCTTGGTCACCTCGAACTCGGGCTGACCGAGTGTGCGGACCTCACCGCTGCGCACCGCTTCGAGGTACTTCGCGGGAATGGCCTCGTTGACGACCTCGTCGAGCACCGGGGCCCGGCCGATGCGGCTCTCGAGGACGCGAGCGGGGGCCTTGCCGGGACGGAAGCCTGGAATCCGGACCTGCTGAGCGATCTTCCGGTAGGCGCGGTCGAAGTTCGGTTTGAGCTCGTCGAACGGCACCTCGACATTGATCTTCACGCGCGTCGGGCTCAGCTGCTCGACGGTGCTCTTCAACGTTATCTCCTCGCCGGGACTGTGAGTCGGTATCGGTAAACCGGTCCAGCGACCGCAGGCCAAGCAGGGACCGGATGTCCGAGTCTAGGCCACCGAGTGCACCCGCTCGTGGTGCGGGTCCGCACGGCCGGTGAGCAAGTGGGACACCTAGTCGAGCGAGTCCTCACTGGAGGACCGGCCCTGGTAGATGTCCGGGACGCCGTCGCCGTCGGCGTCCTTCGTCTCCTTCTCGTGCACCTTCCGGTAGTGCCGGTTGCGGAAGCGCAGCAGGACCGTCGCGACGAGCGCGGACAGCAGCGAGCCGCACAGCACGGCGATCTTGACGATCTCGCCGCGTTCGTCGCCCTCGCTGAACGACAGCTCGCCCACCAGCAGGGACACGGTGAAGCCGATGCCGGCGAGGATCGCGATGCCCAGCACGTCGATCCACGCGACGTCGCTGTCCAGTTCGGCCTTCGTGAACCGGCTCATGAGGTACGTGGTGCCCAGGATGCCGACGGCCTTGCCGACGAGCAGGCCGGCCATGATGCCGAGCGCCACCGGCTCGGTGAGCGCGTTGACGAGTCCGTCGAGGCCGCCGAAGGCCACACCCGCCGCGAACAACGCGAAGATCGGCACCGCGACACCCGCCGAGAGCGGCCGCACGCGGTGTTCGAAGTGCTCGGCCATCGACACGGCCTCGCCCTTGCGGGTCAGGGCCGGCACCGTGAAGCCGAGCAGCACGCCCGCGACGGTGGCGTGGATGCCCGACGCGTGCACGAGCGCCCAGGCCGTCACGGCCAGCGGGACCAGCAGCCACCACGACCGCACGCGGCGCTGCACGAGCAGTGTGAACAACCCCAGCGGCAGCAGCGCCAGCAGCAGCGGCACCGCGGCCAGTTCCTCGGTGTAGAAGATCGCGATGATGCAGATGGCGATGAGGTCGTCGACCAC
>JACYYK010000307.1_pt6 | contig 17789 bp, 18 predicted proteins | sample 8236871 | NCBI WGS metagenome assembly JACYYK01 (sample SAMN14103087, study PRJNA606662) | landfill metagenome | isolation source: landfill solid waste inoculated with endophyte fungus Paravalsa indica | place: India:New Delhi, Okhla landfill site | collected 2017-11-05 | reverse complement strand
GTGCCACCCGCGCGGTCACTCGCCCTCGCTCGGGAGAGCGATTCCCGTAGGTGATCGACGAGGCGTCACACATCCTCACTCTGTCGAGTGACGACACAAGGCATAACCAGCATCGATGGTCACCCACGATGACGTATGAGCGCGTCGTCGACCGGGTGCTCCCGCGTGTCAAGCCTGTCGCCCAACCAGCCGTGGCAGTGGTGTCGCGCCCGTTTCGCCTGGGTAGTCACGGTCCCGTGACTCCTGACGAGCAATCCCGCCTCGCGGCACGCGACAAGGCGGGAGGCTCAAGCGGGTACGAGGATCTCTCACCGTTGTTCAACACACTGGCCGCACTGGATCCCGAGGATCCGCGACGGACGGCTGTGCGCGACGAGATCATCACCCGTTGCCTCCCGCTCGCCGAGCACATCGCCCGGCGCTTCGTCGGCCGTGGTGAGCCGAGAGACGACCTGGTGCAGGTCGCCAGGCTGGGGCTGCTCAACGCCATCGACCGCTTCGATCCGACACGCGGTACCGAGTTCGTCGCCTTCGCCGTGCCCACGATCATGGGCGAGGTCCGGCGGCACTTCCGCGACTCGAGTTGGGCGGTCCGGGTGCCCCGGCGGCTGAAGGAGCTGCACCTGTCGTTGAGCCAGGCGAGCGGAAAACTCGCCCAGCGACTCGGCAGGGCACCGACTCCGAGCGAGCTGGCCGCCGAACTCGGTCTCTCTCCCGAGGACGTGTGGGACGGCCTGCTCGCCGGAAACGCCTACCAGTCGGTGTCGATGGACGCGGCCTACGACGACGAGGGAACACTGCCGCTCGCGGAAACCGTCGGCGAGGACGACGTGCAACTCGAGAACGTCGAGTACCACGAATCCCTGCAACCACTTCTGGCGAGCCTGCCGGAACGCGAGCGCCGCGTGCTGATCCTGCGGTTCTTCGGCAACATGACCCAGACCCAGATCGCCGAGCGCGTCGGGATCTCGCAGATGCACGTGTCGCGGTTGCTTGCGCGCACGCTCGAGTTCCTCCGCACCCGGCTCAGCGAGTGAGCAAGACCGTTTGGCACGACCACCCTCGGGGTAAGCCGCAGCCGAGCCACATGGGTGAAGTCTCGACGAGCCGGACGGGGTGGCATGGATACCGAGATCACGCTCATCGTCGACGGCCATCGTCACACGGTCAAGGTCGACACCCGGATCACCCTCCTCGACCTCCTGCGGAACCGACTCGGGATCACCTCGCCGAAGAAGGGGTGCGACCACGGCCAGTGTGGTTCGTGCACCGTGCTGAGGGACGGGCGGCGGGTCACGACGTGTCTGACCTTCGCCGCCGCGGCCGACGGCTCCACGATCACCACCAGCGACGGCCTCCGCGGGGAGGACGGGTCACCGCATCCACTGCACCGCTCCTTCCTCGACCATGACGGCCTGCAGTGCGGCTACTGCACCCCGGGCCAAATCTGTTCGGCGGCCGGAATGCTGGCCGAGGCACAGGCGGGCTGGCCGAGCGCCGTCACTCCACTCACCGCGGCCACGCCCGCACTCGACGCCGACGAGATCCGGGAGCGCCTGAGCGGGAACCTGTGCCGCTGCGGCGCCTACCAGGGCATCGTCGCCGCCGTCACGTCGGTGGCGGAAGCGCAGGGACTGGCCGGGCCGGCCACCGCGCAGCGGAGCGCCGAGTCGTGATCCCGTTCGAGTACCGCAGGGCCGAGGACGCGGCCACCGCCGTCGCCACGGTCACGGACAACCGCAGAGCCTCCTACCTCGCGGGAGGCACGAACCTCGTCGACCACATGAAGCTCGGCATCACCTCCCCCGAGGTCCTCATCGACATCTCCGGCCTGGAGCTGGACGCCGTCGAGGAGCTGCCCGACGGCGGTGTCCGGCTCGGGGCGGGAGCGCGCAACAGCGACGTCGCCGCTCACCCTCTCGTGCGGGCCCGTTACCCCGCGCTGTCGCAGGCGCTGCTCGCCGGCGCGTCCGGACAACTGCGCAACCTCGCCACGGTGGGCGGCAACCTGCTGCAACGCACCCGCTGTGTCTACTTCCAGGACGTCACCACGCCGTGCAACAAGCGCTCCCCCGGTGAAGGGTGTTCGGCGCTCGGCGGGTACACGCGCTATCACGCCGTGCTCGGGGCGTCCGAGCACTGCATCGCCGTGCACCCGTCGGACATGGCCGTCGCGCTCGCCGCGCTCGACGCCGTGGTGCGCATCCGAACCGTGAACGGCGAACGCACGGTCCCCGCCGTGGAACTGCACCGCCTTCCCGGTGAGCACCCCGAGCGGGACACGGTGCTCGAACACGGCGAGCTGATCACCGCCGTCGATCTGCCCCCACTGCCGTTCGCCCGGCGATCCCGCTACACCAAGGCCCGGGACAGAGCCGCTTTCGCGTTCGCACTCGTGTCCGTGGCCGCGGCGCTGGACGTCCACGACGGCACCGTGCACGACGTGCGGATCGCCTTCGGCGGGCTCGCGCACAAACCGTGGCGCGCGACCGCGGCCGAGCGCGCGCTGCGGGGCACCGAAGCGACTCCGGAGTCCTTCCACGACGCGGCCGAACTGGAGCTCGCCGACGCGAGACCGTTGCACGACAACGCTTTCAAGATTCCGTTGGCACGCTCGATGCTCGTCTCACTCCTGCGAGAACTGTCCCAGGAGGACACATGACCGAGCCGTTGCGGACCCGCGCTGTCGGCACCGACCTCGAACGGGTGGACGGCTGGGCGAAGGTCACGGGAGTCGCGCCGTACGCCGACGAACATCCCGTCCCGAACCCCGCGTACCTCCAGGCGGTCCAGTCGACGGTCGCGCGAGGACGGGTCACCGAGGTCGACGCGAGGGCCGCCACGGCACTCGACGGTGTGCTCACCGTGCTGACTCCCTTCAACGCACCCCCGCTCCGACTCGGTCACGACGCGGAACTGGAGGTGCTGCAGTCGGACGCGGTGTGGTTCCGCGGCCAGATCGTCGCGGCCGTGGTGGCCGAGACGCCGGAGATCGCCCGCCAGGCGGCCGACCTCGTGCGCGTGAGCTTCGACGTGCGACCACACGACGTCACCCTGTCGGCCGACCGGGACGACCTCTACAAGCCCGAGGTCGTGAACCCTCGCCATCCGACCGACACCCTCACCGGAGACCCCGACTCGGCTTTCGACTCCGCCGACCGGGCGGTGGACGCCACCTACACCACGGCGATGTACCACAACAATCCGATGGAACCGCACACGACGGTCGCGGTGTGGCACGGCGATGACGACACCGCGGCACTCACGCTCTACGACTCGACACAGGGCGTCCATCCGCTGCGCGACGCCGTGGCGGCCGTGTTCGACCTCGCCCCCGAGCGGATCCGCGTCGTGTCGCCGTACGTGGGCGGTGGGTTCGGCTCGAAGGGAAGACCGCACGCGCACGTGGTCCTCGCGGCGCTGGCCGCCCGCCGAACCGAGGGGCGGGCCGTGACGTTCGCGGTGTCGCGCCGGCAGATGTTCTCGTTCGTCGGCTACCGCACCCCGACGATCCAGCGGATGCGGTTGTCGGCGGGTACGGACGGCAGGCTGACCGGCATCAGCAACGACGTCGTCGAGTTGACGGCGCGGTTCAAGGAGTTCGCCGAGCAGACCGGCCTGCCGACCCGGACGATGTACGCCGCGCCCCACCGGCGCACCACGCACCGGCTGGCCGCGCTGGACGTCCCCGTGCCGTCGTGGATGCGGGCGCCGGGCGAGTGTCCCGGGATGTTCGCTCCCGAGGTGGCCATGGACGAGCTCGCCGAAGCGTGCGGCCTCGACCCCGTGGAGCTGCGCCTGCGCAACGAACCCGAACGGGACCCGGACACGGGACTGCCGTTCTCGACCCGCAACTTCGTCGCCTGCCTCACCGAGGGAGCCCGGCGCTTCGGCTGGGAGTCGCGGCCCCGTGTGTCCCGCTCGACGCGCGACGGCGACTGGTGGGTGGGCACCGGTGTCGCGGGCTCGACCTACCCGGTGCTGCGGCAACCCGGGTCGGCGGCGGCGTCCGTGCGGTACCGCGACGGCCGGTACGAGGTGGGGATCGGCGCCGCCGACCTCGGCACGGGCTCGTCGACGGTGCTCACCCAGATCGCCGCCGACGCCCTGGACGTCGCTGTCGACGACGTCGACCTGCGCATCGGCGACACCGCGTTGCCGCGGGCACCGGTCGCGGGCGGGTCCTCCGGCACCGCGAACTGGGGATCGGCCGTCGTGGCGGCGGCCCGGCAGTTCCGCGGCAAGTACGGCCCCGACCCGGCCGACGGCGACGAATACACCGGCTCGGACGACGGCGGGAAGAAGCGGTTCGCGATGGCCGCCTACGGCGCGCAGTTCGCCGAGGCCCGCGTCAACGTCCACACCGGGGAGATCCGCGTTCCCCGGCTCCTCGGCGTGTTCGCCGTCGGTCGTGTGATCAACCCGAGGACGGCGCGGTCGCAGCTCGTCGGGGGCATGACGATGGGTCTGTCGATGGCGCTGCACGAGGCGAGCGTGCTCGACGAGCGGTTCGGCTTCGTGGTGAACCACGACTTCGCCGAGTACCACATCGCGACTTGCGCCGACGTTCCCTCCGTCGAGGCGCGCTGGATCGACGAGGACGACCCGCACCTCAATCCGATGGGCAGCAAGGGAATCGGAGAGATCGGCATCGTCGGCACGGCCGCCGCGATCGTCAACGCCGTGCACCACGCCACCGGCGTCCGCATCCGTGACCTGCCCATCACGAACGACAAGGTGTTCGAACCCAACCTGAGCATGTGAGGAGTGATCGGTGAACCAGCCGCAGCAGAGTCAGCAACCGCCCGGCGACACCGGCCGGATGGCACCCCGCCCCCGCGACGAGATGCGCGACTGGGTGGGCCGGGATCTGCTCCACGGACGCAAGGCGCTCATCACGGGTGGTGACTCCGGCATCGGCCGGGCGGTCGCGGTCGCGTTCGCCAAGGAGGGCGCCGACGTCGCCATCGCCTACCTCAGCGAGCACGACGACGCCGAGCACACCGCCCAGCTGGTCCGCAAGGAAGGCCGCCGCTGCCTGCTCCTGCCCGGCGATCTCGCCGACGCCGCACACTGCGAGCGGATCGTCACCGACACGGTCCGCGAGTTCGACGGCCTCGACCTGCTCGTCAACAACATCGCCACCCAGCAGGAGCACGAGTCGTTCGAGGAGATCGACGACGAGCAGTGGACGCACACGTTCGACGTCAACATCCACTCCTACTTCCGCGTGACCGCCGCGGCGCTGCGGCACATGCCCCAGGGCAGCGCGATCGTGAACACCGGATCGGTGAACGGCCTGCGGGGCAACAAGAAGCTCATCGACTACTCGGCGACGAAGGGCGCCGTGCACGCGTGGACGTTCGCCATGGCGCAATCGCTCGTTCCGCGGGGCATCCGCGTCAACTGCGTCGCACCGGGGCCCGTCTGGACCCCACTGATCCCGGCCACGATGTCCGACGAGCACGTCGAGCAGTTCGGACAGCAGGTGCCCATGGGACGCGCCGCCGAGCCCGACGAGCTCGCGCCCTCGTACGTGTTCCTCGCGGCGAACCGCATGTCGTCGTACTACACCGGCGAGGTCATGGCCGCTCTCGGCGGCGAGACCACGCCGGGCTGACGCCACCGGGACGCACCGAGACTCGAAGGAGGACCGCATGGACCCCAGGACGGACGACCTGTGGAACGAGTTCCACCGGGTCGTCAACATGACGTCGCGGGAGCTGTCCGAGTGGCTGCGGACCCGCTCCGCCGACGTCGACGACGAGGAACTCCCCGATCAGGCGGGCTCTCAACTGGGTCGGCGCGTGCTGGAGATACTGGGCAAGCGCAAGACCGACCTGGAGGACGACGACGTGGACGTGATGCAGCGCGTCGTCGACCGGGTGCACGGGCAGCGCCGCGACGACCTGGAGCCCACCGCCGGGGACGTCCGGTGGCGCCACCGCCTGATGACGATCGGCCACGACCCGCTCAAACCCGTGACCTGAGCGGGTGCACGTACCGCCGTCCGGGCGTTGTGTTCACCTGCCTCCCCGCATACCGTGGCACCTATGAGGCCACGTGTGCTGGTCACAGGTGTCGGCACCATCCTGCGCGGTGACGAGGGCTTCGCCCTGGAAGTGGTCCAACGGCTCGCGGAACGCCGGCTGCCGGCGTGGGTCCAGCTGGCCGACCACGGCATCGGGCGAAGCAGGCTGCATCACGACATGCTCGGCGACTACGACACCACGGTGCTCGTGGACGGCACGCCCCACGGCGGCGTTCCCGGCCGGTTGTGGTTCACGGACCTCGACCTGACCGACGCCGACACCGGGGCCGAGTTCCCGATGCCGGCGCGTCACCGCCTCACGCCGGCGGCCGAGCTCACGCTCCTGCGGCTACTCGGGGGCGATGCGTCCCGGCTGGTCGTGGTGGGGTGTGAGCCGCACACGACCGACGGTGTCGGGCTCAGCCCCGAGGTCCACGCCGCCGTCGACGACGCCGTCACGCTGATCACCGAACTGGTCTGGGGCGAGCCCACCGCCCTGCCCACCGTCGAGAGTGGAGTGCCGCCGACGGTGCCGTCCACTCTGCCCGACTAGCCCTCCGGCGCGTCGACTACCCGGGTTCGTCGTCATGCCGGGTGGTCGTCCAACTACTAGCGTGAGAGGCATGATCGGGTTACCGGACGCGGTCACCGCGTGCCTCTTCGACCTCGACGGCGTACTGACCAGCACCGCCGCCGTGCACATGCGCGCCTGGAAGCAGACGTTCGACGAGTTCCTCGCCGAGCACGAACCGGCAGCGGACCCGTTCACCGAGCGCGACTACACGACCTACGTCGACGGTCGTCCCCGGCTCGACGGCGTCCGCGCGTTCCTCGCCTCCCGGGGTATCGAACTCGCCGAGGGTTCCCCGGACGACGACGTCGACGCGGACACCGTGCACGGCGTCGGCAACCGCAAGAACCGCTTGCTGCTGCGGCTGATCTCCGACGGCGTGACCCCGTACCCGGGTTCCGTCCGCTACCTCGACGCAGCCAGGGGACTCGGCCTCGCCATCGGCGTCGTCACGTCGTCCGCCAACGGCGCCACGGTGCTGGACGCCGCCGGGCTCAGCGACTACGTCCAGGCCCGGGTCGACGGTGTCGTCATCAAGGAGAAGGGGCTTCGCGGCAAACCCGCGCCCGACTCGTTCCTCGCCTGCGCCGCCGAGCTCGACGTCCGGCCGTCGGGCACCGCGGTGTTCGAGGACGCGCAGGCCGGGGTACGTGCGGGGCGGGACGGCGGCTTCGGCTACGTCGTCGGCGTGAACCGGGCTGAGGGCGACGGGCACGCCGACCAGGAGAAAGCCCTGCGGGATCAGGGGGCCGACATCGTCGTGAACGACCTCGCCGACCTGCTCGAGGAGGGAGCGTGACCAACCACCTGCCCAGGCCGGAGCGCGGATACACGCGCTCACCGTGGGAGCTGCGCTGGCAAGGGCTCGACGTCGACGAACTGCAGCGCACCGAATCGACGTTCGCGCTGTCGAACGGGCACATCGGCATGCGGGGAACGCTGGAGGAGGCCGAACCCCGCGGTCTTCCCGGCACGTACCTCAACGGCTTCTACGAGGAACACGAACTGCCCTACGCCGAGGCCGGGTACGGCTACCCGGAAGCGGGACAAACCGTGGTGAACGTGACCGACGGCAAGGTCATCCGGCTCCTCGTCGAGGACGAGCCGCTCGACATGCGCTACGGCCAGGCGACCGACCACCACCGGGTGCTCGACTTCCGGTCCGGGACGCTGCGACGGCAGACGGAGTGGACGTCGCCCACCGGCCGACGTGTCCGGGTCCGCACCGAACGGCTGGTGTCGTTCACCCAGCGCGCGGTGGCCGCCGTCCGCTACGAGGTCGAGCCTCTCGACGGCCGCATCCAGCTGGTCGCCCAGTCGGACCTGCTCACCAACGAACCCATCGAGCACGAACCCGGCGATCCCCGGGTCGCGGCGGCGCTGGAGGCTCCGCTGGTGTCCGAGTACGCCAAGGCCGAGGACTACCGCGCCGTGCTCGTCCACCGCACGAAGCGCTCCGGCCTGCGGATGGCCGCCGCCATGGACCACCAGATCGAGGAGAGTCCCGGCCTGCGCACCGACATGGAGTGCGAGGCGGACCTCGCCCGCCTGACCCTCGCCGTCGACGTGCCGATGGGCAGCAAGCTCTGCTTCACCAAGTTCCTCGCGTACGGCTGGTCGGCGCAGCGCTCCATCCCCGCGCTGCGGGCGCAGGTCGACGCGGCTCTGGCAGGTGCGCTGCAGACCGGCTGGGACGGGCTGCTCGCCGAACAGCGGGAGTTCCTCGACAACTTCTGGGCGAGCGCCGACGTCGAACTGGACGGTGATCCGGAACTCCAGCAGGCGGTCCGGTTCGCGCTGTTCCACGTGTTGCAGGCCGGGGCCCGCGACGAGAGTCGCGCGATCCCCGGCAAGGGGCTCACCGGACCCGGCTACGACGGGCACGCCTTCTGGGACACCGAGACGTTCGTACTGCAACTGCTCACCTACACGCTTCCCGACGCCGCGCGCGACGCCCTCCGCTGGAGGCACTCCACACTGGACAAAGCCAAGGAGCGCGCGGCTCAGCTCGGTCTCCGGGGTGCGTCGTTCCCCTGGCGGTCGATCAACGGCGCCGAGTGCTCGGCGTACTGGCCCGCGGGCACGGCCGCGTTCCACGTCAACGCCGACATCGCCGACGCCGTGCTGCGGTACCTGAACGCCACCCACGACGTCGAGTTCGAACGGGAGTGCGGCACCGAACTGCTGACCGAGACGGCACGCCTGTGGATCTCACTCGGTCACCACGACCCGCACGGTGGCTTCCGCATCGACGGCGTCACGGGTCCCGACGAGTACTCCGCCGTGGTGGACAACAACGTCTACACCAACCTGATGGCGCAGCGGAACCTGCGCGCCGCGGCCGACTCGTGCGAACGGCAGCCGGACATCGCGGAACAACTCGGCGTCGACCACATCGAGGTGGCGGGCTGGCGGGAGGCGGCCCGCAAGATGCGCGTGCCGTACGACGACCTGCTGAAGGTGCACCCGCAGTCGGAACGATTCACCGAGCACGCCAAATGGGACTTCGCCAACACCCCGCCCGACCGCTATCCCCTGCTGCTGAACTACCCGTACTTCGAACTCTACCGCAAACAGGTGGTCAAGCAGGCCGACCTCGTGCTGGCCATGCACCTTCGCGGCGACGCGTTCTCCCTGGAGCAGAAGCGCCGCAACTTCGTCTACTACGAGGCGCTGACGGTGCGGGACTCGTCGCTGTCGGCGGCGACCCAGTCGGTGATGGCCGCCGAGTGCGGACACCTGGAACTCGCCTACGACTACTTCGCCGAGGCCGTGCTCACCGACCTGCACGATCTGCACCACAACGTCCGCAACGGGCTGCACATGGCGTCGTTGGCGGGATCATGGCTGGCGATCGTGGCCGGGTTCGGCGGCATGCGCGACTACGACGGCGAGCTGAGCTTCCGGCCCCGGTTGCCTCCCGTGCCGCACCGCATCGCGTTCCGCATGTGCTTCCGCGGCAACCAGTTCTGCGTCGAGATCCAACAGGACATCGCACGCTACTGGTTGACGCACGGAACACCGTTCACCATCACGCACTACGACGTTCCGGTGACCGTCACACACGACTCGGTGACGATGCCGATCCCTCCGGCGGAGCAGCTCGAACGCCCCTCCCAGCCCGCCTGGTGCGCGCCGGTGCGGCGACTGCCTCATGCGACGCCCACCGCTCCGGCGATGTCGCCGAGTCCGGCAGCCACCGCGTCGCAGACGTAGCCGGCTCAGTCGGGCGGCTCGATGGTGCCCGCGTCGGGGTCGACGTCGTCGGGCCGTACGTCGTCCCGGTTCGGCGGCTCGGGCACGTCCCGGGTGGGCAGCGCGCCCAGATCCCGGCTGCCGCGACGGCGCTCACGCTTCAGATCGGTCTCGAAGTCGGGTGGCTCCGGCTCGGTCGGTTCGCCGACGTCGTCGTTCGGTCGCATCCGTACCCCTCCTCACCTCTCGCACCTCCGGGCCGGCGGTCAGGCCGCACTGACCCGCTTACCGAGACCTTCCCGTAGCTCGTCCGCATCGTGCAGCAGGGACAGCAACACACCGTGCGTCGTCGACCAGGGGCAGATCGCGGCGGGCCCGCCGAACACGGTGAGCAGAGCTTCGGCCACGACGGCCCCCGCCAGGGACTGCCGCGCCCGGGGCCGGGAGATGCCGGGCACCTCGGAACGCCGCGACGGAGGCAACGCCGCCAGCCTCGGAATCAGCTCGCGGACGTCCTCGACGTGCAGCTCACGCGTCCGGATCGTGCCCTTACGACGGCGGCCCGCCACGACGGCGAGCTGCCGCAGCACCTTCGAACAACCGACGATGCCGAACTCGCGCAGACGCGCCTCGTCCTCCCCGAGGGCCTCACGGATCTCCTCGATGGCGTGTGAGCGCAACGCCGCGATGGCCTCCTCCGAGGGACGGTCGGTGTCGAGCCGCCACGCACGGGTCGTCTCCCTCGCCCCGAGGGGAAGCGACCGGGCGAAGTCCGCGTGCAGGCCGCTTCCCGCGGCGAGTTCGACGGTGCCACCACCCACGTCGAGCACGGACAGCGGACCCATCCCCGCTCCGAACCAGGCCCGCGCGGCGCGGTAGGACAGGCGCGCCTCGTCGATGCCGCTGAAGAACCGCAGGCGGCGGCCGGTTTCCGACTCGACCCGGGTCACGACCTCGTCGGCGTTGCCGGAATCGCGGATGGACGACGTCGCGAAACAGAACACGTCGTCGACGCCGTGGCGGGTCGCGATGTCGTCGGCCACCCGAACGGCGGAGACAATGGCCTCCACGCCGTCACTGCGCAGCCGTCCCGACGGGTCGAGTGCCCGGTCGAGACGCAATCGCGTCTTGTGACTCAGGACGGGTTCCAGCAGTGATCCGCCGCGGTCGACCACCAGGAGACGTGCGCTGAAAGACCCCACGTCGAGCACGGCCACCGTGCCCCTCATCGTCACAGTCGTCCACCTTTCAGTTGTGTCCGAAGAACCAGACTTCCCGCCTTCGGCGACAATTCAACAGAGGGATAACCCGAAAGGGTGAGGTTCAATCCTTGCGTCGGTTTTCGGTAACGGTGTCCTGGTCGCACCGATCCCCCTATTGAGGGGATTAATCGCGGGAGGGGCGATCGATGGACGCGAGTGTCGTCTCCGGTCGGGAAAGGGCGTGTCGGTGGCCACGACCCTGAGCCTGCGCCCGCCGGAGCTCCGGCGGGTCGGGGTGGTGGCGGCCGGCCTGACGGCGCTGGCCGCGCTGGCCACGACCGTGGTCGCGACCACCCTGCTCCACCCGTCGGACGACCAGCCGACGTCCGCGCTCTCGTCGGACGCCGAGCGGGCGACACCGCGCACACTCGCCGCGGAAGCCGCGCCGGTCCCCCACTCCGCGCTGCCCGAGTCGACACCGACCCGCGTCGCGATCCCCGCACTGGGTGTCGACGCCACGGTCGTGGGCCTCGGACGCACTCCGTCCGGCGTCGCCGAGGTACCGGGACACGCGTCCGCCGTCGGCTGGCTCGCCGACGGCCCGACTCCGGGCGAAACGGGCACCTCGGTTCTCACCGGGCACACCGACTTCGCCCACGAGCGCGGCAGCTTCTTCTCACTGCACCTCCTGCGTCCAGGCGACACGGTACGAGTCGCCCGTGCCGACCGCAGCATCGGCGCGTTCACCGTGTACCGCGTCGAGGAGCTGACCCCGAAGTACGCACTAGCCCACGCCACCGCCCCCTCGAACCATCCTGAGCTGCGACTGCTCACCGCGGCGAGCTCGAACGACGGCGGAGGCGCGACGCTCGTCGTGTCGGCGCGGCTCACCGCCGCGGTCGACGGCGAGTGACGCTCACCCGTCTTGCCGACGCACCCACGTCCGCACGACGTCCTCCAGCACGGTCATGGGCAACGCCCCGCCACCGAGCACCAGGTCGTGGAACTCGCGGATGTCGAAACGCGAGCCGAGCGCCTGTTCGGCCTCGGCGCGCAGGCGTTGGATCTCCAGCCTTCCGACCATGTACGACAGTGCCTGCCCCGGGTAGGCGATGTAGCGGTCGACCTCGGCCACGATCTCCACGGTCGCCATAGGCGTGTTGTGCTGAAGGAAGTCGATCGCCTGCTGCCTGCTCCAGCCCTTCGCGTGCAGACCCGTGTCGACCACCAGGCGGCCCGCCCGCACCGAGTCCATGCTGAGCATGCCGAGCCGGGCGACGTCGTCGGAGTACAGGCCCATCTCGTCGGCGAGCCGCTCGGTGTAGAGGCCCCAGCCCTCGCTGTAGGCGTTGACGTCGCTGATCCGGCGCAGCAGTGGCAGCTCCGTCAGGTTCAACGCCGTGCTGAGCTGGAAGTGGTGGCCCGGGATCACCTCGTGGAACGCGGTCACCTCGGAGGTGTGCCGGAACCGCTCGGTGACCTGGTGGGTGTTGGCGAAGTACGTGCCCGGGCGCGACCCGTCGACGGACGGCTGCAGGTAGTACGCCGCGGGCGCACCGGGCGCCTCCGCCGCCGGGACGGCCTCCACGACCCACGGCTGCGACGGGATGGTGCCGAACCAGTTCGGCGCCTCGCGCTCCGCCCGCGTGATGGCGGCCCGTGCGGTGTCGAGCAGTTCCTCGGCGCTCTTCCAGCGCAGTGCCGGATCGGTGCGCAGCCGCGCGAAGATCTCCTCGAGATCGTCCGTCCCGAAGACCCGGCGCCCGAGAACGGCGTACTCCTCGGCCAGGCGCTCGATGCAGTCGAGACCGGTGGCGTGCAACTCGTCCGGCCCGCGATCCGTCGTGGTGTGCACCCGGGCCAGTGCCGCGTACAGGGCGTCCCCGTCGGGCAGGTGGCACACCCCGGGGCGGTCCTCCGGCCTGCCGTGCTCCAGGAACTCCGACCGCAGCACGTCGCGGTAGCGCGCGAACGCGGGCCGCACCACGTCGGCCAGCAGCTCCTCGCGACGTGCGGCGAACTCGTCGTCCGGCGGTGCCTGGCGAAGAAGCGGGTCGTCGGCCGGCGCGGCGAGGTAGCGGTCCAGGTGCTCGACGGCCGCCCGAACCAGGTGCGCGACCGGTGTCCGGCCTGCGGCGACACCCGCGCGGTGGCGCCGGACGACCTGCTCCAGGTACGCGGGAATCGCGGCGAGCCGTTCGAGCTGCGCCCGGCCCTGCTCCGCGGTGCTGATCCCGACCATGGGCAGCAGCGTGAGCAGGCTCGCGGCGGGCCCCACGAAGAAGTCGGAGATCGTGAACTCCACCAGCCTGGTGTCGATCTGCTCGATCCGCGACCTCGCCTGGCTGACGATCACGTCGCGCGTCACGCGGTCCTGGTCGGACAGCTGCGCCGCGTCGAGGGCCTCCGCCCGCTCGACGAGGCGCTGCAACGCGGCCCTGTGTTCGCTCTCAGCGGCTTCCGTGACGTCGCCCAGCCCCACCCGTGTCGGGTCGATTCCCAGGATCACCGGCCACAGCGGATCGATGTCGAAGAGAAGATCGACGCACTCGTCGGCGAGGGTCGTCACGGTTGTCGTGGGCGCCATGGACGCAGCCTACCGGCCGACTAGGCTCGTGCCCGTGGCCCTGACCGATCCTGTCGACGCACGCCTGCTCGCCGCCCTGGCCGAGTCGGGCAAAATCGCCGTGCACGAACTCGCGGCGAGAGTCGGGATGGATCCGCGGGACGTCGCCTACCGCCTCGTCGGACTGTCGGCGCAGGGACTTCCCCTCCTCGTCGGTGTCGAGAGCGACCCCGCAGGCCTGCGCGCGGCTCTCGCGGCGCACTCGCCGCGCCCGTACCCGGGAGCTCACCAGGTCACCGGTCCACCGAGTGGGCCGTACCAGGTGCAGGGCGCACCCAGCGGCCCGTACCACGTCCAAGGCACGCCCAGCGGGGCCTACCACGTTCACGGCACACCGAGCGGTCCTCACCCGGTGCACGGCACGCCCAGCGGTGCTCACCACGTCCAGGGCACGCCCAGCGGCGCCTACCAGGTGCACGGCACGCCGAGCGGGTCGTACCCGGTGCACGGCACACCGTCCGGCGCCTTCCCCGTCTCCCCGCCCGGCGCCCCACCACCCCATCACGCGGCGCCCCCGGCTCCGGCCTCACCGCCGCCCGCGCCGGATCCGGTGATGAGCACCTGGGGACCACCGCAGAGCGCGCAGTGGGCCCGGGGCGATCAACTGCCCACCGCCGAGGCACCGAAGCAGGGACGGCCCGGCGACGCACTCGACACCGTCGGGCTGGAGGGCGAGCAACTGGCCGTGCAGCTGCTGGAGGTCCAGGACCCGGCCGACTACCTGTTCTCGGCGGCGGGTTACTCCCTGGAGGACGACGAGCGCGCCGTGGTCGTGCACACGGAGATCACGAACAAGGGCTCGATCCCGTTCGCGTCGCTGCCCGACAACTACCTCGAACTCCTCACCGCCGACGGCGGCACGATCGCGAAGGCCCCCGTCTCACTGACCTCCCGGCCCCCGCACAAGATCGGCGTCCAACCGGGCGAGACGAGCGGCGGACACACGGTGTACGTCGTCAGCGAGTCGGTGCGCGTGACCGGGGTCCGCTGGAGCCCGAGGCCCGAACCCGACGGGCGCAGCCTCGTCTGGTCGCTCGACGACTAGCTCACCCTGCCGCCACGAGCACCATGTAGGCGGCCGACGCCCCGGCGAGCAGCAGGTAGAGGCCGGGAAAGGCGAGGTTGTGGAAGACCCGAGCGCGCACATGGGCGACGACGGCCCCCACGAAGAACAGGAGCAAGCCGACTCCGGCGGCGACGCCGAGCCAGCGCAGCCCGGCCAGCCCGGCGACCAGTCCGATCGCTCCCGCCAGTTTCAGCGTCGCGAGGTACGGCAGCGCACGGGCGGGAACACCGACCTCGGCGGAGTTCTTCAGCACGAAATCCGCCTTCACGTAGTCCGCGGCGGCGATGGCCGCATTCGCCACGATGCACACGATCGTGGCGACGAGAAGAACCGTCGTCATGCGCCGCACCTCCGCGTGCACCGGACGATCTGTACGCTCATCAGCGGTACTCCCTCCCGAGTGATGTGAGCTGTCGGACGGTGGTCTCACCCGTCCCGACGTCTCCCATCCCGGAAAGGTGACAGCCCGGTGATACCGGTGTCCGTCTTCGAAGCAGCTCGGCCCCGACTGACGGCGATGGCGTTTCGCATCCTCGGATCCGTCCACGACGCCGACGACGCCGTGCAGAGCACCTGGATCAAGGCATCGACCGCCGACACCGACGGCCTCCGCAACCCGGACGCGTGGATGACGACCGTGCTCAGCCGCGTGTGTCTCGACCAGCTGCGCAGGCGTCGCCGCCACGGTGAGGACGCCCTGTGCGCCGACGAACTCCCCGCCGAGGTCCTGACGGCGGACGAACGCTACCTGCGGAGGGAGGACGTCTCCCGCGCGCTGATGGTCGTCCTCCACCGACTCACCCCCGCGCAACGCGTCGCCTACGTGCTGCACGACCTGTTCGACTTCCCGTTCCGGGACGTGGCGCGGGCACTCGGCACCAGCGCCGGCAACGCCAAGCAACACGCCAGCAGAGCCCGCCGACGCATCGCGCACTCCACGTTCGTGCCCGGCGACGTCGACGAATCGATGGTCGGTTCGGTGGTGGACGCCTTCCTCGCGGCGGCAGCGGGCGGCGACATCGACCGCATGCTCGCCCTGATGACGGACGACTGCGTACGCACCGTCGACGCCGGCCTCGTCCCTCCCGGCACGCCCACCGCCGTCACCGGCGCTTCCGCGGTGGCGGAGGAGACCACGCTGTTCGCCGATCGCGTCCGCGCCAGCACTCCGGTGCTGGTCGACGGACACCCGGCGTACGTCATCGCCCCCGGCGGTCACCCGATCGCGGTCATCCGCATCGAGCTCAGGAACGGCCGCGTCGCAGCGATCGACATCCGATCGTCGGCGCGCTCGACGTTCACGCTGCTGCCGCAGGCGCTGTGCTGAGCGGCGGCGACGGGCCGTTCGGCGGACGTCTCAGGACTCGGCACGCAGGATGTCGAGTGCGGCCGCGAGATCGGCCGGATACTCGCTGGTGAACTCGACCCACCGGCCGTCGCTGGGATGGGCGAAACCGAGTGTCCGCGCGTGCAGCCACTGCCGGGTCAGCCCGAGCTTGCGGGCGAGCACGGGGTCCGCGCCGTAGGTGAGGTCGCCGACGCACGGGTGTCGCATCGCGGAGAAGTGGACCCGGATCTGATGCGTCCGGCCGGTCTCCAACCGGATGTCGACCAGTGACGCGGCGCGGAACGCTTCGGCCACCTCGTAGTGGGTGACCGACGGACGCCCACCCGACACCACCGCGAACTTGTAGTCGTGCCGGGGATGCCGGTCGATGGGGGCGTCGATCGTGCCGCGCGTGGGGTCCGGGTGGCCTTGCACGAGGGCGTGGTAGCCCTTCGTCACGGTGCGTTCCTTGAACGCCCGCTTGAGCGTCGAGTAGGCGTGCTCGCTCTTCGCGACCACCATGACGCCCGTGGTGCCCGCGTCGAGTCGGTGCACCACGCCCTGCCGCTCCGCCGCGCCCGAGGTCGAGATGCGCAGGCCCGCCGCGGCGAGACCGCCCACCACGGTTGGCCCCGTCCAGCCCGGGCTGGGGTGCACGGCGACGCCCACCGGCTTGTCGACCACCACGATGTCGTCGTCCTCGTGGAGGATCCCCATCCCCTCCACCGGCTCCGCGACGATGTCGGACGGCGCGTCGGGTTCGGGCAACGTCACCTCCAGCAACCCGCCCGCCAGCAAGCGGTCGGACTTGCCCGCGGGCCGGCCGTCCAGAAGCACCTCGCCCGCGGAGGCGAGCTCCGCCACGACCGTGCGGGACAGCCCCAGCAACTTGGCCAGTCCCGCGTCGACCCGCATCCCGTCCAGCCCGTCGGGCACGGGCAACATGCGACTGCTCACGCGTCCGCTCGCCCCTTCCCGTCCGTGTCCTGCTCGTCCGAGCCGGTCTCCTTCGACTGCTTCCCTCGCGGGATCATGCTCCCGTCGTAGTCGCGCCCCAGCAGGGTGAGCAGGACGATCAGTCCCGCACCGATGGTGATCGCCGAGTCCGCGGCGTTGAACACGGGGAAGAACTCGCCGTTGGGCGCGAACACGGAGATGAAGTCGACCACGTGCCCCTGGAACGCCTCGGGCGCCCGAAAGATTCGATCGGTGAGGTTGCCGAGCGCTCCGGCCAGCACGAGCCCGAGGCCGACCGCCCACCCCGCCGACCGGAGTCGGCGGGCGAACCACACGATCCCGATCACGACGGCCGTGGCGACGGCCGTCAGGATCCACGTGCCGCCGATGTCCATGCCGAACGCCGCGTACGGGTTGCGCAACAGCTGGAAGTACACCGCGCCCCCGAGCAGCCGGATCGGCTCCTCTCCCTCCAGGGTCGCCGTGACGACCACCTTGGTGACGAGGTCGACGGCGTAGGCGAGCACCGCGACGAGGGCGAGCAGACCCACCCTGCGGCGGGGGAGGACGGGCTGCGACGGCACCTCGGTGTCCGAGGGGTCAGGTTGCTGCTCGGTGTTCACCGCTTCATTGTCCACGTCCGGTGTCGGCGCCGGTCACGCGACCGTGGCGGACCCCCTCGCTCTCGACGCGATCAGTCGCCGCTCTCGCCCATCCACCGCGCGATGGGTCCGGCGCGGCCGACGGCGCGCAGCCGGCGTTCGGTGGCGTCGCGGGCCGTCTCGGTGGTGACGATGAGCAGCTGGTCCTGCTC
>JACYYK010001710.1_pt3 | contig 17795 bp, 13 predicted proteins | sample 8236871 | NCBI WGS metagenome assembly JACYYK01 (sample SAMN14103087, study PRJNA606662) | landfill metagenome | isolation source: landfill solid waste inoculated with endophyte fungus Paravalsa indica | place: India:New Delhi, Okhla landfill site | collected 2017-11-05 | reverse complement strand
CCCGCATCGGCACGAACTACATACAGCTCCCGGTCAACCGGCCGAAGGTGAAGACCAACTCCTCCACCTTCGACGGCAACATGACCTTCGAGCATTCCGGCAAGGCCCCGGTCTACGCGCCGAACTCCTTCGACCGGCCGTGGGCTGACGAGACCGGTCCCGTGGAGGACGGCTGGGAGTCCGACGGCGAGATGGTGCGCAGTGCCTACGAGCTGCACGCGGAGGACGACGACTTCTCGCAGGCGGGCACTCTCGTGCGGGAGGTGTTCGACGACGCCCAGCGCGACCGCCTGGTCGACACGGTGTCGAGCGCGCTGGCCGGTGTGAAGGAGCCCGTGCTGTCGCGGGCCTTCCAGTACTGGCGCAACATCGACGCCACCATCGGTGAGCGCATCGAGAAGGCGTACTACGAGAAGAAGTGAGCCGCTCCCCGTAGCGGGTGAACACGAGGGCCCGGCCGTCCCCACCCCTGGGGCGACCGGGCCCTCGGCGTTACGGACCGAGGCCCCGGGGCAGCGACGTGAGGCCGTGGTTGAGTAGGGCGTCACCCCTCGGGCCGGAAGGCCGCCACCGCGGCTTCGGCGATGGCCTGGTCCTGCTCACCGGTCCCGCCGCTGACCCCCACGGCGCCGACGACCTGACCGTCCCGCTGGAGTGGGATTCCGCCCGCGAAGACCATCACCCGGCCCCTGTTGGAGACGTGGATCCCGAAGAACTGCGATCCGGGTTGTGCGTTGTCGGCGAGGTCGCCGGTCTGGGTGTCGAAGGCGCGGGCGGTGAAGGCCTTGTTGATGGAGATGTCGATGCTGCCGATCCAGGCGCCGTCCATGCGCGCGTGTGCGACCAGGTTGCCGCCCGCGTCGACCACCGCGATGTTGGCCGGTTGCCCGACCTCCCGCGCTTTGTTCTCACCTGCCGCGATGATCTCACGTGCTTCGTCCAGCGATACCGACGGCAGCTGTCGCATGGCTGTCACCTCCGCATGTGTGTGGCCGCCTGTCGGCCACACCGGCCACCTACCACCGAGAGACGGGCCGAAACACCGAGGACTCGGCGACCCCTCAGCGCCGTCCGTGGTCGATCGGGCGCCCCGTTCCAGTGGGTGGTACGCCCCTCCGAGGACGACCTTCCCGACCGAGAATGGGCGCATGACAACCCGACCGGACAAACGTCTGCCCGACTCGCTGTCGTTCCCGACGAACGCCGTTCACGCGGGTAACGAGATCGATGCCGGTTCGGGGGCGATCCGCACCCCGATCGTCATGGCCAACTCCTACGCGCTGCCCGAGGACCCGGCCCAGTTGAGCTGGTCGGGGACCGACGTCCCGCTCTACACCCGTAACTCGGGCGCCAACCAGCTCGCGCTGCAGAACAAGCTGGTGGCCCTGGAAGGCGGCGAGGACGCCGTCGTGCTGGCCTCCGGAGTCGCCGCGCTGCACGCGGTGTTCTTCACCCACCTGCGCACGGGGGACCACGTGGTCGTCGCCGACGTCACCTACGAGGCGACCTGGCGGTTGTTCGCCGAGCTGCTGCCGGCCCGCTACGGTATCGAGGCCACCTTCGTCGACATGACGGATCTCGACGCCGTGCGGGCGGCGATCCGGCCCAACACGCGGATGGTGCACGTCGAGACCATCGCCAACCCCACCACCAAGGTCACCGACATCGCCGCGGTGGCGACGATCGCACATGATGCGGGAGCGATCCTGGTCGTCGACTCCACGTTCACCCCACCGCCGCTGTACCGGCCGCTGTCCGACGGCGCGGACCTGGTCGTGCACTCGCTGACGAAGTACATCAACGGACACGGTGACGCGATGGGCGGCGCGGTGATCGGCTCGGCCGAGCTGATCGCCCCGATCAAGAACGACGCGATGGTGGACGTGGGCGGGGTGATCTCGCCGTTCAACGCATGGCTGATCACCCGTGGTTCCGTGACGCTGCCGCTGCGCCTGCGCCAGCAGAACTCCTCCGCAGCGCGGATCGCGGCCCGGCTGCGGGAGGATCCGCGCATCGCCTACGTGGCGTACCCGGGACTGCCCGACCACGCGCAGCACGACGTCGCGACACGACAGTTCGGCGGTCGTGGCTACGGGGCGATGATGGCGTTCGCCGTCGCGGGCGATCCCGAGACACAGAACCGGTTCGTCGCGAACCTGCGTGTCATCACCTCGGCGGTGTCGCTCGGCCACGACGAGTCCCTCATCGTGCACGTCGGCACCGAAGGGCCACGGGTCGCGCACTACCCGGAGGAGTTCCGCAAGTGGGGCCACCTGCGGTTCTCGGTCGGTATCGAGGACCCGGACGACCTGATCGCCGACCTGACCTGCGCGCTCGACGAGACCTTCGGGTGAGGGGTCCGCAGCCACCCGGCAGAGCGGGAGCCGCCGGAGCACGCCGCCTGCGGAAACGCTCCGGCAACGGTACGCCACCCTGTGGGCCCGGCTCGGGGGGAGCGGGCCCACAGGGGATCGCTCACCGCATCGCGGCGTGGCGGGCGGTGTCGGCGGCCTGTCTCATCGACTCGACGAGCAGGTCCCGGTACTTCGCCGCCGTGGCGGCGTCTCCTGCGGCGATGGCGTCGTCGATCGCGGACAGTGGCTGCACGGCGTAGCCGGTGTAGAGACCCGGTGCGTAGACCATGTGCTTGAACCACTCGCGGCCGGGCAGCCCCTCTTCCTGGATCAGGGCGCGTTCCTGGGCGATCAGCGCGTCGTTGATCGCATCGAGGCCGTGGCCCTCGGCGCGGACCGCCGCGTTCTCCAGTTGCCGTGTGGCCGCCCGCCAGTCGCGGGCCGCGTCGTAGGCGGGCCGGAGGTCGACCACGGCAGCGTCGGCCTGTGCCTCGTCCAGCGCCCGCAGGTGCCGTACCACCTCGACCGCGTAGTCGGAGTAGGTCATCGGCAGGACGTCGGAGTCGGCCATGCGCAACGCGAACGTCCCGGCGTAGGCGGCGGCGACCGCGTGGTAGGTGTAGCCGGGGTCGAGGAAGTTGCGCATCATGTGCAGGTCGTCGTAGGCGCTGTGGTACTCGCCCGAGGGCGTCGACGTCCCGAAGTCGGCCGACGCGATGCCGAGGTGGTCGAGGAACGCGGTGTAGTCCGAGCCGCTGCCCAGCCTGTCCGGCACGGGCCGTTGCTTGCCCGAGGACTGCTGCCAGTTGGCGTACACCGTGCCGTGGTGGGGATCCTCGACCGTCTTCGCGATGTCGACCAGCACCTCGTCGAGCGCGGGCACGGAACCGGCGGAGAAGTTCCTCCCACCGCCCGCGCCGTCCATGTTGAGGTAGACCACCGCGTTCTCGATCAGGTCGGCCCGGTGCTGCTCCGCCCACTCGGTGGCGCCCAGCAGGCCGTACTCCTCGCCGTCCCAGCCTGCCAGCACGATGGTGCGCTCGGGCCGCCATCCCCGGTCGAGCAGTACCGACATCGCCCTGGCGGTCTCCATCAGGGTCGTCCATCCCGACACGTCGTCCTTGGTGCCGTAGGTCCAGGAGTCGTAGTGGGCGCCGAGCACGACCTTCTGCTCGGGGTGCACCGAGCCGGGGATCTCGACGACGACGTCGTTGACCGGGATCCGCTCGTAGTCGATGTCCAGGTCGAGGTCGACGGTGGTGGGACCCGGGCCGACCCGGTAGTCGAGATCCAGACCACCCTGCCAGCCCTCCGGGGCCCGCGGACCTTCCAACGCGGCCAGCAGGTGCCGGGCCTGTCCGTAGGAGATCGGGGTGGTCGGAACCCCGGGCAGGTTCTCCGCCTCGGACGGGTCGAGTCGCGGCGTGCCGGGGATCGACGGCTCGCCAGGGGTGAGCGGGTCACCGGGGTAGTTGAAGATGTACTGCACGCTGCCACGCTGGATGCCGTCGGCGTTGCGCCACGGACCGTCCGGGTAGACCGGGCCTCGCGTGAAGCCGTCGTCAGCGGGGTCGGAGTACAGGATCACACCCGCCGCGCCATGTTCCTCCGCGACCTTCGACTTCACTCCCCGGAAACTGTTCCCGTACCGTGCCAGCACGATCCTGCCCTCGACGTCGACGCCCAACTCCTCTAGCTTCGCGTAGTCCTCGGGCAGCCCGTAGTTGACGTAGACCACCTCGGCGGTGACGTCACCGGCAGGGGAGTAGGCGTTGTAGCCGACGACGACGTCGTCGAAGTTCTCGTGCCACGGGAAAGGCGGCTCCTTGACCTCCAACGTCCGCCGCTCGGGACCGGTCATCGTCACGGAGACGCCCCTCGGCACGGAGGCGTGGACGTCGTAGCTCTCCAGCTTCGCGTCCAGCCCCCACGAGGTCAGCATGTCCACCGAGTACTCTGCCCGGCGCGCGGCGCCCTCGGTGCCCACGAGGCCGGGGTGGACGGACATCGCCTCGCTCATCCGCGCGGCGCTGGCGGCGTCCACTTCCTCTTGGAGCGCACGCTCCCACGAGCGGGGGTCATCCGACCGGGGCGGTGCCGCGACCGCCGTGGTGGCGGCGGTGAGGCCGGCGACGAGCGCGGTGGCCACCGCTGCCGAACCGAGTGCTCTCCTGAGCCGTCGGTGTGCTGAAAGACGTGCCATCCCGTCCTCCTGTCCCGAGAGGCGAATAGTGAGCACACCATCCTTACAGAAAGCACCTGACATTGTGCGGTGAGTAATCATTACATGCGTCTGGCGCCGGGAAGCCCGGCCGCTTCGCCGGTGCCTCCGTGGTGGGGCCGGTGCCCGGTGGTGTTCGCCACGTGGAACCCGCGCCGTGGCGGCCGGTAGAGTCTTCGGCGGCCGCACCAGGGGAGTGCGGCCAGTTGGCTGTGCATCTACCGGCCGTCGGGACCCCGACGGACAGCGGCGGCACTCAACCACCGCGTCCGTGGAGGTGTTCTATGACTCAGACGGTCGAGAAGCCCCTGCCCTCGTCCTCCCAGAGCCTGCTCCGTACGGCGGGACTGCCCTACTTCCTCATCGCCTTCCTCGCGCGTCTGCCGTTCGCGATGATGGTCGTCGGTGTCCTCACCCTCGTCGTCTCCGCCCGAGGGTCGATCTCACTCGGCGGGCTCAACTCGGCCGCCGTCGGCGCGGGCACCGCCTGTTTCGGCGCGCTCCTGGGCGCGGCCGCCGACCGTTTCGGACAGCGGCGAGTGCTCCTCGTGCTCGCCGCCGCGAACGCCGCGATGCTGCTCGCCTTCGCGGTGGTCGCCTACAGCGACGCCCCGGACGGTGCCGTTCTGGCGGCCGCGTTCGGAATCGGTGCCACAGCACCCCAGGTCGCGCCGCTGTCACGCTCACGCCTGGTCACGCTGATCACCGAACGGATGGCTCCCGCCCGCCGGGCGCGGACCCTCTCGTCGACCATGGCGTACGAGTCCGCAGCGGACGAGACCGTGTTCGTCATCGGGCCGTTCGTCGTCGGACTGCTCGCCTCCGCCGTCGCGCCGTGGGCGCCGCTGGTCGGGGCCGCCGTGCTCACCGTGTCGTTCGTCGGCGCCTTCGCCCTGCACCCGAGTGGCCGTCTCGTCGCCGCCGCCCGTGGTGCGGACGGGGCGGCGCCGTCCCCGGTACGCGAACTGTTCCGGGCTCGCCTGCTCGTCGTCGTGGTCGGGATCTTCGGTGTCGGCACCTTCTTCGGCACGATGCTCACCTCGCTGACCTCGTTCATGGCCGACCGCGGTCTCTCCGAGCAGGCCGGACTCATGTACGGGGTGATGGGCATCGGTTCCGCGGCGTTCGCTCTCGGCGTCGCGCTGCTGCCCGCGCGGTTCTCGATGCGCGCCCGCTGGGCGACGTTCTCCGCGACCCTCTTCACGGGCAGCCTGCTGCTCCTGTTCGTGGAGGACGTTCCCGGGATGATCGGAGCCCTCGCGCTCATCGGCGTCGGTATCGGTCCGACCCTGGTCACCCAGTACAGCTTCGGTGCCACCCGCAGCCCCGCCGGGCGAACGGCGACCGTGATGACGATGCTGGGGTCAGGGGTCATCGTCGGTCAGTCGTTGGGTGCCGCCGTCACCGGTGAGGTCGCCGAGCGCGCCGGAACGCACCCGGCCCTCCTGCTCCCCGTCCTGGCTGCGGCGATCGTCGCAGCCGCGGGAGCGGTGAACTGGTTCCTCACCGGTGCCGGGAGCGAAAGCCGGTAGGGGGCGGACTCAGCGGTCACCGGCGAAGCGGAAACGACGACTCGGCCCGTCGGTCCTCACGACCTCCAGCCGGATCTCCGTCGGTATCCGTTTCCCGGCGTGGCGGCGGTGGTAGCCGATCAGCCAGGCATTCCGGCGCCCCGTGCGGTCGCCCTTCACGGAGGAACCCAGGAGGAAGCCATGGAACCACCCCGCATCCTGGTGGTCGGCGGAGGGTTCGCCGGCGTGGAGTGCGTGCGCCGGCTGGAACGGTTGCTCACCCCGGACGAAGCGTCGATCACGTTGGTGGCCGCGCGTAACTACCAGCTCTACCTGCCGCTGCTGCCCCAGGTAGCGGCGGGCATGCTCACCCCGCAGTCGGTCGCGGTGTCGTTGCGCAGGCTGTTGCGGCGCACCCGGGTCGCGCCCGGCGCGGCGCTCGGGGTGGACCTCGACGCGAAGGTCTGCGTCGTCCGGGGACTCTCGGGGCGAATGCGCGTCGAGCCGTACGACTACCTCGTACTGGCACCGGGCAGCGTCACACGCACTTTCGACATCCCCGGGCTGACCGAGCACGCCCGGGGCATGAAGACCCTCGCGGAGGCGGCGTACCTGCGTGACCACGTGATCGCGCAGCTCGACATCGCCGCGGCCGCACCGGAGCGCGAGGAGAAGGAAGCCCGCCTGCAGTTCGTCGTGGTGGGCGGCGGCTACTCGGGTACGGAGACGGCGGCCGCGCTGCACCGGCTCACGTCCGCGGCCGCCGGGCGGTACCCGGGGCTCGATCCGCACGCGATCAAATGGCATCTCGTCGACATCGCCCCCAAGCTGATGCCCGAACTCGGTGACGACCTGGGTGAGAAAGCCACCGACCTGCTGCGACAACGCGGCATCGACGTCTCTCTCGGCGTGTCGGTGGCCGAGGTCGACGCGGAGACCGTGCGGTTGACCGACGGCCGAGTTCTGCCGTGCCACACCCTCATCTGGACCGCGGGGGTGCGGCCGAGCCCGCTGATCGACACGCTCGGCGCGGAGACCGTGCGCGGACGGCTCAAGGTCACCGAGAACATGGACGTCCCGGAACGTCCCGGTGTGTTCGCGGTCGGAGACGCCGCCGCGGTGCCCGACACCTCCAAGGGCGACGGTGCCGTCTGCCCACCCACCGCACAGCACGCGCAGCGGCAGGGACGGGCGGTCGCCCGCAACGTCGCCGCCACGCTCCGGGGCCAACCCATGGAGCCGTACCAGCACCGGGACATGGGGCTGGTCGTGGACCTGGGAGGCACGGACGCGGTGGCCAACCCGCTCGGGGTGCCGCTGACGGGCCTGCCCGCACAGGCCGTCACGCGCGGTTACCACATGGTCGCACTGCACACGTCCGTCGCCAGGGCGCGAGTGCTGACGAACTGGGTGCTCAACGCCACGTCCGGGGACGACTACGTCCGCATGGGCTTCCTCGCCAACCAGCCCGCGACGCTGCGGGAACTGGAGTACACGGACGCCTACCTGAGCGCGGACCAGCTCCGCAGCTACACCAGACCGTCCGACGTGCCCGGGTGAGTACGTCTCGTACCCGCGCCGGGCAGCCCTGCCGGGGTCGCATGACGTGCGTAGGCTCGTTCGGTGAAGACCCCGCCGGTACCACCGGCGCCTCCACGAGGACCACCGGTGTTTGTGAGTCGGCCGACCCACCGCGCGGAGGTGAGAGATGGCTCTGCAGGTGATCGACTCCCCAGAGCGGCAGCGCTACGAGGCGGTGCGCGAGGGAACGGTTCTCGGCTTCACCGCCTACGAACCCATGAACCAGGTGCTCGTCCTCACCCACACGGAGGTCGACCCGGCGCTGGAAGGGCAGGGGATCGGAGGCGCGCTGGTCCGTTCTGTGCTGGATCAGGCGCGTAGCCGGCGACTGCGGGTCCTCGCGCTCTGCCCGTTCGTCCGCGCGTGGCTGGAGAACCACCCGGACTACCACGACCTGGAATACCGGTTCCCGGCGAGCAGGGTCACGGACTGAATGGCCCGCGGATTCGCAGGCAGACAGACCCGCGTGAAACGGCGGGCGCTGCCGGGGCAGGTTCCCGCTCCGGCGCGTCGGTTCCTCCGCACCGAGGCGGGCAGCGCGTCGTTGCTCCTCGCCGCGACGGTGGTGGCGTTGCTCTGGGCGAACTCGCCGTGGTCCGACACCTACGAAGCCGTGTGGGGCTCGGAGTTGTCCCTCTCACTGGCGGGCTGGGACCTGTCGATGGACCTGAAGCACTGGGTCGTCGACGGCCTGATGGCGCTGTTCTTCTTCGCGGTCGGGCTGGAGGTTCGCCGTGAGTTCTCCGTCGGGGAGCTCACCGACCGACGACGCGCCGCGATCGCGGTGGTCGCGGCACTCGGGGGGATGGTGGTTCCGGCGGTGCTCTACCTCCTTCTGGTGCCACGAGGGGAGGCCGGGCACGGTTGGGGGGTGGTCATCGGGACCGACACGGCGTTCCTGCTCGGCGCGCTCGCCGTGGTGGGCCCGACTTTCGCCACCCAGCTCCGCGTCTTCCTGCTCACGTTGACGGTGATCGACGACATCATGGCCGTCAGCGTGATCGGGATCTTCTACTCCGAGTCGGTCGGTCTACTCGCGTTGCTCGTCGCGCTGCTGTTCGGTGGAGTGCTCTGGGTGCTCGGCCGGGTCGGCGTGTGGCGCGCGACGCCGTATGTCGTCGTGGTGGTCGGGTTGTGGCTCGCCACGGTGGAATCCGGGCTTCACGCCGCGATCGCCGGAATGCTGGGTGGGCTGCTGGTGGGCGCCCACAACCCCGTTCGGGAGGAGGTCGAGCGGGCGGAGCTTCGCTTCCGCGCGTTTCGGCAGTCGCCGCGCGTCGACGTCGGTCGCACGGCTCGCTCCGGGCTGGAGCGGGCGATCTCGGTGAACGAGCGGCTCCAAGCGGCCGTGCACCCCTGGGCGAGTTACGTCGTGGTGCCCCTGTTCGCCCTCGCCAACGCAGGGGTCGACCTCCGTCACGGCATGCTGACCGAGGCACTCCGCTCACGTGTGACGTGGGCGGTGGTGGTCGCGTTGGTGGTCGGCAAGCTGGTGGGGATCAGCGTGTGCACGGTGATCGGTGTTCGGTTCGGCGTCGGCCGCCTGCCCCGGGGCGTCGGGCTCGGACACGTCTTCGGTGGCGCGGCGCTGTCGGGCATCGGGTTCACGGTGTCACTGCTCATCGTCTGGCTCGCGTTCGACGATCCGGCGTTGCGTGACCAGGCGACCGTCGGCGTGCTGCTCGCGGCGGTGCTTGCGACGGCCGTGGGCTGGGTGGCCTTCCGGGTAGCCGCGCGGTTCGGGGGACAGACCGACGCGGACCTGCCTCGCCGTCTCGACCCACCGGTCGATGCGACGAGGGACAACCTCCGGGGCGCACCCGACGCTCCGCTCACTCTCGTCGAGTACGGCGACTTCGAATGCCCTTTCTGTTCCCGCGCCACCGGAGTGACCCGCGAGCTGCGGGCGAGGTTCGGTCCGAACCTGCGGTACGTGTTCCGGCACCTGCCGTTGTCGGACGTGCACCCCCATGCCGAGTTCGCGGCACGTGCCGCGGTGGCCGCGCAGAGGCAGGGCAGGTTCTGGGAGATGCACGACATCCTCTTCGACCACCAGGACGAACTCGAGTTCGAGGACGTCGCCGGTTACGCCTCGGAGCTGGGGCTGGACGTCGAGACGTTCCTCCGGGACCTGGAGGCCGACGAGACGGCCGCCGTGGTGCGAGCGGACCTGGCGAGCGCGGAAGCCAGCGGGGCGAGGGGCACGCCGACCTTCTTCGTCGGTGCGGTGCGGCACGTGGGTCCACACGACACGGAGACGTTGGCCGCGGCGCTCGAAGCCTCCCGCAACCGGTCGGGTGTCTGACGCAGTACGCGAGGTGACACCGACGGGCCGCCGGGTGACTCCGCGCCCGCATACCCGGGTTTCTGCCGGGTGCTGCGGCGCCGGGCCAGCGGACACGCTCGCCGGACAGCCTGGCTACGTGTCCGTCCGCACGGCTGTTCCGGCGTGGTGCAGCAGCAGCCACGCCCCCGAGGAACGGGTCCAGACCGACGTCCGCAGCGAGGTGGCCGCGCCGCGGCGGGCCGTGTAGGTGAGCAGGATCGCGTCCGGCCCCAACCGCACCGGACGGAAGTCCTCGGCGGCTATGCGCTCTGCCGTGTCCTCTCTCGTCGCTTCCACGATCGACCGGCGATCCCACACCCTGCCCGTGGAGCCGAACTCGCGGAAGTCGTCGTGCAGTAGTTCCCGCACCGCGTCGTCATCCGCTCTGACCACCGGATCGAGCAGTCGCAGTTCGCGGGCGATGACGGCCTCGAAGTCTCGTTCCATGGGAAGGAGCCTGCCTCACCGCGCGGAACGCGGTGAGAGAAGGCGTTGGGCCGGTGAGAGCCCGTGACCGCCCCAGAATTTGACCATTCAAAAAGACTATTGACCGGTCAATTGAGGTCGGCTAGTTTTCCGGCATGGCGACACCGACGTACCTGCGCATTCGAGCGGAGCTCGAACAGCGGATCCGTTCGGGAGAGTTGCCACCCGGCAGCCGGCTGCCCACCGAGGCCGAGTTGCAACGGCGCCACTCGATCAGCCGCTCCACGGCACAGCGGGTCCTCAACGAACTCGCCCAGGCCGGGCTGGTCGAACGCCACCGGCGACGGGGAACCTTCGTCGCCCAGACCGCTCGCCAGGAGAACCTGCTGCGACTGGTCAACCCGACGCTGTCCGGACCGGAAATCCCGGGACGGCACGCAGTGGAGACGGCGGCGGTGATTCCCGCCCGTGAGGCGGACGTCGCCCTGCCGGGTGTCGACGACGACGCACCCGTGAACCAGCTGCGCCGTCTGAAGTTCGACACCGACGACAACCCCATCGCCATCGAGCTGTCCGTGGTGCCCTTCGCGCTGGCACCCGCACTGCTCGACGAGGAACTCGCACACCTCACCGTCCACGACTACTTCGCCCGCCACGGCATCCCGGCGGCGACGTCCCGGGTCTACATCGACCCCGTGCTGCTGGGCGACACCGAAGCCCGCCAGCTCGCCTGTGAACCCGGCCTCCCGGTGATCCGGTTGCGTCGGCTGACCTGGCTCGTCGACGGTCGCCTCGCCGAGGCGATGTGGCATGTGTTCCGGCCGGATTTGGTGGAGTTCTTCATCGAGCAGTCGGTGCTTCCCGTCACCGACCCCGCGTGACGTTCCCCGCACGCTTCCCGTGTCCCTTCGGGCACCCGCGCCCCAGGAGTGAGCATGTCCCCGTCTCCGCGCGTCGCCGTCGTCGGTACCGGCGTGATCGGCGCCATGACCGCCTGGCACCTCGCCCGCCGTGGCGCCGAGGTCCTCGCCCTCGACACCTACTCGCCCGGCCACGACCGAGGTGCCTCCGCGGGTGAGTCCCGCATCTTCCGCACCGTCTACAAGGAAGGAGCTGAGTACGTTCCGCTGCTGCAGCGCTCCGGGCAGCTGTGGCGGGAACTCGAAGCCGACACCGGCAGCGCCCTGCTCACGCTGTGCGGCGGGCTCACGATCGGCCCGGCCGACGACCCGGACGTCGCGGCCGTGCGGGCGTGCGCCGAGGAGTGCGGTCTCGACCACGAGGTGCTCGACGCCGCCGAGGCCGGTGTTCGGTTCCCCCAGCACCGGCTGGACACCGACGAGATCGCCGTGCTCGATCCGGCCGCCGGTGTGTTGCGGCCGGAGCCCGCGGTGCAGGCCGCGCTGCGGGCGGCCGAGGCCGCGGGCGCCCGGCTGCTGCCGTACCACCCGGTCGACGACGTCACCGAGACCGCCGGGGGATGGCGGATCCGGAGCGCCGAGCGCGCCTACGACGTGGATCACGTGGTGTTCGCGCCCGGCCCCTGGGCCCGGCGGTTGGCCCCGTTGCGGGAGTCGCCCGTGGAGGCTCGTCTGATCACCGCGTGCTGGTTCGCGGTGCGGGACGTGGCCGCACACCGGCCGGATCGGCTGCCGATCGCGATCCGCCGTCACCGGGAGGCCGGTTTCTCCTGCTTCCCCGCACTCGACGGAGCGGCGATCAAGATCGTTCCGCACCACCTCGGCTGGCCTGTGCTGGACGATCCGGACCACCTGCCGCGCACCGCCGACGTGGAGTTCGTCCGCGGGGCCTCGGCCGCCGCCGAACGCCTGTTGCCCGGCGTGGTACCGCACCCGATCCGCATCGGCACCTACGTCGAGGGCTTCACGCCCGACGACCACGCCCTGCTCGGCCCGGTCCCCGGCTGTGCCAACGCGACCGTCCTCACCGGATTCTCCGGGCACGGCTTCAAACTCGCCCCCGTGTTCGGCGAACTCGCCGCCGAACTCGTGTTGACCGGGACGACCTCGCACGACATCGACAGGCTCGACCCGGCTCGCTTCGCCTGAGCCCCACACTCCACGCACTCCGCGTCGACCACGCGGCCATAACGCCTGTTCTCTCCCTGCCCATGCCCTGGAGGCAGAGTCATGCCCACTGGTTCCACCGGTCAGATCGTCGGAATCGTCGTCGCGAGTCTCGCCGTGATCGGGTTCGGACTCGCCATGTCCGTCTACTTCGGACGACGAGCGAAGACGTCCGCCGACTGGCTCACGGCCCGCGAATCCCTTCCCCTGATCGTCGTCGTCATCACCCAGTTCGCCACCGCCACCGGTGGCGGCGTGCTCATCGCGCACGTCGGCATCGGTTACCGGTCGGGATGGTCGGTCTTCGTCTACGAAGCCTGCGTGATCGTGGGCTTCCTGGTGCTGGCGCTGATCGCGCGCTGGCTGCGGGAACAGCGGTTCACCACCGTTCCGGACATCGTGACCCGGCTGTTCGGCGAGCACAAACTCGTCACCGCGATCGCCGCGCTGGCCGCGCTCGTGGTGCCGTTCGGTTGGCTGGCGACGCAGTTCGTGGCCTTCGCGCAGCTGTTCGGTCAGCTCACGGGGCTCTCGCCCACCGTGCTGATTGTGGTGATCATGGTGGCGTCGTTGCTGTTCGTGCTTCCCGGCGGCCTCACGTCGGTGGCGTGGACGGACTTCGTCTTCGGCCTCTTCATGATCGTGATGTCGCTCGGTACCGCGTTCTACGCCGTCCACCTCGCAGGCGGCTGGTCGGAGATCACCGCCACCGTGCCCGAACGGTTGTGGAGCCTGGAGGGCTTCACCGCGGCGGGCTGGGAGCAGATCTTCCTCTGGCTCGCCGCGATCGTGCCGGGGACGCTGACCAACCAGCTCTACTACCAGCGGGTGTTCGCCACGAAGAAGGTCACCGACGCGCGGCGCGGGCTGGCGTTGTCCGGGCTGACGCTGCTGATCGGCGGCCTCTACGCCGGATGCCTCGGCCTGGCGGTGCACGCCATGAACCCCGGTCTGGAGAACGAGGAGGACGCAGCCGGGTGGCTGCTGGCTCAGCTGCCGTCCGCACTGCTCGTCGTCTTCGGTGCCTTCCTCGTCTCCACCATCGTGTCCACGACCGGCGCGGCACTGCAGTCGGTGGTCGCCAACCTCACGCGGGACGTCTACCAGAACATCGTGGGCGGTGACGCGGGCGACCGGAAGCTGGTGCCCCTGTCCCGGCTGATCACCGTGGGCGTCTCGGTGCTGGCCGCGGTCCTGGCGATCCTGTTCCCGAAAGCCCTCGACTGGCTCGTGGCCACCTACGCCTACTCGGCCGCCGCGCTCGCCGCGCCGATCTTCCTCGGTTACCTGCTGCACCGACGCCGGCGACTCACGCCGACGGCCGCGGTCGGCAGCATGCTCGCCGGTGTGCTCGGGTGCGGCATCGCCCACCTCGCCGACACCGCCGTACCGTACGCCGTGTACGGCATCGGAGCGTCGGCGGTCGCGCTCGTCCTGCTCACCTACCTCACGGGCGGCGCGAGGCAGCCGTCCACCGACCACACCGTCACGGAGGTGACGTCATGAGAATCGCAGTCGTCGGACTGGGCGTGCTCGGCGCGTCCACAGCGCGGGCGCTGGCGCACGCGGGGGCGTCGGTGACCGTGCTCGAACGCAGCGGCCCGCTCGCGGGCACCACGGGAACCACCTTCGCCTGGGTCAACTCGCACAGCAAGGACCCGCGCTCCTACCACGACCTCAACGTCGCCGGGATGGAGGAACACTCCGTACTGGCGCGGTCCGGGAACGGGCAGCCCGCGTGGTTCCACCGGACGGGAAACCTGGAGTGGGCCGGAGACGAGGCGGGCGCCGAACGCCTTGCCCGGTCGGTGGCGCGGCTCCGGGACCGGGATTACCCGGTGGACTGGATCACGCCGCGCGCCGCCAGGGAACTCGTGCCGGATCTGCGTGTCCCGCAGGGCGTGCGGGACATCGCCTACTACCCGACCGAGGGGTACGTGCTGCCCTCGCTGCTGCTCGCCAGGCTGTGGGGCGAGGCCCGTGACGCCGGAGCCGTGCTGCGCTGCCCCGCGGAGGTCGTCGGCCTCACGGAGAGCCACGACGGTGTCCGCGTCGAGCTGGCCGACGGCGACGAGGTGCGGGCCGACGCCGTGGTGCTCGCCGCCGGGCGGTGGAGCGAGTCGGTGACCGCGCTCGCCGGGCACCGGATTCCCATGGCCTCCCCGGACGTCGCGGGGTCCGCCACGGTCGGCTTCCTGGGCTGGACCACGCCCGTGGCCGCCCGCGTCGACCGGGTGCTGACCACCCCGACGCTCAACGTCCGGCCCGACGGCGGTGGCCGCCTGGTGGTGCAGGGCCTGGACCTCGACGCCGACGCGGACCCCGCGAAGCGGCCCTCCCCGGACAGCGAACCCGCCCGCACACTGCTCGCCAGGCTCGCGGACCTGGTCGACGGGGCCGAGGGAGCGCGGCTGGAGTCGCTGCGAGTGGGGCAGCGGTCCCTGCCCGCCGACGGGCATCCGGTGTGCGGGTTCCTGGGCGAGAGCGGCCGGGTCTACGTGATGGCCACGCACAGCGGCATCACGCTCGGACCGCTGCTCGGCAGGCTGGCGGCGCAGGAAGTGCTCGGTGGCGAGCCCAGCGAGCTGCTGGCCGACTTCCGGCCCCAGCGGTGGGAGGGAGTCGACCTCGCCGAGCTGCCCGCCCTGCGGCCCGCCCGGCTCGCCGGTCAACAGTGAGCCGGTGCCTCACCCCGCACGGGCACCGTCGCGCTCGGGTTCCGTGAGGTGACGACCACTCCGGCGGTGGCAAGGTGGTGACGTCGCATCCCGCACCGCGCTGGGCGCGCTGCGGATGCGGCGCGCTAGGCGAGTCCGTACTGCTCGACAGCGCAGTCGGAGAAGACGTCCGCTCGTGCGTCGGCGCTCAGCTCGTCGAGGACCGCCAGCAGGGCGTCCACCAGCTCGCCGAAGCTCCAGAGCAGCCGGTCGACGGGAAAGTGCCCGGCGAACATGCACCGGCGCGGCCCGAAGACACGAACGACCGAGCGCACCCACGGGCGGATCCGCTCGACGGAGGGGCCGAACAGCAGCGCGAGCCCCTGCATCTTCACCGTCACGTTCGGGTGTTCGCTCACCGCCTGCAGGCGTTCCTCCCAACGTCGGAAGCCGTCCTGGCTCAGGTCGAGAGGCCACCCTGCCGCCTCGAGCACGAAGCGGGTGTCGGGGAACGACCGCAGCAGCTCGTGGGCGGTGGGCAACTGCTCGTCGTAGAGCAGCAGATCCCAGGTGAAGTCGTGGGCCGCGACGAGCTCGAAACCACGCAGCCAGGTCGGGTCTGTCACCAGGTCCGGCCTAGGTCCGAGCCGCTTGAGCGGATCGTCGGCCCAGTACAGTGGCTGCCTCACCGCGCGCACCACCGCATGTCCCGGTAGCGCGCGAGCACGTCGGCGAGCGCCGGGGAAGTGAGGTCGACCCCGGCGATGAAGGCGTGGGGGAACCCGTGGTCGTCCGCCTCCCGCTGTACCCACTCGGCCTCGGCGACGGCATCGGCTGCCCCGAACTCACACGCGACCGACTTGACGAGACGTTCCCCTGACACGTCGGAGAGGTAGTCGGGGACCGAGTAGTCGCGAGCGATGTCGTAGTAGTTCTCCAGCAGCGCCTCCAGCACGGGACTCCGCCGCCGGATCCAGGGATACTCCACCGCCTCCAGGTTGAGCAGGTGGTGGTGGGCATCGACGAGTGCGGGCCGAGGGTCGGGCGACACGCCGGAGCCCGCTGGACGCTCCTCCGTCACACCCGGATGTTACGTGCCCGACGCCGTTTCCGACCGAGCGAAACCGCTCGCCCGGTGTCACCGACAGCGGTGACGAAGGTGCCCGCGCTCTGTTCCGGGGTTCGGCGGCCGCGGTGCTCGCTGACCATCCTGCGTCGCACACCGGTTTTTCGAACAGTCCGGAAAGCACCACGACTCCGGGCGTTCGACCGGTGCGCTCGCACCCGGTCGCTGGCTACGTTCGAGGGTCAGCACCCGGCCGTCGAGGCGATCCGCCTGGCCCGCAGAGAGGAGCACCGAGATGATCCCCGCGCTCAGCCATCGGCCCTGGGTTCCCGAACAGGCGGAGACCCGTGTCCGAACGCTGGCGGAGGCGGCCGCAGGCTCCACGCCGGCCGACCTGCTCGTCGAGCTGGACCGGCTGGTGGCGCGGAACCGCCGGATCCACGACGTCGAATCGATCAACCTCAATCCGGCGTCGAACATCATGAGTCCCCGGGCGGAGGCGATGCTCTCGGCGCACCTCGGCTCGCGGGCCTCCCTCGGTTACCCCGGTGACAAGTACGAGACGGGACTGGAAGCCATCGAGCAGATCGAGGTCATCGCCGCCGAACTGGTGGCCGAGGTGTTCGGGGCCCGCTACGCCGAGGTGCGCGTGCCATCCGGTGCGATAGCGAACCTGTACGCGTTTCTCGCCACCTGCGAGCCGGGTGACACGATCATCGCGCCGTCCCCCGCCATCGGCGGCCACGTGACGCATCATGCGGGTGGTTCGGCGGGCCAGTACCGGATCAGAACGGTCGCCGCTCCCGTCGACGCGGGCGGCTACACCGTCGACGTCGACGCACTCCGCGGCCTGGCGCACGAGGTGCGGCCGAAACTGATCACCGTCGGAAGCAGCCTCAACCTGTATCCGCACCCGGTCGGGAAGATCCGCGACATCGCCGACGAGGTCGGCGCGAAGGTGCTCTTCGACGCGGCGCACCTGTGCGGCCTCGTCGCCGGACGGGCCTGGCCGAATCCCCTGGACGAAGGGGCGCACCTGATGACGTTCAGTACCTACAAGAGCCTGGGTGGGCCTGCGGGCGGGGCGGTGGTGACCAACGATCCCGAACTGGCCGAACGCGTCGACAGGATCGCCTTCCCCGGCCTGACGGCCAACTTCGACGCGGGCAGGGTGGCAGCCCTGGCCGTGACGATGCTCGACTGGAAGGTCGCGGGCCGCGCCTACGCCACGGCGATGACCGAGACCGCCGCGCGGCTCGCGGACGAGTTGCTCGAAGCGGGCGCACCCGTGTTCACCGGCGCGCAGGGACCCACACTGTCGCACCAGTTCGCGCTCCGCGCCCAGCGCTGGGGCGGGGGCCAGCACGCCGCGCGGCGACTGCGTCGGGCGAACCTGCTGGCCTGCGGTATCGGCCTGCCCGACGAGGAAGTCGACGGTGACGTCAACGGCCTGCGAATGGGGACTCCCGAACTGGTGCGGCTGGGGATGAAGTCCACCGACATGGCGCACCTGGCCGGCTTGATCGTCGCCGGCCTGGACCCGGACGGCGACCCGGCGAGGATCGC
>JACYYK010008562.1_pt2 | contig 17993 bp, 18 predicted proteins | sample 8236871 | NCBI WGS metagenome assembly JACYYK01 (sample SAMN14103087, study PRJNA606662) | landfill metagenome | isolation source: landfill solid waste inoculated with endophyte fungus Paravalsa indica | place: India:New Delhi, Okhla landfill site | collected 2017-11-05 | reverse complement strand
GCCCTATCGGTAAAAGCGAAGTATTTTGACGGAGCGGTTTCAGTGCACAAATATTAATGTTCGGATTTTTTCTTCCTTATTACTTTTGTCCCAGCCAAACTTTTTCATAAAAGTAGGAGGATTAAAATGAGGATGGAAACTGTTTTGTTTGATTTAGATGGAACGTTAATTGATACGAATGAATTAATTATCGCTTCATTTACTCATACGATAGAGAAATATGCTGATCGACCATACACGAGAGAGGAAATTATTGACTTTATCGGCCCCCCTTTAATCGATAGTTTCCAAAAAGTAAATCCTGACCTAGTAGAAGAAATGATGGCGACATATCGGGAACACAATTATGCCCATCATGAGCAATATGTAGAAGCATATCCAACCGTTGTAGAGACAATAAATGAACTAAAACAAGCTGGGCTGAAGCTAGGAATCGTCACAACAAAATTGTCTGATACAGCAAAGCTAGGACTGAAAATTACAGGAATGGATCAACTATTTGATGTGCTTATTGGTCTAGATGATGTAGAGAATGCTAAACCACACCCAGAGCCAATATTAAAGGCGATGAATCTCTTACATGCAAATCCAATGACAACTTTGATGGTTGGAGATAATTATCATGATATCGAAGCAGGGCATAATGCTGGAGTAAAAACAGCCGGGGTTGCATGGTCACTAAAGGGAAGAAAGGTCTTAGAAAAGCATGATCCAGATTACATGCTTGAAGAAATGCGCGATTTATTAGCAATAGTTGGAGTGGAATAATCATGCGAAAAACAGACCGTTATAAAGTATATGGAGCTAATTCATTGTGGCATGTCTATAAAACCGTTCCTTTTTGGAAGGTTATAAAAAACTTCACTGTGATCCAATTAGCAAGATATACCCCCTTTTTAAAAGTAAAAAACTGGTTATACCGAACATTGTTAAAAATGGAGGTAGGAGATAAGACGGCTTTTGCTTTAATGGTCATGCTAGATATTATGTTCCCTGAGAAAATACATGTTGGTAAGAATTCGGTAATTGGTTATAATACAACCATTTTGGCCCATGAATACTTGATTAAGGAATACAGGCTAGGAGAAGTGTACATTGGCGATGAGGTTATGATTGGTGCCAATAGTACGATTTTGCCAGGAGTTACGATTGGTAGCAATGCCATTGTCGCTGCCGGCACTATTGTCCATAAGGATGTACAACCAGGATCATTTGTTGGAGGAAATCCGATGAAGGTTATTTATACAAAAGAAGAAATGGAAAAACGAATCACACGAGATGAGTTCTTATAGGAGAAAGTGTAAATAAGGAGACTTTATCAGTATGGCCCTGCTGACGGTTATAATAAAAGATCTCCTTCTTTCCTTCTCTCATTTTTAAAAAAAGTATTTTCATCCTTAAAATATATGTTATAATGCATTAGTCATCGATATTAAATACAACTAATTATTATAGATATAGAACGAAAAATAGAGAGGATGGAATCATCAGCGTGCCCAAACCTAACAAAACAAAGGAAAATGTCATACCTTTCATCCCTGAAGGGGATTTTTATTTTTCAAAAGGTGTGGAGGCTTACCAGAAGCGAAAATTTGAGCTGTCTATCAAGTGGTTTCAGAAGGCTCTATCTGAAAAACCTAATCATCCTTTATATCAATGTCAATTGTCCATTGTTTATACAGAGATAGGCTCTTACCATCTGGCGAATCAATTACTAACAGACGTACTAGCAAAGCATGGGGAAGACTATATGGATTGCTATTATTTAATTGCTAATAATTATGCACATCTTGGTTTATTGCAGGATGCTACAAAATATGCAGAGCTATATGTAGAAAAAGCACCTGATGGTGAATTCGCTGAGGAAGCGATTGGACTATTAAACGTATTGGATTTTGATGAGGAAGAAGAGGAAGATGAATGGGCATTAGAAGAAGAGGATGATGTCCTTATCTACCAAGAAACTGCTTTTTATCATTTAGAGCGGCAAGAATGGCAGGAAGCGATTGCCCTATTGGAAGAAATGATTACCTTATTTCCTGAATTCACTCAAGCTCGACATGAATATCATTATGCCCTATTTTTCGCAGGTGAACGTGAAGAAGCAATTGCGCTAGAAGAAAAATATCTAAAGGAACATCCAGATAGCCTTTTTAGTTATATGAATCTTGCTGTTTTCTATTATCATGAAAATGAAGTCAAAATGTTGAAGCACATCATTTCTCTTCTCGATCATACATTTCCGATACATGAGCAACAAAAGCTCCGAATGGCGACAACTTTTGCACAAATCGGTTTATATGGAAAAGCATTAGATCGATTTAAACAGTTGAATAAAGGTAAATTAAGAGGACATCCTTCTTATTATAGATGGTATAGTACTTGTTATTATTTTTTAGGTGATGAAAAAAAGGCAGAGGATCTTTGGCGAGAAGGATGTAAGGAACATAATATTTTATTAGAACAATCACCACCATGGCAAACACCTGAAAAGCCATGAGCAAAACATTAGACCTTTTTCATCTTGAATAAGATAATAAGTGTAGGATTAGAAGAAAGGATGAGCTACGATGTCAGAGGAAAGAATTTATGATGTTATTATCGCTGGTGCAGGACCTGCAGGCATGACTGCAGCTGTATACACATCACGCGCTAATTTAGATACATTAATGTTGGAAAGAGGTATACCTGGTGGACAAATGGCGAATACAGAAGATGTCGAAAATTATCCAGGATATGACCATATCTTAGGTCCGGATTTGTCGAATAAAATGTTTGATCATGCCAAAAAATTTGGTGCAGAGTATGCTTATGGTGACATAAAAGAAGTAATTGATGGAAACGAATATAAAACCGTGATTGCTGGATCAAAAGAGTATAAGACACGTGCATTAATTATTACCACTGGTGCACAGTATAAAAAGCTTGGAGTACCAGGTGAAGAAGAATTAGGTGGACGTGGAGTATCCTATTGTGCTGTTTGTGACGGTGCCTTCTTTAAAGAAAAAGAATTAGTAGTTGTCGGTGGTGGAGACTCAGCGGTAGAAGAGGGTGTTTATTTGACTCGATTTGCCAGCAAAGTAACAATTATTCACCGTCGTGATGAACTACGTGCACAGAAAATCCTACAGGACCGCGCTTTTAAAAATGACAAAATTGATTTTATTTGGGATACCATTGTGAAATCGATCAATGAGAAGGATGGCAAAGTAGGAAGCGTCACATTACTCAATAAAAAAACGGGAGAAGAATTTGAACATGAAACTAATGGTGCCTTTATTTATATTGGTATGGTGCCATTAAGTGAGCCTTTTAAATCTCTAGGAATCACGAATGAGGAAGGTTATATTCCAACAAATGAGAATATGGAAACGAGTGTACCAGGAGTCTTTGCTGCAGGTGATATTCGTGAAAAAGAATTGCGTCAAATCGTAACAGCTACAGGAGATGGAAGTATCGCGGCACAAGCAGCACAGGCATATATTGAGAATTTAAAGGAGTCAGTCAATATTCCTAGCTAGTCCTGTCATCTTTTCGACATATGAACGTAAAAAGAAATTAACTTCCCTGTAACACGGACGAAATATAAAAAGGATATAATGTAGTTAACTAATTGACCCCCTTTTTAATAAATATATTACTTGACGGCATAGGTTTTCACCTATGCCAATTTTTTTTTATCCATTAAATCCCTTAGTAAATTTTATTTTCGATATTTGTAACTCCTTCTCCACTCAGTATATAATAGAGTGAGAGCAAAAAAAGATAACCTTTTGCGGTAAGTGGATGAAATGGGAGGAGTAATGCAATGGGGACAAAAAAGGAAGAAACAAAACTAGTTATTATAACAGGGATGTCTGGTGCGGGTAAAACGGTCGCTGTGCAAAGTTTTGAAGATTTAGGGTATTATTGTGTTGATAATTTGCCTCCAGCGTTATTGCCTAAATTCCTAGAATTAATGCGAGATGCAACGAATAATATTCAAAAAGTAGCACTTGTGATGGATTTAAGAGGTAGAGAATTTTTTGATTCCTTATTTGAGGCTTTGGACCAATTGGGTCAGGAAAATTGGTTAGAGGAGCATATTCTTTTTTTAGATGCGAGTGATCAAGTACTTGTTTCGCGCTATAAAGAAACGCGTCGATCACATCCACTTGCACAGGATGGATTACCGTTAGAGGGGATCCATGCAGAAAGAAAGATTCTAGATGAATTAAGAGGACGTGCACAACATTTTATCGATACCTCTGAATTAAAACCAAAGCAATTACGAGAAAAAATAGTGCAACGATATAGTGAAAAAGAGCAAGAAATCTTTTCGATTCATACGTTATCATTTGGCTTTAAGTACGGATTGCCTATTGATGCAGATTTAGTATTTGATGTGCGTTTCTTACCCAATCCCCACTATGTCGAAAATTTACGACCACTAACAGGTTTAAATACAGATGTATCCTCTTATGTATTCAAATGGTCGGATACAAAAGCCTTTGTTGATAAAACGGTTGATTTATTAGAGTTTATGCTTCCACAATATAAACGGGAAGGAAAAAGTCAACTCGTTGTCGCAATAGGTTGTACCGGCGGGCAGCATCGTTCTGTTGCGATTGCGGAATATTTAGCAAAATATTTTCAAAAGAACTATGTCACACATGTAAGCCATCGTGATATCGATAAGCGAAAGGGAAAATAAAAATATGACACAAACAGATAGAAAAAAAATAGTTGTGATCGGCGGTGGAACAGGTATGCCGGTACTTTTGCGTGGTCTTAAGGAATATCCCATTGACCTATCCGCTATTGTAACAGTGGCAGACGATGGTGGGAGTTCTGGTCGCCTTCGCACAGAGATGGAAATACCAGCACCGGGCGATATAAGGAATGTGATTGCTGCATTATCCGATGTAGAACCAATGCTAATGGATCTGTTTCAGCATCGGTTTACGAAAGGAAATGGATTATTAGGTCATTCCATGGGAAACCTACTGTTAGCAGCGATGACATCTGTTACAGGCGATTTTTATACAGGAATAAAGGAAATTTCTCGTGTTCTTAATGTGGAAGGCAATATTTATCCAATTGCTAATCAAAATATGTTCCTTCATGCAGAATATGAGGATGGAGAGATTGTATTAGGTGAATCCAATATTCCAAAAGCACGAAAACGAATTAAACGAGTATTCCTAAAGCCGAACCCGGTTTTACCACTACCTGAAGCAGTGACAGCGATTAAAGAGGCGGATATAGTTGTCATTTCACCTGGTAGTCTTTATACAAGTATTCTACCTAATTTAATTGTTCCTCAAATTGGTCAAGCATTAAAGGAAACAGATGCCAAAGTGGTATATGTATGTAATGTGATGACACAGGTTGGGGAAACTAATGGTTACACAGCTTCTGATCATGTTCAAGCAATTATGGATCATATTGGACCAGGATGTATTCAATCTATTATTGTTCATAATAAATCGATTGATCCATCCGTACAATTAATTTATGCAGAGGAAAATGCTGCTCCTGTTAAAATTGATGTCGAAAAATTAAAAAGCTTAGACATAGAAATAATTGAAGCAGATATAGTAAAACAAAAAAACCATTCTCTAAGACATGATAAGGATAAAATTGCGGATGTTCTTATGTCTTTTTTAGAATAGTGTTAAATGTCTGTAAGGGACACTTCAAGAATCGACCTGTATAAGGAGGGGGGAGAAAGTTGTCATTTGCATCGGAAATTAAGAAAGAATTAACGAAAATCGAGAACGATAATTGCTGTAATCGTGCAGAGCTGGCTGCCCTGATTAGAATGAATGGAGCAGTTTCCTTTTCACGCTTACATTATTCACTCGATGTTCAAACAGAAAATGCAGCAATAGCACGTAGAATATACACATTGATTAAAACAATTTATGCCTATCCTGTTGAATTACTCGTAAGGAAAAAAATGAAACTGAAAAAAAATAATGTATATATTGTAAGAATGAATGAAGGAGTTAAGGAAATGCTCTTGGATATGGACATACTTCAAGAGCCGTATCAATTTATTCGAACTATTTCAGATAAGTATATTAAGAAAGACTGCTGTCGAAGAGCCTATCTAAGAGGGGCTTTTTTAGCAGGTGGTTCTGTGAATAATCCAGAAACCTCCTCTTATCATCTTGAAATTTATAACTTTTATGAAGAGCATAATCAAGCATTATGTGATTTATTAAATAATTATGAATTACATGCAAGAATTTTAGAACGGAAGAAAGGTTTTATTACGTATATAAAAGAGGCCGAAAAAATCACCGAATTCTTAAGCTATATTGGAGCACATCAGGCATTATTTAAATTTGAAGATGTTCGAATTGTTCGTGATATGCGTAATTCCGTAAATCGCCTTGTGAATTGTGAAACAGCAAATCTAAATAAAACGATTGGTGCGGCATTTAGACAAGTGGAGAATATCCGATATATTCAAGAAACGGTTGGACTAGATGCACTACCAGATAAGTTAAAGGAAATTGCGGAACTTAGATTAGAACATAATGATGTATCTCTTAAGGAATTAGGGGAAATGGTCTCTGGAGGGAAGATTAGTAAGTCAGGAATTAACCACCGATTGAAGAAAATAGATCAATTTGCGGAACAAATAAGAAGTGAAAAACTTACTGTAAATAAATCCTAGAGCATATGTGTTAAACATGTGCTCTTTACCTTTTAAAATGCTAAGTAAAAACTTTTGTGTAATATTGGAAGAAGTGATATAGTATAATAAAATGATAACGCTTTCAAAAATGAGGAGGATGGGAATGGTTGAACAGACAGTTATTATAGGGGTAGATCCTGGCTTACAGGCTCGTCCTGCAGCACAATTTGTACAAAAGGCAAATCATTATACTGCCGAAATTTTTATTGAAAAAGATCAAAAAAGAATCAATGCGAAAAGTATTATGGGATTGATGAGTTTAGCACTCTCCAAAGGGAGTGAAATTAAAATAATCGTCGATGGTACGGATGAAGAACAAGCATTAGCAGATCTAGTAAGCTTTATAGAAGGAAATTCAGAATAGAAAAACCCTGCGATGATGCAGGGTTTTCCAATGTATTAATTTAAATCAGTTGGTTTCTTTTCCATCACTCGGTCGATTAGACCATATTCTTTTGCACGCTCTGCTGTCATGAAATTATCGCGATCTGTGTCTTTTTCAACAACTTCAATCGGTTGGCCAGTACGATCAGCTAGAATTTGGTTTAATTTTTTACGCATTTCGATAATACGATTTGCATGAATTTGAATATCAGAAGCTTGACCTTGTGTTCCGCCAAGTGGCTGGTGAATCATGACTTCACTGTTCGGTAGAGCAAATCGTTTTCCAGGTTCACCTGCAGCGAGTAAGAATGCTCCCATAGATGCTGCCATTCCAATACAGATGGTAGATACATTTGGTTTAATGAATTGCATCGTATCATAGATCGCCATACCTGCTGTAATGGAACCACCAGGAGAGTTAATGTATAGGGAGATATCCTTATCTGGATCTTCTGCAGCAAGGAATAATAGTTGAGCCACGATACTATTAGAAACATTGTCATCAATGGCGCTACCTAGCATAATAATTCGGTCTTTTAATAGGCGAGAGTAAATATCATAAGCACGCTCACCACGATTAGTTTGTTCAATAACTGTAGGGATTAAATTCATAAGAAAACTCCTCCTTTATTGCTTCATCATTTTAAATTATTTAACTATTAACATCATAACTTAATGGTCAAAAAAGGTCAAAAGATTTGATTGACTTTTGACCTTCTTGGATGGATGATCTTTTCGTCTATTATAATCTATGTTCATCCTACCCGAAAATAACATAATTTAAACAATCAATTCAATTGTTGCAAAAGAAAAATATAGATTTCGTTGAAATTAATTATATCTTTCGCTATAATTAATCTTGTCGTATTTTTTCATGCGCCCGTAGCTCAGGGGATAGAGCAATGGTTTCCGGTACCATGTGTCGGGGGTTCGAATCCCTCCGGGCGCGTAATATCCTTGTATATGATGTCAATAAGCTCATTGAATTGCATATAGGTAATAAAAGCACCTCTCTTCCGTCTACCTAAGTAGTTAGCCGGAGGAGGGGTTTTTTGTTCCAAAGAAAGTCGAAAAATAATTGAATGAAATCGAGTAAACAACGAACAAAATAATGATGACATTATCAAAGTTTTTAGTTACAGACGCTTTTTCCATAGTAATATCCTACAAATAGTGATAAAATCCTATTAAATATACATAGGAAGGAAATGAGCATGAAGAAATTATTAGTTTTTTTATTCTGTATTATATTTTTAACTGCTTGTGGATTCGAAGTCGAGAAAAATGAAGAAGAAGGAAAAGAAGCTATAGATACAGATACTAAAGATTCAGAACCAAATCAGAATGACGATAAAGAAGCGGTTGAAGTAGATAAAAACTTATTAAGTGTGGAAGTTACCATACCTTCCTCTATGATAGAATCTACCGATGAATCGATAGCGAAAGCTGAAGAGGAAGGGTTAAAAGTAACAGAGAATGAAGACGGAAGCTTGACTTATAAAATGTCAAAATCCAAACACAAGGAAATGATGAATGAAATAAAAAAACAATTAGATCAATCCATGGAGGAGATTAAGACAAGTGGTGACTTCCCGTCAATTCAAGACATTACCTCCAATGAAGATTTTTCAGAGTTTCATTTAAGTGTTGATAGAGAAGGGTATGAAAATAGTATGGACGGTTTTGCTGTGTTGGGAATTGGAATAACAGGGATGATGTATCAACTTTATGATGGAGCATCTCCAGATGACTATGATGTCACGATCAATGTTAAAGATTCTAAATCAGATGAGGTATTTGACACCATTCATTACCCAGAAGATATGCAAACAATGGAGTAGCTTATGAATGATGAAAATTTTAAAAAAGAAGGGGAAATTAGTTTGCAAATTAATGATCTCCGTAAAAGATTATCGATTAGTGGGAAAAATGGTGTTTCCTTTTTGTTGTCAGCTGTAATCATTTGGTTAATTATTACCATAATATTTTTACAACCACTCACACTAGAACTAAAAAATATTTATATGTTATTCTCAACTGGATTAATGTTTCCTTTATCGATGGGTCTTTCCAATCTCTTGAAAGCAGATTGGAAATTTGAAGGTAATCCCTTAGGTAAGTTAGGAGTATTCTTGAACATTGCTCAGCTCGTATATTTTCCAATTCTTTTTTGGGCGATAGGTAAAAGCCCAGAAGAAGCTATTATCTTTTTTTCCATCATTACAGCAGCACATTTTTTCCCTTATGGATGGTTTTACCTTTCAAAGCCTTATTTTATAATGGCTCCAATTGTATCATTTGCTATTATCTTAATTGGATGGAATTTAAATCAGAATGAGTTGTGGTTAATACCGTTTTCTATGATCATATTTTTGCTTATTTTAACTATACTTCTTTATATTGATTACAGGAAAAAATTGAATTCATAACGTTTATTCCATTAGTACAACAATTTAAGCCCCCTCCGGGTGCATTATCTTATAAAAGAGCTTCACTAAAATCGTTTAATCGATGTAGTGGGGCTTTTTTATGTATAAATAAATGATCTTTATTCATGGAGACTATTCAGTAATTATGACTAATCATCATATTTTCTACAAAAATCGATAAAAAATAGGTTTAGTATTGGTCACTTCTGGGTATCAGAAACTATCGAGTAAATCCTGAAAAAGGAAGTGATATTGTTTTGATAAAAAAGAGTACAGCCATCATCTTATTTTTATCGTTTTTCTTTGTTTTCCCTTTGATTATAGAGGCAGAGGGGAAAACATATCATGTGGGAGCAACAGATTTACATGTGCGCTCAGAGCCATCTTTAAATGGACAAATTCTTGGTAAATTACAAGCTGGAGATCAAGTACAAGTGTTTGATGAGGCATATGGCTGGTATAAAACCTTTTATAATGGGAAAGAGGCTTGGATAGCTTCACAATTTTTAATGGTGGAAGAGCAAGAGCGAGCAGCTACTAATGATAGTTTAAACGATGTTTCTATTACTGCCACTGGTGTTCGGATTCGTTCAGGACCAGGTACAAATTATCCTATTATCGGTTTTACAACAATTGGAGAGTCTTTTTCGGTCGTTGATACTGAAGATCAATGGATAAAAGTAGATTTAAAGAATGGTAAAATTGGATGGATTGCGGGCTGGTTGACGAATCATCAAAGTACCACATACATACCTGAAGAACCATCAGCCCAGGCTACGTCAGATACAGAGCAATCTGTGGAACAAACAGCTACTACAACTACGGTAAGCAATGAGCAGAACTTAAATGGCTTTAATATTGTGCTCGATCCAGGGCATGGTGGCATGGATCCTGGAGCCATAGGACTTGGGGGTATCTTTGAAAAGGATGTCATTATGGAGGTGCTTTCTGAGATAGCAAGTGAGCTCCGTCAAGCAGGTGCAACGGTATTATTAACGAGAAGTAATGATAGCTATGTAGATCATGCCACCCGCTTGAGAATAAGTCATGCTTATCAGACTCATGCTTTTATAAGTCTACATTTTAATGCAAGTCCAATAGTTTCTGCTAATGGAATTAGCACACACTATTTTGGCCCAGATAGTAAAGAGCTTGCCTATGAAATGCAGTCCTCTTTATCTCAACATGTCACAATGAGAGATCGAGGGGTTCGAAGTAGTAATTTCTATGTACTAAGAAACAATCAAAATAAAGCACTCCTATTAGAAATGGGATTTATTACGAATCCTCATGACTTACTCACCATCCGAACAAGCGACTATCAAGATAACTTAGCAGAAGGGATCACCAAAGGTCTTTTAGCTTATTTTAAATAGAGAAGTGGCTGCATCAAATGGATGCAGGCGTTTCTCTATCATCGGAAATATTAATAACGGCAATGCGTGCACCTTTCTTGGCTAATTGCAAGCATGTTTCTCGTCCGATACCACTTTCACCTCCTGTTACGATGGCAACTTTTTTTGTAGTTGGTCATAATAAAACCTCCTTCTAGGATGAGTATGTGCTACTTTTTTGAAAACATAAATGAATGGATTAAAAAAACGCTATTTCATGTCGATATAAATCATGAATACTCTTAAAAGAAAAATATTCAATAATTTATAAAAATACTTGTTGACAGTGGTGGTCTACCATGCTAAAGTATGTAATAACTAAATTAAATATAAGTAATCCACTCGGAATTACAATATTTGACAATAAATCTTATCAAGAGAGGTGGAGGGACTGGCCCTATGAAACCTCGGCAACCATTAAGCACAAAGGCTTAATAAAGGTGCCAATTCCACTAAGTGATCATGCTTGGAGAGATAAGAGAGCGAATTATTCACACTGAATCCTCTCTATCTCCATGTAGAGAGGATTTTTTGATCCGATAAAAATTAAATAGCTCTTATCAAGAGAGGCAGAGGGACTGGCCCGATGACGCCCAGCAACCATTAAGCTTCAGCTTAAAAGGTGCTAAATCCTGCAGGAAACATTCCTGATAGATAAGAGGGAGACAGCTGGTAGATAACCAAAGCCTTCTTCTTGTCGAAGAAGGCTTTTCTTTATACTTATTTTAATTAAATGAATGGAATATTCAAGGAGGAAACTAACATGACAGCTTTTAAAAATTCAACGTATGATGCGGAGACCTTAAATTTACACGGTGGTCAGGCGCCTGATCCAACAACAGGTTCAAGAGCAGTGCCTATCTATCAATCTACTTCGTTCGTTTTCCATGACACAGAACATGCAGAGAGACTATTTGCACTTGATGAACCAGGAAACATCTATTCAAGAATTGGTAATCCAACTGTCGATGTTTTTGAGAAAAGATTAGCCCTTTTAGAAGATGGCGTTGCAGCAGTTGCAACAGCTTCGGGGATGTCAGCCATCACCCTATCGATCTTAAATCTAGCAAGTGCGGGAGACGAAATTGTTGCAGGTGTGAACTTGTATGGCGGAACCTATAATCTGTTTGCTGTAACATTACCAAGATACGGAATCAACGTAAAATTTGTAGACCCAACCGATCCTGAGAATTTCCGTCAAGCCATCAATGAAAATACGAAAGCAGTTTATGGTGAGATTATCGGAAATCCTGGCCTTCAAGTATTGGATGTAGAAAAAGTTTCAGAGATTGCTCATGAGGCAGGTGTACCATTGATCGTTGATAATACATTTGCCACACCTTATGGTTGTAAACCAATTACATTAGGTGCTGATATTGTGGTTCATTCTGCGACAAAATGGATAGGTGGTCACGGTACATCGATTGGCGGAATTATAGTTGATGGAGGTCGTTTTAACTGGAATTCAGAAAAATATCCTCAATTTACTGAACCAGATCCGAGCTACAATGGAATTCGTTATGCAATAGACTTTGGAACATTAGCATTTATCACAAAAGTGCGTGTCCAGTTATTGAGAGACTTCGGTGCGGCACTTAGCCCATTTAATGCCTTCCAGTTACTACAAGGATTAGAAACACTTCATTTAAGAGTGGAAAGACATAATCGAAATGCTAAGGAATTAGCAGAATATCTAGAAGAACACGAAGCGGTGGAATGGATTCGATATCCAGGATTGGAAAGCCATCCATCACACGCACTAGCGAAGCGTATTTTGAACAATGGCTTTGGCTCAATCATTGTCTTTGGGATTAAAGGTGGACGAGATGCAGGTAGAGATCTAATCAATAATGTTTCTCTATGGTCCCATGTAGCCAATGTTGGAGATGCTAGGTCATTAATTATTCATCCAGCTTCTACTACTCATCAACAGTTAAGTAAAGAGCAATTAGAGGAAACAGGAGTAACAGAAGAGCTTGTTCGTTTATCTGTAGGAATCGAATCAATTCGTGATATTCAAAATGATCTTGATCAAGCACTTGCCAAAGCAACAGGAATCGGTGCAGATGAAGCAAAACAAATCGTCGTAAATGATGAAGGGGTAATTAAATGGGCATTAAATTCTCCATATGAGCGGGTAATCGAGAATGGGGAAGAGGTGACTCGCCAAAAAACATTGGCTATTGTTGGTCTGAGTGGGAAGGAAGCAAGACCGAGCTACCGTCTAGCAAGAAAAATGCAACGTCTTGGATATAAAATTATTCCAGTTAATCCAAGGGAAACAGAGATTTTAGGAGAAAAAGCATACCCAGATTTAAAAAGTGTTCCTGTTCCTATTGACATTGTACAAGTTTTCCGTAGCCCTGATGCTGCGGTAGAAGTAGCAAAAGAAGCGGTGGAAGTTAAACCAAAAGTATTCTGGCTACAGGAAGGTGTTGTTTCACCAAAAGCAGAAGAAGTGGCAAGAGAAGCAGGGTTACAGGTTGTACACAATAGATGTACGTACAAAGAAGCCCAGCGGTTAAGAGGAACGATTTCCACTTATGCTTGTGAAATTTAATAGAAAAGAAAATAAAAAAGGGGACAATCTATCATGAAAAGAATACCATTAATAGATTTACGTAGTTTTTTAGCTATCGCGCTTTTTGGTTTCATTCTTGTTATTGCATCAGGCTGTGCAGCAGAAGGAGAAACAGAGGGAAAGCCTGAAAAAATCCGTTTAGATTATGCTTATTATTCGCCAACAAGCTTAGTATTAAAGAAATTCGAATGGGCAGAAGAAGTTTTTGCGGAAGAAGATATAGAGGTGGAGTGGACATTAAGTCAAGGAAGTAATAAAGCATTAGAGTTTTTAAGAAGTGATAGTATTGACTTTGGTTCATCGGCAGGTGCTGCAGCCTTAATCTCTAAGGAGAGTGGTGCACCAATAGAGAATGTATACATCTATTCGAAGCCAGAATGGACGGCATTAGTAACGAATGAAGGCTCAGGAATTGAATCCATTAAAGATTTAAAAGGAAAGAATGTTGCAGCAACTATGGGAACAGACCCCTTCATCTTTCTAGTAAGAGCATTGGATTCAGAAGGCTTAACGATTAATGATATTACATTGACTAACCTGCAGCATGCAGATGGTGGTTCAGCCCTTGTATCAGGCGATGTAGATGCATGGGCAGGGCTTGATCCACATATGGCAAAATTAGAATTAGAAGAAAATGCGCAATTATTCTTCCGTAATGCAGACTTAAACACGTATGGCTTTTTAAATGTTCGTCAAGAGTTTGCAGACAAATATCCGGAATATGTAAATAAAGTAATTGAATTGTATGAGCGCGCTCGTAATTGGGTTTTAGAGAATCCTGAAGAAGCAGCTCAACTATTAGCAGAAGAAGCAGATATAGATTTAGAAGTAGCCAAGATACAAATGGAACGAAATGATTTTTCTAATGCAATACCTGGTCAAGTTCATGAGGATGCGATTGTGGAAGCAGGAAAGGTATTACAGGATGCGGATGTACTAAATCCAGATGCGGATGTAGAAAAATTAACACAAGAATTAATCAATCCTGAATATGCAAAAGAAATAATAGAATGAGATGGTAGGGAATTAGAGGGGGAACAATCATGGCAGATAACCAAGAATTAACAAGTGGAGCCTATATAGATAAGGTTAATCAAAAAGATGATAAGGCCAAGAATATGAACAAACATTCAACCGTTAAGACAATTTTACTTGGCAGTATCATCCCAATTCTATTAATTATTGCTTGGGAGCTAGTTTGTCGTGCAGGTATTGTTCCTTCTTATCAGCTCCCAGCACCATCAACTATTGTAGAAAAAATTTATAACATGGCCCAAGATGGTACACTATGGGGGCACATTGGTATTACGACATATAGAGTGTTTGTTGGATTTATTTTAGGAACAGTCATAGCAATTATATTAGGTTCATTTGTAGGTTTTTATAAAAAAGCAGAGCAATTATTTGATCCATTAATTCAAGCTTTTCGTTCTATCCCTTCCTTAGCATGGGTACCACTCTTTATTTTATGGATGGGTATTGGTGAAACATCTAAAATAGTGATGATAGCAGTTGGGGTATTTTTTCCTGTCTACTTAAACATTGTAAGTGGAATTATTGGAGTTGATCGCAAGCTGATTGAAGTGGGAAAAATGTATGGACTCAATACATTTCAGCTAATAAAAAGAATCATACTTCCTGCATCCATGCCATCCTTTTTAGTTGGCATGCGCAGCGGCTTAGGCCTTGGCTGGATGTTTGTTGTGGCAGCAGAATTGATGGGAGCCAGTCAAGGTCTTGGATTCCTGCTTACCTTCGGTCAAAACATGGCACAGCCTGAAACGATTTTAGCTAGTATTATTTTGTTCGCCATTATCGGTAAATTTACAGATTGGATACTGAAAAAAATCGAAACAAAATCACTTCACTGGCAGGATCGCATGGGACAATAACAGGAAGGAATGATGGACTTGAGTTTAGCTTTACGAAAGGTAAGTCGTACATTTAATGGAACAACAGCAGTGAAAGATGTCAATCTTGAGGTCAAGCCTGGCGAGATTATCGGCCTATTAGGCACAAGTGGTTGTGGAAAAAGCACCCTACTTCGTGCCATTTCCGGTTTAGATGCAGAATACGATGGTGAGATAGAAATCAATGGAAAAGTTTCAAAGGAAATACATGATACTACTGGTTTTATCTTTCAAGAGCCCAGACTTTTACCATGGTTAAATGTATTAGAGAATGTAACATTTGGCTTGAACGGTAAAAGAAAAGATAAAGAAAATCGAGCGATTGAATATTTAGCTAGTGTTGGTCTAAAAGGGAAAGAAGCATTGTATCCAAGAGAGTTATCAGGTGGAATGGCACAAAGGGTAGCTATTGCCAGAGCTTTAGTAACATCACCAGAAATTTTATTACTTGATGAACCGTTTAGTGCATTAGATGCTTTTACGAAAATGCAGCTACAGGATTTATTGCTTGATGTGTGGAAATTATATCAATCTACTATCGTATTAGTGACCCATGATATTGACGAAGCACTATACTTATGTGATCGAGTGATTATTCTTCGGGGACAGCCAGGGGTGGTCAAAAAAGAAATAACTATTGATCAAACAAGACCAAGAGATCGAGCAAGTGAACAATTAGCCAAGATAAAATCAGATATACTAGCATCACTTGACTTAAACCATAGAAGTTAACCGTTGTAAGGGGGCATAACACGTGACACAACAACTAGTGAAACCTATTCCAAGTTTCGAAGCAGACCACAATTTAGCCAATTATGAACAAATTCAAGCGTCATTTGATTGGAAAGAAGCAAAAAATTACCTATCGAATGCTGTGAAGCAAGGAAAGATCAATGCTGCTTATGAAACGATTGATCGCCATGTAGAAGAAGGCTTTGGTAATAAGATTGCGATACATTATATAAATGGAACAGAGCGAAAGTCCTATACATTTAAAGAAATAAAAGATAAAACAGATCATTATGCTAGGATTTTAAAAGAAAAGGGAGTCAAAAGAGGGGATCGTGTTTTTGTATTTTTACCAAAAACAGCAGAATGCTATATTGCAATCTTAGCGGTTATCAAAGTAGGAGCAATCGCAGGGCCGCTTTTTGAAGCCTTTATGGAAGAGGCGGTAAAGGATAGGATGAATGATTGTGGAGGAACGGTACTAATTACTGATCAACAACTAGTAGGAAGAGTTCCACAAAAAGAGATTCCTAGTCTACATACTATTTTATTTGTAGAAGACTTGGAAAAACAACCTTTAGTACCTGTTGAAGGTGATGAGCTTGTAGAATGGGTTGACTGGGAAGATGGTTTAATAATTCATTATACAAGTGGATCAACTGGAAAGCCTAAGGGTGTGTTACATGCCCACCGAGCCGTTCAGCATCATATCGTAACAGGTAGATGGGTGCTCGATATGAAAGATGAGGATGTCTATTGGTGTACCTCTCATCCGGGGTGGGTGACTGGTAGTGTGTATGGATTGTTCGCCCCATTATTAAACAGAGCAACGGTGGTGGTTCAAGGGGGCAGATTTAAAGCAGAGAGTTGGTATTCGTTAATTGAGGAATTAGGTGTTACAATTTGGTATAGTGCCCCAACCGCATTTCGAATGCTGTTATCACAAGGAAAACTCCATGAAAAATATGATCTATCCTCTCTCCGTCATGTATTAAGTGTTGGAGAGCCACTAAATCCCGAAGTTATTAATTGGGCTTGGGAAAATCTCGGTGTACGAATTCATGATACGTGGTGGATGACAGAAACGGGTGGTCACTTAATTGTAAATCTACCATCTGAAAAGATTAAGCCAGGTTCAATGGGGCGACCACTACCAGGAATGGAAGTTGGTATTCTTGATGATGAAGGAAATATCCTGGATAGTGGTGAAGTAGGACAATTAGCAGTAAAAACTCCTTGGCCAGGCTTGATGAAGGAGATATGGGGAAATAAAGATAAATTTCAATCGTATTTTCAATATGAAGGCTGGTATCTTTCTGGGGATTTGGCCTTACAGGATGAAGAAGGCTATGTCTTTTTTCAAGGTAGAAATGATGACATGATAAATTCTGCAGGGGAAAGAATTGGTCCATTTGAAGTAGAAAGTAAATTAATCGAGCATCCAGCTGTTGAAGAGGCTGGGGTTATTGGAAAGCCAGACGAATTACGTGGTGAATTAGTCAAGGCATTTATTACTTTACGTCAGGGCTTTACAGAGTCAGAGGAATTACTCGATGAGATTCGCTTATTTGTTCGCAAAAATCTTTCAGCACATGCTGCTCCTCGCGAAATAGAAGTAGTAGAAGAGCTACCAAAAACGAAAATTAGTGGAAAGATTTTGCGAAGACAATTGAAAGCACAAGAAATTCAAAAACAACAAACATGAAAAAAATAATACAACATACTCTTATTAAGAGCGGTGGAGGGAATGGCCCAATGAAGCCCAGCAACCTATAAACTCAATGTTTACAAGGTGCTAAATCCAGCAAACGTCAAAAGTTTGGAAGATAAGAGGGAAATAACTCTCTCTTGTTTTGATGAACAGGAGGGAGTTTTTTT
>JACYYK010025564.1_pt1 | contig 18060 bp, 15 predicted proteins | sample 8236871 | NCBI WGS metagenome assembly JACYYK01 (sample SAMN14103087, study PRJNA606662) | landfill metagenome | isolation source: landfill solid waste inoculated with endophyte fungus Paravalsa indica | place: India:New Delhi, Okhla landfill site | collected 2017-11-05 | reverse complement strand
GCCCGTGAAGGTGTGACTCGTTTGGGTCAGTTATTAAAGACGTACGGTACCTATGAATCTAACGGGATTGCTTTTTCTGACCAAGAAGAAGTGTGGTATTTTGAATCGATTGGTGGTCATCATTGGGCAGCAATTCGGATTCCTGATGATGCCTTTGTGGTTGCGCCAAATCGTTTTAATATTGATTATTTCGATTTTAATTCAGAAGATACCATGTCATCAGCTGATTTGGAACAATTTATTACAGATCATCATTTAAATCCAGATATTGACGTGACGACATCTAATCTTCGGCATATCTTTGGTAGCGCAAGTGATAAAGATCGCGCTTATAATAATCCACGTGCTTGGTATGTGCATCGTTTATTTGCTAAGGATGTTGCGGATGAACAACCTGAAGATCAAGATTTGCCATTTATTGTTTATCCAAAAAAGAAATTATCAGTGGATGACGTCAAATTTGCCCTTAGTTCACATTATCAAGGGACGGCGTTTGATCCATATGAACATGAGCAAGCACCATTAAAGTACCGTCCAATTGGTATCAATCGTAATCAAGAGTCACATATTTTACAGATTCGACCAAATATGCCAGCTAATATCGCTGGCGTGCACTGGTTGGGTTACGGACCGAATACCTTTAATGCTTTTGTGCCGTTTTATGTCAGTGTCACAACGACACCAGCAAGTTTTGAAAAAACCACGCCAACCTTTGATGTATCAACGAGTTACTGGTTAACTCGAGTTATTGCGGTCATTGCGGACAAGGATTTTGCTACTTACCGAGATATGCAAGCAAGATTTGAACAACAAATTGTCGCCGATAATGTCAATTTACAACAACAAACAGATCAAGCCATTCAAGCAGGCCAAACAGTTGATTTAGAAGCAGTTAACCAAAAAATGGCGGATAATTATATGCTGGCTGCCAATACATTATTGGGTAAAATGACTAAATTGGGAACGAAAAAAATGCAATTACGTTTTTCAGTGGACGATTAGTTTTTAATGTACAATTGGACAATTAATTTTATTTTGTTCCTTGACATGACATATTAATGAGTTTAAAATTCATATCAGATTAAAATAAGATTAAAAAGCAATGATTAGATGAGTAAGGTCGTGGCGTATTCAGAGAACTTGTGGTTGGTGTGAACAAGTAACTAAGCGGACTGAAGATGGTCTTTGAGCGAAAGAGCAGTGAGCGTTGGTAAGCTGTCGATGGTTGACTACCAATATCAAGTTAATTATGGCAACATGATAAGCTGGTTTTTTACCAGGAATTAAGGTGGTACCGCGTGTAAAACGCCCTTAGGAAGTTATTTCCTAAGGGTGTTTTTTTATTTTAATAATGAAGTTAAATAATGTGATTCGGAAAGTAGTTACAAAACAAATTTACAGAAAAACGACAACTGTTGAGAGTCGTGATTTGGATTGTAAACGAAAAATGGCCGATGATTAAGCTGTGTGAGCAATTATGTGAGCACTGTTCGGGTTGTCTCCGTTATCGGACAAACCGCAAGATAGACAAAAGTAGTCATTTTGCGGTCAATGAGGTTTGTCTGAGTAATCGGCAAACAAATCAGAATGGTAACGTGATGCCCTCACTTCTGTTATTACCAACAGAAGTGAGGGCTTTTAGTTTAGTAAAAATATGTTATTGAAAAGGGGATTTAAACATGGGACAAACAGCAATTATTACAGGTGCCGGTCAAGGAATTGGGGAGGCTGCTGCATACCGTTTAGCAAACGATGGTTTTAATATTGCCGTTGCCGATATTAACGAAGAGACCGTGACACAAGTTGCACAAAATTTGCGTGATCAAGGATTTCAGGCACAAGCATATGTTTTGGACGTGGCTAACCGACAAGCCGTCTTTAATTTAGTTGAGGAGGCTGTGAACGATTTAGGTGAATTAGGTGTCTTTATAAATAATGCAGGGGTTGCCTTTATTGATTCGATTATTGATTCTGACCCAGAAAAGATTTCGCGATTGTTTGATGTTAATTTGAAAGGGACTTATTGGGGAATCCAAGCAGCTGCAGAAAAGTTTAAGCAACAAGGTCATGGGGGCCACATTATTAATGCAGCATCACTGGCTGGGATTGAAGCATCAGCCTTACAAAGTGCCTATTCAGCATCAAAATTTGGTATTCGTGGTTTGACACAATCTGCTGCCAAGGAATTAGCTGCTGATCAGATTACAGTGAATGCTTACTGCCCCGGCATTGTACGGACACCGTTGCGTGATGGGATTGATGATAGAACTGCACAAATTAAGGGACTACCAGTTTCACAACAACGTGCTAATTCTTTGACTGAAATTCGTTTAGGTCGTGAAGCGACCCCAGAAGATGTTGCTGAAATTATTGCTTGGTTTGCATCACCAAGTGCGGCTTATATTACTGGTCAATCATTGTTGGTAGATGGCGGTATGCATCTTAGCTGATCGCACAGTTACTTTTATTGTTGACGTTAAATAAAATAAAGGGGGAACATGCGATGAGTGTGGCAGATGTTGCGATTGATTTGCAAGACATTAATGTGACGTTTGAGCGCAAAGGTGAAACAGTTACCGCCGTGAATGATGTTTCGTTACAAGTAAAAAAAGGTAGTATTTATGGCATTATTGGTTACTCAGGAGCTGGTAAAAGTACTTTGGTCCGGGTAATTAATTTATTACAACGACCAAGTAGCGGTAAAGTCAGTGTGTCTGGTCAGGATTTACAACAATTAACTGATAAAAAACTACGGGGAGTCCGCCAAAAAGTGGGGATGATTTTTCAACACTTTAATTTATTACGTTCACGAACGGTGCTGAACAATGTTGAATATCCACTACTCGGTAAGAAAATATCACGCAAGGATCGTGAAGCCAAAGCCCTTGAATTACTAAAATTAGTAGGCTTAGCGGAATATGCACAATCATATCCTGAAGAGCTTTCAGGTGGTCAAAAACAACGAGTTGCGATTGCACGTGCGTTGGCGAGTGATCCTGACATATTGATCAGTGATGAGGCAACCAGTGCTTTGGACCCACAAACAACGGCATCGATTCTAGAACTATTGAAAAAATTAAATGATGAGTTGGGATTAACCATTGTTTTGATTACACATGAGATGCAGGTCATCAAATCAATTTGTCAGGAAGTTGCGGTAATGGCAGATGGTGCAGTGATTGAACAGGGCCTTGTTGGTGATCTCTTTACTGATCCACAGCAATCATTGACGAAAAAGTTTGTTGAGTCTGCGGCTAATGTGACTGAAATGCGCCAACAAATTGTATCTGATCAATTAGTAGAAAAACTACAGCCAAATGAACGTTTGTTATATTTGCGGTTCTCAAGTGATGCGACGAGTGAATCGGTGATTTCTGAATTAGCCATTCAATATGGTGTTAAAGCCAATATTATTTTTGCGAATGTACAAAAAGTTGCGCAATTATCACTGGGTTATATGTTAGTTGTTTTATCTACTGTCGATGGCCAATTTGATCAAACATTTCACTACTTGCAAACAGCAGGTGTTAAAGTGAATGATTTTTCTGAGGCACCACAAGCGAAAGGAGAAATAGATGTTAGCTAATTGGTTTCCAAATGTGGCTAGTATTTGGCCACAATTTGTACAGTCCACTTGGGAAACACTGTATATGACATTTTGGTCAGCCTTAATCGCTGGTGTACTAGGGTTGGGAACGGGTATTTTTTTGGTTGTCACACAACCAGATGGCATTAATGCTGATCCACCATTTTACAGTTTTTTAGATAAGGTAGTAAATTTATTACGATCAGTCCCATTTATTATCTTGTTGGCAGTTATGGCGCCGGTCACAAAGTATATCGTGGGGACCACAGTTGGGACACCGGCTGCCCTAGTCCCATTGATTGTTGGTATTTTTCCATTTTACGCACGCCAAGTTCAAAACGCCTTGCTAAGTATTGAACCATCAGTTATTGAGGCGGCACAAGCGATGGGGTCAAGTGCAACTGAAATTATTTTCCGGATTTATTTACGAGAGTGTTTACCCGATATTATTCGTGTCTCAGTTGTTACAATTATTAGTTTGATTGGTCTGACAACGATGGCTGGTGCCATTGGTTCAGGTGGGCTGGGAGACATTGCCATTAGTGTTGGTTATGCGCGTTTTGAAAATGACGTTACGATTGCTGCCTTATTGGTTATTTTAGTTTTGGTATTCATTACCCAAATTATTGGCGACTGGATTGCTCGTAAAGTGGAACATTTATAATATCAAACAATTAATATGTAACATCATGTAAGGAGGGGCAGGCAGTGAAAATAAAAAATTGGTTGATATTAATTGGTAGCCTCGTGATTCTAGGTGTTGTTTCAGTCGGATTGCACACGTTTAACACCTATAAAATTGCCCACGCACCAAAACAAATCACAGTCGGATCCATGGGTAGTGACTACGACGTTTGGCAACACATTGCTAAGAGTAAAGAAGCTAAGGCACTCAACGTGAAAATTCGTGTGAAGCAAATTAATGATGGTGTACAAATGAATAATGCAACATCAGAACATAATGTGAACGTTAATGCTTTTCAATCTTATTCATATTATGACTCTTATAATCATGAGAATCCGAAAAATAAGTTAACTGTGCTAGGCACAACTTACTTAGAACCAATGGGTATATATTCAGATAAGTATCAGTCGATCAAAGATATTCCGACTGGTGCAACAATTGCGATTGCGGACAATCCAGCGAATACATCGCGAGGATTACTGCTATTGCAGGATGCAGGGTTGATTGAGTTAAAGCCTGGGTTTGATTCTTTGGGTAATGTCGGGGATGTTGTTTCGAACCCCCGTCATCTAAAGTTTAAGAAAATTGATGATACAACTGGTCCACGTATTTTAAACAGCGTGGGAGCAGCGCTGATTTCAAATACGGTTGCCTTAGAAGGAAATCTGAATGTGCTGAAGGACTCGCTTTATCATGAAAAAATTAATCAAAGCACTCGGCAAAATGTTAATATTTTAGCCGCTGCTGATGATATCTCTGATAAAGATAAAAAGGTCTATAAGAAATTAGTTAAGCTTTATCATGATCCAGCAATTCAAAAGTATGTGAAAGATAAGTATCAAGGAACAAAGATTGACGTGCAAAAGCCGATTTCTTATTTGAAGTAGTCATATTGCATGTTAATCAAAAGGGAGTTGGAACATTTATTTTGTTCCAACTCCCTTTTAAAATTCATTCGTTATTTTTCGGAAACTTTTCGGTACGATAAATTTCATCTAATAGTTGATAATCACGAAACATATCATATTTATTTTCATGCACTTCATTCCAAAGTAAAATACCAGCCATTTTACCAATATCCCAAAAAATTTTATCATCTTTTTTTGTTTGAATTAATAGTTCAATAAAATTACTTTGGATGATTTTATTGAAATTATGATCATTTTGTTGCTGTGTGATGATTTGATCTAATACAGAAAAAGAGACATCATGGAGACTTTTAAATGGTTGTTGTTTGAAGTGTCGCAAATTGACTGATTGATCTTCAAATAGAAAAGTTACCCCTTGCGATAACAAATCATATTTATCAGTAAAGTATTTGTAAACTGTATTACGATGAACTAATGCCTTGGCTGCGATTTCAGTCATTGTAATTTCAGAAAAATTTTTCATAGTTAATAATTCACCAAAATTTTCCAAAATTAATTTTTTAGTACGCTGTTGGCTTAGATTACTCATACAATTTTCCTCCATTGCTTATTTTATGTGCACTTCACATATATTGTACATGGACACTATTTATCAAATCAACTAAATTAAGTAGTTGTTAAATAGTGTTGGATTGTAGGAGGAGAGCGCGTATGAAAAATGGTTTAGCCAGGTTTGGACAATGGGCTTATAACAATAAGTTTAAAGTCCTCCTTTCTTGGATTGTCATATTAATTGTTTTTGTTGGTAGTGTAGTCACAATGGGGTCGAACTTTAATGATAACTTGAAGATTTCAGGTGTGCCATCAACGAATATACAAAACGTTTTAAAGAAAGAGTTTAATCAATCTGTCGAAGCCGGGACTATGAATATTGTGGTCCAGAATAAAGATGATGACAGTATTAAATCAACGGCTGATAAGAAACGAATTAACGCAGCTGTCTCGAAAATAAAGTCAGATTATAAGGATGATATCAAAACAATTACAAGTCCTTATGATTCTCAGATGGTTAGTGAAGATAATACGACAGGTATTATCAGTGTGACTTTTAAAAAGGAAACCAATGATGTTTCAAAAAGTATCGTGAACGATATTGAAAAAATTGGTAACGATAAAATTAAGTCGCAAAATCTGAAGGTTGCTTACTCAGGAAGTACAGTTTCTAGTTTTGACATTGGTGGTACTTCTGAGATTATTGGTATTGCAATCGCCTTTGTTTTGCTATTAGTTTTATTCCGTTCTTTTGTAACGGCTGGTTTGCCGATTATTTCAGCACTTGTTGGACTGGTAAGTGGTCTAGTACTGGTTATGATCGGTACGAATTTCTTCTCAATTGCTAGTGTGGCGCAAACACTATCAATTATGATTAGTTTGGCTGTTGGTATTGACTATGCATTATTTATTATTCACCGATTTATTGGTGAATTACGTCAGAGTCGTCAGCATGAGATGGATCAATCAGGTAAGGTGCTTGCACCAGATGAAGCAATGGGTGTGACCTTAGCCAGCGCTGGAAGTTCAGTACTGTTTGCTGGTGTTACAGTTATTATTGCCTTAGTTGGTTTGTCACTAGTAGGTATTGGTTTCCTAACGCAAATGGGAATTGCAGCAGCCGTTGGTGTTGTCTTTGCTGTACTATCAGCGATGACTTTATTGCCAGCTTTGATTTCATTACTGCATAAGTTTGTTAAACCGTCAGAAAAGTCAGTGAAAGCTGCTAAGCATAAAAAGGAGGGTTGGTTTACAAAATCAATTATCAACCATCCAGTTATTGTGAGCCTTTTGACGGTGGTTGTCTTGGTTGCCTTCATGGTTCCAGCAGGACATATGCGATTGGGGATGCCATTTGATGGTGCCTTACCAAAGGAAAATACACAACGCCAAGCTTATGATATGACTGCTGATAAGTTTGGTGATGGTTATAATGCAACCTTAATCGGTGTTGTTAAGTTAGATACGACGAAGACCGTTGCGCAAAATAATAAAATTTTGAAGAAAACTACGAATCATATCAAAAACATGGATAATGTTAAGATGTTGACACCGGTAGTTGATGAAGAAGCTGTTGCTAAGTTTAAGACACCTGCTATGCAACAAAAGCTGAAGGCAGAAGGTCAACAATATGTTCAGACTAAGGTGATGGACTATATGAAGGCTAACCCAACAGCAAGTCAAGCAGAACAACAAAGCATCACACAAAAGTATACAAATGATTATCAAGCTAAGGTAAAGGCGGATATGCAAAAGGCTGCCATATCAGACATACCAGCAAAAATTAGTAAAGATAAGAAGTATGCCATGATTGTTGTCATGCCTAAAACAAATTCAGCATCAGCTAAGACTGAAAACTTAGCAAAGAAGATCAACAATTATTCTGATTCTCTGCAAAAGAGTGATGATACGAAGATTACATTGACAGGAACTAACGCGATTAACATTGATATTACTGAAAAGTTGAATAATGCAATTCCTATGTTTATGGGTATTGTTATGCTACTAGCATTCGTGTTGTTGATGTTTATGTTTAAGTCATTTATTATTCCATTGATGGCAATTATTGGATTTGGTTTGTCATTAGTTGCTTCACTGGGATTGACAACGTTGATTATGCAAGACGGTGTCTTCCATATTAGTGAAGGTTCACCAATTATTGCCTTCTTACCAGTGATTATGATTGGGATTGTCTTTGGATTAGCAATGGATTACGAAGTATTCATGGTTTCTCGAATCAGAGAAACATTTATTGCTACTGGGGATACAAACCGGGCTGTGAAATCAGGGTTACAAGAAAGTGGTCCTGTTATCATTACCGCTGCTTTGATTATGATTGCTGTCTTTGGTAGTTTCGCGTTGGTTGATGATCCAACAATCAAGTCAATTGGTATCTCATTAGCCAGTGGTGTGCTATTTGATGCCTTCTTGGTACGTTTGATTATTATTCCAGCAACTATCAAAATTTTTGGTAGAGCTAATTGGGTGTTCCCAGGAGCAAACTACTATAATAAATTTAAAGATGATGTTGAATAAGTAGACGTCTTGCGTTTAAAAATAAAATAATTAGATGGTTGGGACAAAATAAACGTCCCAACCATTTTTTATTTAGCATGCATTTTACACCGGCTTCAAGGCATTTTTTCTCACACTCTTCATAACGCGCTCCAAAAAACTGAAGCCTTAATGTAACAACAATGGCGTCATTCCGTCTTTTCGCTGCGCTACGAGTCAAAATAACGCCATCATTGTTACAACCGGCTTCAAAGCATTTTTTCTCACACTCTTCTTTAATACAAATCTCTGTATTTTTGTGGTCATAAGATATAAAATGGCGCTAACTTATTATTTAACATTCGCATAAGTTATGGGGGAGTAACTGTGATAAAGAATAAAAAAGTTAACCTGCTCGTTGGATTAATTTTGGGTGTCAGTTTAGGTATCTATGGGGATGCTAGTAATGATGTCATGGCGGCAAAAACTGATAGTCAGAAAACCAAAGCAGTCAAGCAGGCTACAGATTTAAGTGAGCAGTACCGATACAAAGAAGCCAAAACAGTATTGTCTCAGTATGAAGGATCGTCAGTTAACGCACTGAAAAAACGCATTGATAACCAACAATCAAAGTTGGTGACTTGGGATGATCCAGCAAAGATTCCGCATCTTTTTTACCATTCATTAATTGCTGATCCTAAGAAAGCCTTTGCTTCTGAGCAAGCGCAAGGATACAAAGATTACATGGTGACCATTGATGAATTTATGCCGATGTTGAATCAACTATACGATAATGGCTATGTGCTAATTAACTTTAAAGATATTATCTCGGTTGATAAGCAAGGTCAGGTAACGTTCAAGCCAATTAAACTACCAGAAGGCAAAAAGCCTTTAATTATTTCACAAGATGATGTTAATTATTATGAGTATATGAAAAAGTCAGGATTTGCGGACAAACTAGTGCTTAATAAGCAAGGTGATGTTAAAAATCAATATACCAATAAGGGTCAGAAGAAAATTGGTGATTATGACATGGTACCGATTATTGATACCTTCATCAAAAAGCATCCAGATTTCTCATACGGTGGATCATAGGGTGTGATTGCTGAAACGGGTTATAATGGGGCGCTAGGTTATCGTTCCTCAAAGAGTCAATATGGTGATACGAAAAAGCCGCATCGTGAAGCTCAGAAAGCGACTAAGGTAGCGAATGCCATGAAAAAAGATGGTTGGCAATTTGCTTCACATTCATGGGGCCACATCAATATGACCGAGTCAGGTATTGATGATATTAAAAAGGATACGGCGCTTTGGCAAAAGGAAGTGCAGCCAATTGTTGGTAAGACACCGGTATTGATTTTCCCATTCGGAGCAGATATTGGTTCATTTACCAATTATACGGATGATAATGAAAAGTATACTTATCTCAAAAATAAAGGCTTTAGTATTTTCGATAATGTCGATGCCTCGCAAACATCATGGGGGCAATTAACGGATAACTATTATCGTAATGCACGGATAAATGTTGATGGTATTCGTTTGCATGAAACGGTGACGGGACAAAATAACGTCTTAAATGATTTCTTTAATGCCAAAGACTTCTATCATCGTGATAATTAATCTTATGATGATTTGTCTGTCGTTTCTTTGAATTAGTAGAAAATTAATTAAGATTTACTATTGGTCTACAAATTAGCGGTATAATGATAAGTAAGAGTAATATGTAGTGGAGGAAAGATTTATCATGGGAAAAAATCGCGTGCCTGCTGAGGCGGTCCGGAATGCGTTAATACATTTTATAAAGAAGCGTAATATTTCTATTCCGATTATTTTGAAATCTGTCGATATTTCTAGATCGCGCTTGTACGATTATTTAAAGGGCAATGGTCGAGTTAGCGCAACGACATTTGTGAACTTATTGAGTACAATTGGTGTATCTTACGATGAAGTTTTACTACATATTTATTTGGAACAACCCGAATTGGTTGATTCAACAGTTAAAGAATTAGGATTAGATCCTAGTTCATACACACAAACACCAAATGAGGATATGGTTTATCGGGTCTTGGCGTTATTTGAAGAAACGCAAGATACTCGGTTATTATTATATGTAGTACGTGCAATCAATGCACAAGTGGTTGATTCTGGACAACGGTATCGTTTGGTTGAAATCGCACGGCCAGCAATTGTGAAATTGTTGGATCATCGTGATTCATATTCTTCAACGGATATGTTGTTATTTGCCAATATTATTCGTCATGAACCATATGAGACCGTTAAGACAATGGTTAAGAAAATGTCTGATCAAGTGCAAAAAATTGCCACTTTAGAGGGCTATGGTCTTGTGGAGATGGACAACTTTTTGCCAGCAGCTGTTTGGAATGTCGGGCTTTTAAATTTCAATATGTTATTGCTAGCGTTGGAAAATGGCGATGAAGAGACAGTTGAAGGAACGCTGACATTCATTAAGGAATGTGAGTTACCAGACTTTGGTAGTTACTTTACGTTCGTTAAGAAATTAGCAGAGGTAGTTAGAATGACACTGGATGGTCAGCAAGAACAAGCTGAGGAGCTTTGGCATTCAACAGTCAATGCCTTGAAGTTTATGGTTGATGATCGTTTATGGCCAAGCTTTACCTATTTGTCACAACAATCGTATCGTGAATTTATCAAACCGGTTGTTGATTATCGTAGCATCATTGATGCAAGATAATGTTTTAAGACAGTAATAATGATAAAAAGACCCCCGCAAGCCTTTGCGAGGGTCTTTTTATCAGGACTATGCTACTGTAAAAATCATATGACGGTGATCGATATTAGCTTCTTGGAAAACGGGTCCTTCAGCAACGAAACCAAGTTTTTCATAAAAGCCAATTGCAGGGACTTGGGCACCTAAGTCGAGCGTTTGCGCATGCGCGTTGCGGGCATCGGTAATAATTTGTTTGAGCAGGGCCGCTGCATAACCGTTGCCACGAGCATCACGTAATGTCGCAACTCGTTGAATGTGCCAATTTTGGGTTGCTACATCTTTAGCGACACGTGCAGTAGTTACCGGTTTATCAGCTAAAAAGCCAACATAATGTTCCGTCTGATTATCGAGGCCATCGATTTCAATGGTCGTTGGTACGCCTTGCTCTGCAATGAATACTTGCTTACGAATCGTTAGGGCGGCATCATTGATGACACCAAGTCCTTGTGCGTGATTAACTTCTAAATATTTTTCTGGCATCATCTAATCCTCGCTGAATAGAGTTTTTACCATTTTAGCGCATCCATTTTGATTTATAAATAGTAAAAGTCTAAGGTGTATTCAGCAAAATTACGCTATAATGAAAAAGATTATTATTTTTTAAAAGTAATGGCACAAGATTTAGAAAGAAGAGAACAGACAACTATGACGCATAAGGGTCGTTTTTCTTGGATTAATACACGATTTGGTTTTGTTATCTTATTGATTGTATTAGTTTGGGCAAAAACACAACTAGCAAATGTAATGGATTTTCACCTTTATTCGGGGGCATCCATTATTCAAGTAATCACCTTGTTGCTCAATCCAATACCGATTGCTGCATTACTAATCGGGATAGCTTTTTATTTTCGGAAATCTAAGTTATTTTACCCAATAGCAATTGTTATGTACATCATTAATGTTCTGATGGTGCACTTAAATGTTGTTTATTATCGTGAGTTTACAGATTTTATGTCTGTGGCTACGATGCTAGGATACAACAAGGTTAATCAGGGGTTAAGCGCATCTGGTTTTGCGTTAACAAACATTCATGACTTGCTGTACTGGATTGATATACCTATCTTTATCATCTTATTCTTCCTAAAAAAGATGCGTTTTGATAAGAAAGCAACGACAAAGTTCATGGGCTTTGCATTTTCAACTTTTTCTATTTTCGGAGCGATGACGGTTCTCGTACTAGGTGAGGCGGATCGACCACAACTAATTACGCGTCAATTTGACAGTAAGATGTTAGTTAAATATTTGGGGATTGATACATATACGGTGTTAGATGGTATTAAGACCAATGGCGTGACGGAAATGCGCAAATCAGCGAAAAAGTCTGATATTGATAATGTTTTGTCATATGTTAACAAAAATTATACCGATGCCAATGCAAAGTATGCCGGTGTGGCTAAAGGTAAGAATGTGTTTGTGATTCATCTGGAATCGTTCCAGCAGTTCTCACTTGATTTAAAGGTCAATAACCAGGCAGTTACACCAAATCTAAATAATATCTACCATTCGGATTCAACGATTGGCTTTGATAATTTCTTCCATCAGGTTGGACAAGGTAAAACTTCAGATGCTGAGAATATGTTAGAGACTTCAACATTTGGTTTGCCACAAGGATCACTATTCGCTACCCAAGGGAATGATCAAACCTTTCAGGCGATGCCAAATATTTTGAAACAAAATGGTGGTTATTCATCAGGGGTATTCCATGGTAACAATGCTAGTTTCTGGAATCGTAGTAATGTATACAAAAATATGGGTTATCAAAATTTCTTTGATGCCAGTTATTACGATACCTCTGGTGATAAAGCGATGGGCTATGGATTGAAGGATAAATTATTGTTCTATGATTCAATTCCTTATTTGGAAAAGATGCAGCAACCGTTCTATGCAAAATATATTACGGTAACTAATCATTTCCCTTATAGCCTCGATAATGAAGATAAGGATCCAAACTTTACGACAACAGATACAGACTCTGATGTTGTGAATGGTTATTTTGAAACAAACCATTATTTGGATCAGTCAATTGGAGAATTCTTTAATTATCTAAAGAAGTCTGGCTTATACGATAAGTCAATCTTCGTACTGTACGGTGATCATTATGGTATTTCAAATTCCGAAAATAAGCAGTTAGCTTCAGTATTAGGAAAAGACGCTAACGACTGGAATGATTTTGATAATGCCCAGTTACAACGTGTACCATTTATGGTCCACATTCCTGGCTGGCATGGTGGTGGTATTAACCATACGTATGGTGGTGAGATTGATGTTATGCCAACGTTGTTACATCTTCTAGGTGTTGATTCTAAGAAGTATGTACAATTAGGACAAGACTTGTTGAGTAATAATCGCAAGCAAGTCGTTGCTTTCCGTGATAAAGATTTTGTCACGCCAAAGTACACTTATACGAACCATGTCCTATATGATAATAAAACCGGTGAAGCAATTGAATCCCCTTCTAAGAAGGTGCAAGCTGAGCTGGATAAGTATAAAAAGGCTGTTCGTAAACAATTAAAGGTTTCAGATAATTTGAATCAGAAAGACTTGTTGCGCTTTTACACGCCAAAAGGTTACAAGGCGGCAGATGCATCTAATTACAACTACTCAAATGGTATGGCTAAACTCAAAAAGCTTGATGAACAATTAGGTACTGGTTCAACTTCCTTGTGGCATGAACGTGGTGATAAGAAATCACAATCATTGTATGAAACAGACGCCCCAGAAAAGGATAAACCAAAGTCGGATACATCGCGTATTCAACAAGTTAACCCTGATGGTGGTGATGATACCGATGGTGGTGACGATACACCAAATCCATAATAGGTATTGCACCGTATTTATAAAAGGTTGGGACAAAAACATGTCTCAACCTTTTTTGTTACAACCGGCTTTAAACCATTTTTTATCACGCTCTAAACGCGCTCCAAAAGACTGAAACCTCAATGTAATGAAATTTACGCCATTCCTGTCCTACGCTTCGCTGCGGCCAAAAATAACGTAAACTGCATTACACACCGGTTTCAAAGCGTCTTTATGTCACACTCTGTGTAAACGCGCTCTAAAAAACTAAAGCCTCAATGTAACAATAATTGCGCAATTCTGCCTCTGCGCTTCGCTACGAGTCAAAATGACGCAATCATTGTTACAACCGGCTTTAAACCATTTTTTATCACGCTATGTCATCTTGTGCTATCTTTAACGAAGTTGACAAAATTGTTAGATAACCTGACAATAAAGTCGATTATATTTGAAGGAGAGGGTTATGGCATTTTCAGGAGTACATCATTTTCGAATGAAGGCTTTAGCATCTGAATTGTTTCAGTTCCGTATTGGTGAGTTGGCGACGATGACTGGTGTGTCAACACGTCAATTACGTTATTGGGAGAGCAAAGGTATTATTTCTTCATTAGAGCGTGAAGGAGAACAAGATGCACGTGTCTATAACTATACAGCCTACGTCACTGTTGCCGTTATTAAAGAATTTTTAGACGATGGGTACACATTAAAGGGTGCTGTCAAAAAGACAAACGAACATCAAAGAAATTGGCAAGTATTACATGATGTGATGCAAAATGCTGTGCAAGATGTTGTTTTGTTAGATGAAACACCTGCTGTTGATTTAGGATTTTTTGATGAAGAAGAAACGCAGCGTTTGTACGCACGTATAGATGAAAATAATAAAGTGAAGTACAGCGTCCGGCCTTGGGCAGGGTACGCAGAAAGTATTGAATAGATAGTATAAAATAACATCTCGTGATCATAATGACCATTTGAAATATTTTTCATGTGGCGTGTGATTGGGGGATGTTTTTATATAAAGCGGGCGCAAATTTCCATTAATAACTGTTAAACTAGATAGTAGATTAAATAAAGAGGAATAGTCATGGCAAATTGGCATAGTTTTTATAAACGTCCATGGTCAGAACGTTTAACCATTTTGACCAATAATCAAAATTTAACAACTGCAGAACAACAATTAATGCAAAACAGTTATGATCATATTGGTGCCCAACAAGTAGAAAATTATATCTATAATTTTGGTGTGCCAACGGGTTTATTATTGCAATTACCGGTCAACGGACGGGAAATGATTGTGCCAATGACAACTGAGGAACCCAGTGTGATTGCTGCAGCCAATAATGGTGCCCGTATGATGCGGTACGGTAGTGGTGTGAAGACCAAGCGACAAGAACACTTAATGCGCGGTCAAATTATCATTGTTAATCTTTCAGATATTGCAAGTTTACAAAGGTTAGTCCAGAACCATATGACCGAGTTGTTGCAAATCGCCAATGATGCCCATCCATCGATGGCAGCTCGTGGTGGTGGCGCCAAGCGATTAACGGTTGATGTGCTGGATGAAACAACGGTCGCAGTCAACGTATTAGTGGATACTAAAGAAGCCATGGGGGCAAATACAGTCAACACAATGGCAGAGGCGGTGGCGACACAATTACGCCAGAAAGGGTATCAAGTCTTGATGGCGATTCTATCTAATTATGGTACCGAATCGTTAGTTGAGGCAGAAGTTGCCATTCCGGTGACGGCATTAGCAACGAAACAAGGGCTACCTGGCCAGGTGGTTGCCGAAAAAATTGCTGCAGCAAGTCACATGGAAGAATTATCACCACATCGTGCGGTCACCGCTAATAAAGGTATTTTGAATGGTATTGAAGCAGTTGTACTTGCAAGTGGTAATGATACAAGGGCTGTGAATGCTGCTTTGCATGCTTATGCTGCTCATAATGGCCAATATAGTGGTTTAATTTCATGGCAAGTTGTCGATGATCAATTAATTGGTCGGACAGTAATGCCAATGTCAGTTGGTGTCGTTGGTGGCTCGATTGGTATCGTGCCAGCAGTAAAGCTAAACCATCATATTATGGATAATCCGAATGCTCAGCAATTGGCAAGCATTATCATTGCGACAGGATTGGCTCAGAACCTGGCAGCGTTGCGCGCATTAGTGTCAACAGGCATTCAGGCAGGCCATATGGCTTTACAGGCAAAATCGCTGGCGATCCAGGTTGGCGCCAAGGATAATGAGGTCGACCTATTAGTTGCACGATTAAATCAGTCATCACAAATAAACGCATCAATGGCACAGCAATTGTTACAGGAAATGCGGCATGCAAATGCAGAACAATAAAGATGGGATAGAGAAATGAAATTTGCAAAAGAAACAATAACGTTATTAGATCAAGTGAATGCATTGTATCCGGGCTCAGTTATTTTACGAGGTAATGAGGAAGCTAGTGGTGCGATTACTCATGACCAAGTATCGACTTCAATGTTGGGGACGCGTCTAATGGTTGAAGTGAATGATGGGACGGCACCAGACTTTTTAGCAACTTCTGAATTATTGATGATGCTATTGACTTTGAATGGGTACCCACAGGTTTACTTCCAATTAAAGGATGATGATGCAGAATTAACGCATCAATTAATGATTATGGCAACCTACCTTTATCAACCAGCATTACGAGCAATTGTTTATCGTGAGCAAGCAGCTCATGGTTTGCTGACTGATGATGTGGTTAAAGGTGTTCTGGCTGGTGTACAGCAGACATTGTCAAAGGAAACAGCTGATAATAATGGGGAAGCAGCATTGCGCCTGTTAACATTATTAGATTTACAAGTATTTTTACATGCAGTACCAAGCGATACGACAGCTATTGTTGAAACAATGACCGAATCTTACCCAAAGGCTTGGTCAGCAGCTAAAAAAATTGCAGATGCCATGCACATTGATGATATTAAGGATCCATTCACGGTTCATCGTGCTGTTGTGACGGCCTTTTCAATGTTTGATGAGCAGATGGTAGCTTGGGACTTGCCAGAAATTTATGCTAGTGAATTTGCAACCTTGACCCCAGTCTTGTCAGAGCGTCAATTACGTTTGCCACTAGCACAAGTATTTGATATCAAGCATATGACGATGATAGATCGTAATACAGATAAAGAAGCTTATGCCGGATTATTAAAAAATTCAGGACAAAATAGTTTCGTGTTGGCTGCCCCAGAAGATAAATTGGCTGATTTCTTTAAGGAGCTTTACCAAACACCCGTTAAAGAGGTGCTGACAAAGTTGGGTCAACCATTTGCGATACGATAAGGAGGAAATAATGACATTAGTAACGCCAGATATACAACAATTGATTGATAATGCGAAAAACATTGTCTTTTTGACAGGTGCAGGAGTATCAACTGCCTCGGGGATTCCAGACTATCGGTCAAAGGGTGGTATCTATGATGGTATTGCGTTACGTCCTGAGTATTTATTAAGTACAGATGCGTTAGCAAGTGAACCAGAAAAAATGTATGAATTTGCGAAGGAAAACATGTACTTTCCAGATGCACAACCAAATATTATTCATGAGAAAATGGCCACGTTGACGCAAAAGAATCGTGCACGTATTATTACGCAAAATGTTGATAGTCTACATCTAAAAGCAGGGGCTAAAAATGTGATTGAGTTTCACGGTTCACTGTACAATATTTATTCAACGACGGATGGTAAGCCTAGTGATGTAGATACATACTTGCAATCACCTTACCGCGAAGATGGTGCTTTGTTACGTCCAGCAATTACATTATATGGTGAGATTCCATTTAGAGTAGATGAGGCAGTGCAATGGATGACCCAAGCAGATTTGGTCGTTATTGTTGGGACAAGTTTTGTGGTTTACCCATTTGCTGGTCTTTTACAGTATGCTCGTCCTAATGTACCAGTATTAGCAGTTAACTTGGAACAAATTCCAGCGCCAGCTCATGTTAAGCAGGTTGTCGGAGATGCGCGTGAGTTTTTCTCAGAATTACAAGTGTAAGTTTCGTGTAATAATATATATAGAAAAGATCCGTGATCTGTCCTTTGGATGGGTAACGGATCTTTTCTATATATCCTGTTGTTTTAGTTAGATAAAACGTTCGTAAAAAATTAATAACGGTAATCTATTGACGAACATTAATTTAATTGTTATTATATATGAGTGGTCGAGTGAGACCAGCAAGTTACTGAAAACTGATTTAAAAAAATGATTTAAATTAGTTATTGACAATCAAATGGTTGTCCTGTAATATAGATTAAGTTGTCAGCGAGACAACAACGTAGACCATTGAAAACTGAATA
>JACYYK010008064.1_pt1 | contig 18125 bp, 16 predicted proteins | sample 8236871 | NCBI WGS metagenome assembly JACYYK01 (sample SAMN14103087, study PRJNA606662) | landfill metagenome | isolation source: landfill solid waste inoculated with endophyte fungus Paravalsa indica | place: India:New Delhi, Okhla landfill site | collected 2017-11-05 | reverse complement strand
GTCGCTGGCCGACCGCCTCGTGATCCTGCGGGCGGGCACCGTCCAGCAGATCGGGACCCCGGAGGAGCTGCACAACCGGCCGGTGAACCAGCACGTGGCCGACTTCATGGGCTATCGCAACCTGATCCGTCTCACCGCGGGTGACCGCGCGGACGACGGAATCCGGGTGACGGGCGACGGACTGGACCTCGTGGGCACCCACCTCGACGACCTCGCCCCCGGTGCCGCGGTGGTGGCCGCCGCGCGCCCCGAGGACGTCCGGGTGTTCGACCCCGGAACCACCGGGGTCAACCGTTTCCCGGCGATCGTCGAGGTGGTGGAGTACCAGGGACGGGAACTGGCCGTCGAGGCGCGGACGTCCTCGGGAGTGCGATGGCACCTGCGCACGGACCACCGACTCGCTCCCGGAGACGCCGTCGTGCTCGGAGTGGCCGTGGAACGGTTGCTGGTGTTCGGTGACGACACCGTGGGGACGCCGGTGCCGTCGAACCGGGAGTCGGTGTGATGACCACGGCACCCGTCACCACAGCGCCACCGGAACGGGACCGGCGGAAGCCGCCCGAGACGAGTCCGGCCCTGCGGCACCGCCTCGCCGAGCGCGGCATAGACAAGCAGCTGCTCCTGCTGCTGCCCGCCGTGGTGTTCATCGTGGGCCTGTTCGTCTACCCGTTCTTCTACGGTCTGGGCCTGTCGTTCCAGCCGCAGAACGGCGGAGGCCCCTTCGCCGACTACGTGCGCTTCTTCTCCGACCCCTACCAGTTCAGCACCATCTGGAAGACCCTGGTGCTGGCGATCCCGGCCGCGTTGTTGAACGTGCTGGCCTCGGTGCCGATCGCCTATCGAATGCGGGGCCGGTTCCGTGGCAAGCGGCTGTTGATGACCGTGCTCGTCGTTCCGATCACGCTCGGCACGGTGCTCACGGCCGAGGGGCTGTTGAACTTCCTCGGGCCGTCCGGGTGGCTCAACCGGGCACTTGAGGCGATCGGGTTGGTCGACGAACCGCTCCGGCTCATCAACAACTACTGGGGTGTCTTCTTCTCCCTGGTCATCACGGGATTCCCGTTCGCGTTCCTGCTCATCTCGTCGTATCTGTCGGGGATCGACCCCACCCTGGAGAAGGCGGCGGCCACCCTCGGCGCGGGCTGGTGGGACCGGTTCCGGCACATCACGCTGCCGCTGTTGGCGCCCGGTTTGGCCACCACGTTCTGTCTCACGTTCGTCCTGGCCTTCAGCGTGTTCCCCTCGGCGATCCTGGTCGGTAACCCGTCGGGGGAGACACGGGTGATCTCGATCGCCGCCTACCAGGCCGCCTACGAGCAGTACGACTACCCGTACGCCTCCACCATCGCGATGATCATGGGCGTCGTCGAGCTGATCGTGGTGGGCGTGGTGTTGCTGTGGCGATCCCGCCTCTACACCGGTTCGACGGGAGGGAAGGGATGACGATCCTGAAACCGACTCCCGGCACGCACCCCCGGCGCAGGCTGGTGGCCAGTCCCGGCGCCTGGCTGGTCTGGGGCGGGGTGGCGTTCTTCCTCGTCGGCCTGCTCGGCGTGGTGGGCTCGGTGGTGGTGAACTCCTTCGGCACGCGCTGGTTCGACGCCTGGCTGCCGGAAGGGGCGACCACCCGCTGGTACACCCAGGCGTGGCAGGACTTCGGGTTGAGCGATCTGATCGTCGTGACCGTGCAGGTGGCGGCGGCCGTGGTGGTCCTGTCGCTGCTCATCGGTGTGCCCGCCGCCTACGTCCTGGCGCGCCGCGACTTCCCCGGCAAGAAACTGATCTACCTGGCGTTCCTGCTGCCGATCCTCATGCCGCCCATCACCTACGGCATCCCGCTGGCCACCGTGCTCTACAAGTTCGGGTTCGCGGGCAACCTCTCCGGGGTCGTGCTGGCCAACCTGGTGCCCTCGGTGCCGTTCGTGATCATGACCATGACGCCGTTCATCGAGCAGATCGACCCCTCGATCGAGCGGGCGGCGCGCATGTGCGGGGCGGGCCTGCGCGCGGTGTTCGTGCGAATCCTCGCTCCCCTGCTGATTCCCGGCATCCTCGCCGCGGGCATCCTCGTGCTCGTCCGCACCGTCGGAATGTTCGAGCTGACGTTTCTCACCGCCGGTCCCGACTCGCAGACGCTCATCGTGGCGCTGTTCCACTCGATGTCGGCGGCGGGAATCCGCGCACAGCAGTCCGTGGACGCGATGGCCGTCATCTACACCGCCATGATGCTGATCCTGCTCGTGATCGCCCTGCGTTTCGTCAACCCGACGCAGCTGGTGGCCCGCGTGAAGGAGGACCCCGAACCGTGAAGATCACCGATGCCCGAGTCATCGTGACCTGTCCGGGTCGCAACTTCGTCACCCTCAAGATCGAGACCGACGAGGGGCTGACGGGCGTCGGCGACGCCACGCTGAACGGTCGTGAGCTCGCCGTCGCGGCGTATTTGCGTGACCACGTCGTGCCCCTGCTGATCGGTCGCGACGCGCATCGCATCGAGGACACCTGGCAGTACCTGTACCAGGGCGCGTACTGGCGCCGCGGGCCGGTGACCATGAGCGCGATCGCGGCGGTGGACACCGCGTTGTGGGACATCAAGGGCAAGGCCGCCGGGCTGCCCGTGTACCAGCTCCTCGGCGGACGAAGCCGGGAGGGCGTCACCGTCTACGGCCACGCCAACGGCGAGACCGTCGACGAGGTGCTCGGCGAGGTCGCCCGGTACCTCGACCTCGGCTACCGCGCGGTGCGGTTGCAGTGCGGTATCCCCGGTCTGGCCTCCACCTACGGGGTCGGGGCCGACAAGATGTTCTACGAACCCGCGCGCGGCACGGTGCCGGAGGAGAACGTCTGGTCCACCGAGAAGTACCTGTCGTTCATCCCCACGCTGTTCGCCCGCGCCCGCGAGGAGTTCGGTCCCGAGCTGCGCCTGCTGCACGACGTGCACCACCGGCTCACCCCCATCGAGGCCGCCAGGCTCGGTCGCAGCCTGGAGCCGTACGGGCTGTACTGGTTGGAAGATCCCGTGCCCGCCGACCTGCAGGAGGGGTTCCGGCTCATCCGCGAGCACACCACGACCCCGATCGCGGTGGGCGAGGTGATCAATTCGATCTGGGACTGCGCCGACCTGATTCGCAACCAATTGATCGACTTCATCCGGTGCACCGTCGTGCACGCGGGCGGGATCACCCACCTGCGGCGGATCTTCGATCTCGCGGCGCTGCACCACGTGCGCTCGGGCTCGCACGGCGCGACGGACCTGTCACCGGTGTGCATGGCCGCGGCGTTGCACCTGGACGTGAGCATTCCCAACTTCGGGCTGCAGGAGTACATGCGGCACACCGAGGCCACCGACGAGGTGTTCCCCCACGGCTACCACTACGCCGACGGCTACCTGTTCCCCAGTGAGGAACCGGGACTGGGTGTGGACATCGACGAGGAGGCCGCCGCCCGCTACCCCTACCGCCGGGCGTACCTGCCGGTGAACCGGTTGGAGGACGGGACGGTGCATCCCTGGTGAGCACGGTGAGTCCCGACGTCCTCGTGCTGGGGGAGCCGCTGGTCGAGGTGTCCACATCGGAGCCGTTCCGCGACGGCGCCACGGTGCGACTGGCGTTCTCCGGGGACGCACTCAACGCCGCCGCCGCGGCCGCCGCGGCCGGAGCCCGCACGGCGCTTCTGGCCAGGGTGCCCGACGACGAACTCGGCGACGCCCTCGTGGCACGGGTGAGCGAACTCGGCATCGACACCGAGACCGTGATCCGGGTGCCCGGCCAGCACGGCGTGTACTTCACCCACAGCGACCCGTCGGGCCGACGACAGTTCGCCTACGCCCGCTCGGGCAGCGCGGGCTCGACGCTGTGCCCGGACGACGTGGCCGCGGTCGTGGAGAACGCCGGTGTGGTGCTCGCCAGCGGAATCACCGCCGCGGTGTCCGAGAGCGCGGCCGCCGCCGTGCTGTACGCCGCCGAGCACGCGAGGCGGTTCGTCTACGACCCCAATTTCCGGCCACGCCTGACGAGTGCGGAGGAGGCGGCCGCGACGTTGCGGCGAGTTGCTCCCCTGGCCGAGCTGGTCACCCCGTCGTGGCCGGACGAGGCGCGGACGCTGTTGGGACTGGCCGCCGACGCGACCCCGCACGCCGCCGTGAGCGCGACTCGCGCGCTCGGCGCCTCGACCGTCGCGGTGACACGGGGCTCCGGCGGCGTGCTCGTGGGGACGGCGACCGAGGCCGTGGACGTCCCGGCGGTGCCGCCGCCGCGGGTGGTGGACCAGACCGGTGCGGGAGACGTGTTCGCCGGCACCGTGGCCGCGCGGCTGGCTTGCGGGGACGAGCTGCTCGCCGCCGTGCGGCTCGGCGCGGCGGCCGCCTCCCTGTCGGTGCAGGGCCGAGGCGGAACCGGATTCCTGCCGACACTGGCGCAGAGCCGGGCGGCGGCGAAGGAGGCACGGACATGAACGACGACGTGGTGTTGCTGGCCCCGGACGACGACGTGGCGGTGGTGCTGCGTGGCTGTGGCGAGGGGACCTCGCTGGCCGTACCGGGCCGCGAGCCCGTCGTGGCTCGCGGCGACATCCCCAGCGGGCACAAGGTCGCCCTGCGAGAGCTCGCCGCGGGGGAGCTCGTGCGCAAGTACGGCCACGTCATCGGCGTGGCGACGCGGAGTGTGGCCGCGGGTGAGCACGTACACCTCCACAACCTCGCGATGCCCGACGGAGCCTCCGCGCTCGCCTCGGAGGGCGCGGTGACGGAGGCCCCGGCGCCGCCCGTCGACCTGCGTCGGACGTTCGACGGCATCGTGCGGCCGGACGGGTCCGTGGCCACCCGCAACTACGTCGGTGTGCTGACCACCGTGAACTGCTCCGCCACCGTGGCGCGGCGCATCGTGCGGCGCACGGAGGACGAGATCGCCGAACTCGACGGCGTGGACGGGGTGGTGGCGCTGACCCACGGCACCGGCTGCGGCATGGCGATCGACGGCGACGGGTGGCGGCTGCTGCGCCGCACCCTGAGCGGCTACGCCCGGCACCCCAACATCGGCGCCCTCGTGGTGGTGGGACTCGGGTGCGAGGTCAACGCGGTCAGTTCCCTGATGTCCGAGCTGGGCGTGGCCGACCACGTGCCCGTGGAGTCCTACACCATCCAGGAGGCGGGCGGGACGGCCGACGCGATCGACCGGGGCGAGAAGCTGGTCCGCGACCTGGCGGCGCGGTTGGTGGGCACCCGACGCACGCGGGTCGGGGTCGAGCACCTGGTGCTGGGCCTGCAGTGCGGTGGGTCGGACGCCTGGTCGGGCCTGACCGCGAACCCCGCGCTCGGCGTGGCCTCCGACCTGCTGGTCGCCGCGGGCGGCACCAGCGTGCTCGGGGAGACGCCGGAGATCTACGGTGCCGAGCGGATGCTCGCGCAGCGAGCCGTGCGTCCGGAGGTGGCCGACGCGCTTCTGGACCGTATCGCCTGGTGGGAGCGCTACACCCGCGACAACGGCACCACATTGGACGGAAATCCCTCGCCCGGCAACAAGGAGGGCGGCATCACCACGATCCTGGAGAAGTCGCTGGGCGCGGTGGCCAAGGCCGGACGCAGCCCGCTCCGGGCCGTCTGCGGTTACGCCGAGCCGATCCCGACACCGGGCCTGGTCTTCATGGACACCCCCGGCTACGACCCCGTGTCGGTCACCGGGATGGTCGCGGGCGGAGCGAACCTCGTCTGCTTCACCACGGGCCGGGGGTCGGTGTTCGGCAGCCGTCCCGTGCCGACCGTGAAGCTGGCCGCGGGCGCCGACACCGCGTCGCGCATGGCCGGCGATATGGACGTGGACTGCTCGCCGATCGTCGAGGACGGCGTCGACGTGGCCGAGATGGGCAGACGGGTTTACGACCACCTGCTCGACGTGGCCTCCGGTCGGAAGAGTCTCAGCGAGCAACTCGGGTTGGGCGGCGAGGAAATGGTGCCGTGGCAGTTGGGGGCGGTGCTGTGAGCGGGACCGTGCCGCGGCTGTCGCCCGCCACCGTCGACGTCCCGCACCGGCCCGACACCGTGCGTATCCTCCACCTCGGTCCCGGCGCGTTCCATCGGGCGCACCAGGCGGTGTTCACCGAGGACGCGGGTGGCGATTGGGGGATCTGCGGGGTCACCCAGCGCTCGCCCGCCGTCGTCGACCAGCTGCGACCTCAGGACTGCCTGTTCACGGTCGTGGAGCGATCCCGCACCACGACGTCGTGCCGTGTGGTCGGCACGATCCGCGACGTCCTCTTCGCCCGTGCCGAACCCGAGCGGCTGCGGGCGTACTTCACCGACCCGAAGGTGCGGATCGTCTCCCTCACGGTGACCGAGAAGGGCTACCGCCCCGATTCGGGGGTCATCGGCCAGCTCGTGGCCGGGCTGGAGGCGAGGCGGGCCACGTCGGAGGCCCCAATCACGATCCTGTCGTGCGACAACCTCACGGGTAACGGCGCCGTGGTGCGGTCGCGGGTGCTCGACGCCTGCGCCCGCCTGCCGCACGGGGACGCTCTCGCGTCCTGGATCACCGACCACGTGCGGTTCCCGAGCACGATGGTCGATCGCATCGTGCCCGCCACCACCGACGCCGATCGTGCCGAGGTGCGGTCCGCGCTCGGCGTGCTCGACGAGGCCGCCGTGGTGGGCGAGCCGTTCCGGCAGTGGGTGATCGAGGACGACTTCGCCGCGGGCCGCCCCGCCTGGGAGGCCGTCGGGGCGCACCTGACCGACGACGTGGCTCCCTACGAGGCGGTGAAACTTCGGGTGCTCAACGCCACCCACTCGTTACTGGCCTACCGAGGCGCACTGGCGGGCTACGACACCATCGCCGAGGCCATCGCCGATCCGGTGCTGGCCGAGGAGGCGGCGGAGTTCGTGGAGCACGACGTGTTGCCGACCCTCACCGTTCCCGACGACGTCGACATCACCGCGTATCGCCGGCAGGTGCTGGAACGCTTCGCGAACCCGGCTCTGCGGCATCGCACCACGCAGGTCGCGATGGACGGGTCCCAGAAGCTGCCGTTGCGACTGCTCGGCACGATCCGAGACCGGTTGGCCGCGGGCGCGGTACCCGTCCGCGCGGCACGAGCCGTGGCCGCGTGGATGGTGTACGTGGCGGTGGGCAAGGATCGTGACGGCAGACCACTGCCGCTCGACGACCCGCTCGCCGATCGGCTCCGCGCGGCGGTGGGGGAAGCCGGGGAGCCCCGCGCACTCGTCGACGGGTTGCTGTCGGTGCGGGAGGTGTTCGGCGAGGACCTGCCCGACCACGTGGCATTACGCGCAGCACTCATGGAGGCGGTGACGGAACTTTTAACGGCGGTGCGCTGAGCCGTCGGTGTGGAATCCGGTGGAGCGGGGAGGAGTACGGGTGCACTCCCCGCCCCACCGGAGTATGACGAGGTCACGGCCATACCCGAAACCGACGTCCCAATTCCGATTAATCGGACAATTGTGCGGACGGAATATTGGCCCCCGAGGGGCGGTTGAAGCTTCATCCGCTTCGCCTCGGTAATTTCTTAGCGGGCCGAAGTTAATTTTGTTTCCGTCGTGTAACGCTATGTCCGGTCGCTTTCGAGCAATGAGAGGGCGGCGTGGTCGAGGGTCTCCACCATCCACGTCAACAGTTCTTGATCGGCTCGCTCGGCCGCCTTCTGCCAGCGTTCTTTCTGTTGGTCGGGGAGTTTCATCTCGATGTGCACGGTTCTCGGTCGCGCGCTGGTGAGTTGCCGTTCCCCCCGAAGCTGCCGTCGGAGCTCGTTGCGGGACCAGCCGTTGATCTCGGCACGGGTCAGCCAGGCGTCCTGCTCGGCCTCGGGGAGACTGGTCACCTCCGCATGGTGCTGGAAGCTGAGTTTCGGATGTCGACGCTCCGGGGTGAAACGCCTGGCTACCCACGCGTAATTTCGCAGCGTCTGGTAGTCGAGCGACGTTTCGGCGATCGCCTGCTTGTAGCGGTTGGGGTAGTGGGTCTGGCCGTAGATCAACCAGTCGCCGAGCCACCACGCGGACGAGTCGGAGACCACGTGGATCTGCCGACCGAGGTTGCGCCATGCGTCGAGGGGCATGTCCTGAGGAAGGGAAAGCATGACTCGCTTCGTGCGGACCCTGCGCTCCGGGCCACGGTTCTCGCGTGTCGACGTGACGTGGCCGCTCGACGTGGTCGCGACCGCAGTGCCGTCTCTGCCCGACATGGAATCGTGCACCCCCTATTCGTCCGAAAAACTCACCCTCGCGTCACGAGCTGATCGTCAGCCTGGCAGTCGTCCCTTGAGCGACGCCAAACGGAGGCCAAACGTCGAGGTGAGAACCGAGTTGTCCGTGGTTCGCTTCTCGTTCTTGGCCCCTTTGCCGCTCAACGTTTGGCGTGCGCCATGCATTCAAAAAACGAGAATTAACCCGATCGTGTATTCGATCACGTTAGGTTGTCACTTGTGGTCCGACGCAACGTCTGACACACACTCGCTGGGGGAGCTGGATACGCTGATGACGACGCTCGGAGTGACGCTGTTCGGTCCGGTCTCGGTGCGCCGGGGGGAACGGGAGATTCCGCTGGGGCCACCCAAGCAGCGCTCGGTTTTCGCGGTGCTGGCCGCGCGCGCCGGAGAGGTGGTGCGACGCGAGGAACTTGTCAGAGCGGTCTGGGGAGTCGATGCTTCCCCCACGGCGATGAACAGTGTCTACACCTACGTGGCCCGGCTACGTAACCAGCTGGAGCCCTTTAGACGGCAACGGGCGCGCCCCGACCTGCTCGTCTCCGACAGCCTCGGGTACATGCTTCGGCTGGCGCCCGACGAAGTGGACACCAAGCGTTTCACGGCATATTTGCGACGAGCGCGCAAGCTTCAAGCGGAACGGCTGCCGCGGGCGGCGATCGAGGAGATCGAGTCCGCACTCGCCTTGTGGCAAGGCCCACCGTTCGGTGGTGTGGTCGGTCCGTTCTTCGAGGCGGAGCACGCGGCGCTGTCCGAGATGCGGCTGACCGCCATCGAGGATCGCGTTCACCTGCTGTACCAACTCGGCGGGGACCTCAGCGGGGAGCTCGCCGAGCTGTCGGCACTGGTTCGTCGGCACCCGTTGCGGGAAAGGCTGCGGTACGTGCTGATGCTCTGCCACCTGCAAGCGGGTACGCAGACCGAGGCGATCAGGGAGTACAACGACTTCCGTACTCGGCTGGCCGACGAGCAAGGACTCGAACCGGGGGAACGACTGCAGCAGCTCTATGCGGAGGCACTGAAGTCCGCTCCGCGACGCGAAGGGGGCCGGCTCGTGAAACCCACGGGGTGGAGAACCGAGACCCCCCGGCCCCCCGTGCCGCTGGCGCAACTGACGCGGGACGTTCCCGACTTCACGGGACGCAAGGCGGAGATCCGGCGACTGCACGAACTGGTCGACACCGCCACCGATCGCGGCGAGAGCGCCGTCGTCCTGATCAACGGTGTCCCCGGGGTCGGAAAGTCCGCACTCGCCGTCCACTTCGCCCATGAGCTCTCCGCTCGTTTCCCCGACGGGCAGGTACAGCTGGATCTTCGCGGGTACGGAGCCGGGCAGCCGATGCACCCCAGGGAGGCGCTGCATCGGCTGCTCGAAGCGCTGGGTGTTACCACGGCCCCGGACATGGACCCGGAGCGGCAGCGGGCCTTGCTGCACAGCCTGGTCGCGGGACGGAGATTGCTCATCCTGCTCGACAACGCGAGATGGGTGCAGCAGGTGCGGCCCTTGTTGCCGGGGGACTCCTCGTGCCTGGTCCTCGTCACCAGCCGCAACGGGCTCGGAGGTCTGATCGCTCGGGACGGAGCTCGTCGACTCCGCCTCGACGGGATGAGGGTGGACGACGGGGTCGAGTTGTTCGGACGGATCGCGGGGAGAGCTCTCGTCGCCAGTGCGTACCCCGCTGTGCGTGAACTCGTCGAAGCCTGCGGGGGACTTCCGCTGGCCCTCCGTATCGCGGCGGCCCAGACGGAGCTGTCTCCCTCACCGGAGCGCACGCTGGCGCTTTTCAACGGTGTGGACCTGCTTCACCGGCTCTCGGTACCCGGAGACGAACAGTCGTCACTCATCACGGTGTTCGAGTGGTCGTACGCAGCGCTCCCGGAGCGAGCGCGCCGGATGTTCCGAGCCTTGGGCAGAGGGTCGGGAGCCGGAGTCACGCTTCGGACCGCCGCGGCCTTGACGGGCGAGTCGATCGAGGAGGCTCGGGAACACCTCGACATACTCGTCGACGCGGGTTTGGCGTACGAGCCGGTGCAGGACAGTCTACTTCTGACTCCACTGTTGTTCGCCTACGCTCGTTATCTGTACTTCCGGGAGTCGACCGACGAATCATGTCGGGCCGGCTCGTCTTGAGCGTGCAGCGTCCTCCTTTTAGTTCTCGCCGTCAAGTACGGCGCTCCCCGAACCCGAGTTCACCCGATGGGGTTGCCAGCGAGTATGTGCTCGTCCATCATCGGCAGCACGAACCGCGGGCCGATTCAGGGTCGGGGCATCGAGAGTCGGTGCGGCTCGAATCCGAATTTCACGGCGAACGGGTATTCGTGCGATGACGATCAGTGAGATGTCGCTGCTCAACACGTTTCGGATAACTCCGGAACGGCACCGTGACGAACGTGGTTCCTTTATTGAGGTGGTACGTTCGAACGCTCTTTCCGAGGTGATCGGATACGAGTTCACGGTACGTCAGGCCAATTGCTCGTTGAGCGTGCGCAACACCGTCCGAGGAATTCACACCACCGCTTTGCCGCCGGGGCAGGCCAAGCTGGTGACATGCGTCAGCGGCTCGATCCTCGACGTGGCCGTGGACCTCCGCGTCGGCTCGCCGACCTTCGGCCAGTACGAGATCACCAGGCAGGACGCCGATACGGGGGTGTCGGTGTACCTGCCCGACGGCATCGGCCACGCCTTCATCGCCCTCACCGATAATGCCTGTGTCAACTACCTGTGCTCGGAGAAATACGTCCCCGGAACGATGATCGAGATCGATCCGCTGGACCCGGATATCGGCATACCGTGGAATTTGACCACCGAGCCGGTCATGTCCGACAAGGACGCCGCGGCCCCGAGTTTGAAGACCGCCGTGGCGAGAGGAATGTTGCCGACCTATGAGCAATGTCTCGCGCACTACGAGGCGCTGCGGCGGCGTTCGGCTGCCTGAGCCGAGGCCGTCCCGCTGGCGGGACACCGTTCCCGCGCTTTTTTCGTGAAAACGTGGTTCGCTTCTCCGGTCTTGAAACCCGGAGGGTCACATCATGGATGTCGAACCCCGTGTCCAACTCTTCCGTGAGAGGATTCATGTCACAGGAATCGTTCTGCCGCGTCTGCAGTGGCAAGGTCCGAGAATTTTACGACTTCGGCCGCCATCCCTTGTCGGATGCCTTCGTCGACCCGGAGAAAGTGGACGACGAGGAATTCTTCTACCGACTCGCCGTCGGGGTGTGCCGGGACTGCACCATGGTGCAGTTGATGGAGGAGGTTCCTCGGGAACGCATGTTCCACGACGGATATCCGTATCAGTCCTCGGGTTCCGTCGTCATGCGGACGCATTTCGAGGACTTCGCCAAGCGGGTGCTCAACGCCGAGGACCTCGGCACCGATCCGTTCGTCGTCGAGCTCGGGTGCAACGACGGCGTCATGCTCAAGGTGCTCGCCGACGCGGGGGTGCGGCATCTCGGCGTCGAGCCGTCCGGTGGTGTCGCCGACCTGGCGGCGGCGAAAGGCGTGCGAGTCATCAAGACCTTCTTCGAGGAGGAGACGGCGCGACGGATCCTCACCGAGCACGGACCCGCCGACGTGATCTATGCGGCCAACACGTTGTGCCACATCCCGTACATGGATTCGATTCTCAACGGAGTACGGGCGTTGCTCGCTCCCGACGGTGTTTTCGTCTTCGAGGACCCCTACTTCGGCGACATCCTGGAGCGCACGTCGTTCGACCAGATCTACGACGAGCATTTCTTCTTCTTCACGGCCCGCTCCGTACGGGCGATGGCCGAGCGTTTCGGCTTGGAACTGGTCGATGTGGAACGACTTCCCGTCCACGGTGGAGAGGTGCGTTACACCCTGGCTCGTTCCGGAGCCCGCCAGCCTTCGAACGCCGTGGCGGAGCTGGTCGCCGAGGAAGAGACGAAACGGTTGACGGCTCCGGACACCCTGTCGGCGTTCGGGGAGAGGGTGACGGGTATTCGCGAGGAACTCACCAGCTTGCTGCGACGGCTTCGTGACGAGGGCAAGACCGTGGTCGGATACGGGGCCACGGCCAAAAGCGCCACGGTGAACAACCTTTGCGGTATCGGACCGGATCTGGTTTCGTTCGTCGTCGACAGCACTCCCGACAAACAGGGCAAGCTGACGCCGGGGACACACATCCCGGTGCGGGAACCGGAGGCGTTCTCCGGACCTTACCCGGACTACGCGCTGTTGTTCGCTTGGAACCATGCGGACGAGATCATGGCGAAGGAACAACGGTTCCGCGACGCCGGGGGGCAGTGGATCCTGTACGTCCCCGAGGTGCACATCGTTTGACCGGCTCGGTCTTTAGACCCCGAACATGTCCTGCCGCGCCTGCTCGGATCACGTCTGCGTGCTCGCGGCCAAGTCAGAACGGAGGAAAATCGACAATGATCCATTCGGTGGTCATCGTGGGTGGCGGAACGGCCGGCTGGATGACGGCGAGTTACCTGAAAGCCGCGTTCGCGGACCGGATCGACGTCACATTGGTGGAGTCCGCCGCGGTGTCCCGCATCGGCGTGGGCGAGGCGACCTTCAGTACCATCAGACACTTCTTCGACTATCTCGGTCTGGACGAAGCCGATTGGCTGCCGAAGTGCGCCGGCGGCTACAAGCTCGGCATCCGATTCGAGAACTGGCACGGTAACGGGGAGTACTTCTACCACCCGTTCGAACGGCTGCGGGTGGTCGACGGTTTCTCCCTGGCCGACTGGTGGCTCGCGATCGGTGATCACAGTCGGCCCATGGACCGTCAGGTGTTCCTCACCAGCGCGTTGTGCGAGGCCAAACGCTCGCCGCGGATGATGGACGGATCGCTGTTCGTCTCCGGACTTGACGGCAGCCTCGGTAAGTCGACCCTGGCCGAGCAGCGAGCCCAGTTCCCGTACGCCTATCACTTCGACGCCGATCAGGTCGCCGCTTACCTGCGCTCGTACGCCACCGAACGCGGGGTCCGGCATGTCGTCGACAACGTTCAGGAGGTGCTCCAGGACCAACGCGGCTGGATCAGCGGGGTACGCACCGCCGAGCACGGGGTGTTGACGGGTGACCTCTTCGTCGACTGCACCGGGTTCCGAGGAATTCTGATCAACAAGACGTTGGGGACGAAGTTCGAGTCCTTCGAGGACGTCCTTCCCAACAATCGCGCCGTCGCGCTGCGGGTGCCGCGGGAGACCGAGACCGACATGGCCCCCTACACGACGGCGAGGGCCATGAGCGCCGGTTGGATGTGGACGATTCCGCTCTTCCGCCGCAACGGGAACGGTTACGTCTACTCCGACCAGTTCATCACCCCGGAGGAAGCCGAGCGCGAACTGCGGGAGGCCGTGGCGCCCGATAGGGACGACCTGGAGGCCAACCACATCCGTATGCGGATCGGCCGGAACGAGCGGTCGTGGGTGAAAAACTGCGTCGCTGTTGGACTGTCCAGTGCGTTCGTCGAGCCGTTGGAGTCGACCGGGATCTTCTTCATCCAACACGCGATCGAACAGCTCGTGAAGCACTTCCCGGACAAAACCTTCGACCCGGCCCTGATCGAGGCCTACAACCGCCGGATCAATCGCGCGATCGACGGCGTGAAGGAGTTCCTGGTTCTGCACTACAAGGCCTCCAGCAGGGCCGACACTCCGTACTGGAAGGAGTCCAAGGTGCGGGCGATGCCGGAACCGCTGGCCGAGCGGTTGAAGTTGGCCGAGACGCAACTTTTCGACGAGGAGACCATCTACCCGCACTACCACGGGTTCGAGAGTTATTCGTGGAACTCGATGATCATCGGACTCGGTTACCGTCCGAAGAAGCCGCTGCCGGCTCTGGCCCACCTCGATCCGACCGACGCGCTCGCCGAGTTCGACAAGATCAAGACCGAAGCCGCCGAGATGGTGGCGGCACTGCCGAGTTGCTACGACTACCTGGCCAGTCTCAACGAATGACGGTCGGCCGTGTTCGTCCCGAGGAGAGGCTGAGGTCCGTGGAAGTGCTTCGTGAGGAGTTCCGCAGGTTGATGAGCCGGTACTTCACCGGCGTCACCGTCGTCACGTCCAACGACGGTGAGGGGAAGCCACACGGCCTGACGTGCAACTCGTTGACCAGCGTCACCCTGACGCCACCGACGTTGCTGGTGTGTCTCAACCTGTGCAGCGGCACGCTGGCGGCGATCCGACACAGCCGGGGATTCGTGGTGAACTTGTTGCACGACCGTGCCAGGACCACCGCGAAGCTCTTCTCGTCGGCTGCCGAGAACCGGTTCCGTCGAGTGTCTTGGACGTCGTCGCCCGTCCTCGGGCTGCCCTGGCTCGACGCCGACGCCCACTCGATCGCCGAGTGCCGGGTGACCGATACGCACGTCGTGGGCGATCACGCGATCGTCTACGGCGAGGTCACCGAGGTGACCATGGTCGAGGACACCTCGTGTCACCCCTTGCTCTACGGGATGCGGACGTTCTTCGACGCCCCGGAATCGGTGTCCGCGACGAGGAAGGAGGACGCCGTGCTCGCCAACGGGCACGGCAGTACCGGATGACCGTCATCTCCCGGAACCGCAGGACGTGGCTGGGCCTCGGTGCGGGACTTCTCGTACTGGTTCTCGGCGTCGTCGTGTGGGCGGGCGGCACGGTGCGTTCGGAGGCCGGTGGTGGGGTCGACCCGCTCGCCCGGTTCCTGCTGGCCGTGGCGGTGATCCTCGTGGTGAGTCACGTCCTCGGGAGCGTGTTGCGGCGGGTCGGCCAACCCAGGGTGGTCGGCGAGATGCTCGGCGGGGTGATGTTGGGCCCGTCGGTGCTCGGTTCGATGTGGCCGGAGGCGATGCAGTGGCTGTTCACCGCAGATGCGCTGGGGCATCTCGACAAAGTGGGCCAGCTCGGGCTCGTCGTGTTCATGTTCCTCCTGGGATGCGAACTGCGGCTCGACCGGATCGACAGACCCGCCACGGTCGCGGCCACCGTGGCGGGGGGCACGGGGTTGCCGTTCGCCGTCGGAATCGGACTGGCGTGCGCTTTCGCCGGGTTGCTCTCACCGAGAGGTTTCACCGTGCCGTACGCGTTGTTCCTGGGACTCGCGCTGTCGATCACCGCGTTGCCGGTACTGGCTCGGATCCTCCTCGACCTCAAGTTGGAGGAGACCGGTGTCGGCGTGCTGACGGTGTCGGCCGCCGCCATCGGCGACGGCGTGGCCTGGTTGGTGCTGACCGTGATCCTGACCGCCACGGGGCAAGGAACTCACGCCTCCGCCGCCGAGACGGCCTACTTGGCCGCGGCCTTGGTCGTCGTGACCTTTCTCTGCGTGCGACCGGCGCTGGCGGTCCTGGTACGCAAGGTACGGTCGAAACAACTCCTCACCGTGGTGCTGCTCGCCGGGGCGATCACCTTCTCGGCGGTGACCCAGGCGATCAACTTGCACCCCGTCATCGGCGCCTTCCTTTTCGGCGCCGTGGTACCGCGTGACTCCGAGCCCGTACGTCGAGTCGGTCACCAACTCCAGGGCTTCACGCTGATCGTGTTGCTCCCGGTGTTCTTCGCCGGGGTCGGTCTGAACACCTCGGTGGGTCTTCTCGGTGGTGACCTCGTCGCCTGGACGGTCTTCGGGACCTTGTTGGTCGCCTCGGTGACGGCCAAGTTCGTCGGGGCGGGAGGCGCCGCGCGGCTGACCGGCCTTCCGACCCGTCAGGCCGTATGGGTGGGGGCCGCGATGAATTGCCGTGGGGTCACCGAACTGGTCATCGCCGCGATAGGGTTCCAAGCCGGCCTGATCAACCAACTGGGCTTCACGATGTTGGTGCTTCTCGCGGTGATCACCACGGTCCTGAGCAATTGGGCGCTGCGATGGCTGAGCCCCGACGGGGTCGCCCTCGACCGGAGTCGGGCTCCCATGGGATCGACAGGAAAGGACGCGAGATGAAAGGAATCGTCCTCGCCGGCGGCAACGGGACCCGGATGCATCCACTGACGTTGGCGACGTCCAAGCAACTGCTGCCCGTCTACGACAAGCCGATGGTGTACTACCCGTTGTCCGTGCTGATGTTGGCGGGGCTGCGAGACATCCTGATCATCTCCAACCCGGAAACCCTGCCCGTACTTCGGGCCCTGTTGGGAGACGGGAGCAGATTCGGCCTGAACTTCAGTTACGCGGAACAGAAGGAGCCGCGCGGCATCGCGGAGGCGTTCCTCATCGGTGAGAAGTTTCTCGACGGCGGGCCCTCGGCGCTCATCCTGGGAGACAACCTCTTCCACGGTGCCGGCTTTCCGAAGCTGCTCCGGTCCGCACGGCGGGAGCTCGACGGCTGCACGTTGTTCGGATACCCGGTCTCGGACCCCGGACGATTCGGCATCGGTGAGGTCGACGCCGAGGGAAACTTGGTGTCGTTGGAGGAGAAGCCTTCGAAACCGCGTTCCGACAACGCCATCGTGGGGTTGTACTTCTACGACTCCGAGGTGGTGGACATCGCCAAGGAACTCACCCCGTCGGCCCGCGGCGAACTGGAGATCACGGAGGTCAACCAGGTCTACCTGAAGCAAGGACGGGCGAAGTTGATTCGGCTCGGTCGGGGTTACACGTGGCTCGACGCGGGGACGCACGACTCGCTCCTTTCGGCCAGCCAGTACGTGCAGACGATTCAGCATCGGCAGGGGGTCCAGGTGGCGTGCCTGGAGGAGATCGCCCTGAGACTCGGCCACATCGATTCGCAGCGTTGCTACGAGCTGGGCGAGCGGATGAAGAACTCCGACTACGGCCGGTACCTGATGCAGGTGGCTCAGGAAGTCGGTTGAGGACGGGTGGCCCCGGTGGTGCGGGTGAGCTGTTCGGCCAGTTCCTCCGCGAGTGAGCTCTCCAGGCCCTCGACCTTGAGCGCTCCTTTCGCCGATGCAGTGGTCACCACCAAGGTGGCCAGGCCGAAGTGCCGTTGAAGCGGACCGCGCACGGTGTCGACCGTCTGGATCCGGGAGAGGGGAGCCACATGCCAGCGTTGCCAGAAATAGCCGACGCGCACGTGTACCGCGGTGTCGGTGATCTCCCAACGATGGACCGCGAACCACCACCGTGGCAGCAGGATGACGGCCGGAACGGCCAGAACGGCGACCACCGCGGTGGGGCCGAACAGCCAGGGGCCGCCCATCTTGAGCACGCCGGGCACCACGGCGCAGACCACCAGCACGGCCACGGCCGCGGCGAACAGGCCGGCGACCTTGGTACGCCACCACTGGACGGTGGCCCGGTGGAACCGGTTTCTCGGCGGCTTGGTCGGGGGCATGGAACTCCTTCACCAATGGCGACCGCGATGTGCGCAGTGTAAGGCATCGATACCGAACGTCACCGACATCGTGCATCGGGATGTCGGTCGGCGAGAGAGGCAGGGGTTGTGGCAGCCAAGCGAGTGATCTTTCCCGTGACGTCGACCCGACGTGTGGAGTTGTGTCCGGCGACGGCCGCGGACCAGTCGGAATTCTTTCGCACGGTGTTGCGGACGGGCATCGAGAGCGTGCGGCCGATGGCACGCGCGGATGGAGTGGGACCGCGTCCGAACGCGGCCTTCACGGTCCGCAACCGAATGAGCGGGGAACAGCTCGGGTTCAGCCTGCTGTTCGGCCTCGACGAGGCCGGACACATTCGTTGCGGAACGTATCTCGATCCGGAACTCAACCGATTGGGACTCGGCGGGGACGCCATCGGTTTGACCATCAACTACGCCTTTGCGCAATTCAATGTGGATCGAGTGATCACGGAGACCACCGAGGCGAGTCTCGGCTCGTTCGGGATGCGGCCGGGGGACGAACGGGTGCTCACGGTCCTTCCCGATTTCCTGTACTTCCGGGGCCGTTACTGGAACCTCTACGGTTTCCAGGTGGAACGGCACGAGTGGGTCAGCGACGACCAGGAGATCGTCGATGATTAAGAGCATGTCTCATTTCGCGAG
>JACYYK010000381.1_pt2 | contig 18125 bp, 20 predicted proteins | sample 8236871 | NCBI WGS metagenome assembly JACYYK01 (sample SAMN14103087, study PRJNA606662) | landfill metagenome | isolation source: landfill solid waste inoculated with endophyte fungus Paravalsa indica | place: India:New Delhi, Okhla landfill site | collected 2017-11-05 | reverse complement strand
CGACGAGTACGGCGGCACGGCCGGGCTGGTGACGTTGGAGGACGTGGTCGAGGAGATCGTGGGCGACGTCCGCGACGAACACGACATCCGCGAGGAACCCGCGTCCCAGCAGCTCAGCGCCCACAGCTGGGTCCTGTCCGGACAGCTCCGCGACGACGAGGTGCTCGACGCCACCGGTTTCCGCATGCCGGAGGGCGACTACGAGACCATCGCGGGCCTGCTGTTGGAACGGCTCGGTGAGATCCCCGAGGTGGGCGCCACGCTCGACCTCGACGGCTGGCAGCTCGAGGTCACCGGCATGGACCGGCACCGGATCTCCGAGGTCACCGTGCGGCACCGGGAGGCGACCTCGTGAACGACTGGCTGTCCATCTCGCTGATCGGCGTGCTGCTGCTCGCCAACGCGTTCTTCGTCGGTGCCGAGTTCGCGCTCATCTCGTCGCGCCGGGACCGGCTGGAAGCCCTGCTGGAGCAGGGCAAGGCCCGCGCCAAGATCGTGATCAACGCCAGCAAGCACGTGTCGTTGATGCTGGCGGGCGCGCAGCTCGGCATCACGGTCTGTTCGCTGCTGCTCCTGCAGTTCGGCGAGCCCGCCGTGGCACACCAGCTGGAACTCGCGGTGCACGCACTCGGGATTCCGCTGCCGACCTACGCCGTGCACGCCGTGGCCTTCACCGTCACGCTGGTGGCGCTCACGCTCCTGCACGTGCTGATCGGTGAGATGGTGCCCAAGAACCTCGCCATCGCCGAACCCGAACGGCTCGCGCTGTGGCTGGTGCCCGTGCACGTGGCCTGGGTGCGCCTCACCCGGCCGTTCATCTGGTCCCTCAACAGCATCGCCAACGGCATCCTCCGACTCGGCAAGATCGAGCCGAAGGACGAGATCGAGACGGGATACACCTCCACCGAGCTGGCCGCGCTGCTGAGCGAGTCGCGGAGGGAGGGGTTGCTGGAGCAGGCCGAGCACCGCAGGCTGAGCCAGACCCTGTCGTCCGTCGAGAAGACCGTCGACGACGTGCTCGTCCCCCTGGACGAACTGACGACACTCCCCGAGCGCCCCACCGTCGGCGACGTGGAACGGGCGGTGTCCTCCACCGGCTTCTCGCGTTTCCCCGTGCGCGACGCGGGCGGGAAACTGACGAGCTACATCCACGTCAAGGACATCCTGGATCAGCTCGACGGCGACCCGTCCGTCGTCGTCCCGGCCACGAAGACCCGGAAGCTCACGGAGCTGACGCGGTCGGCCAAGCTCGACCAGGCTCTGTCGGCCATGCGCCGGGAGGGCAGCCATCTCGCGATGGCGGTCGACGCCGAGCACGACGTGGTCGGCATCGTGGCGCTGGAAGACCTGCTGGAGGAGTACGTGGGCACCGTCCGGGACGGCACCCACGTGACGGGACGGCCATGAGCCAGACCGGCATCCTGTCCGAACCCGAGTGGCGGGCCCGAGAGGACGCGCACGTGCGTCGCGTGCGCGCGTGGACGGAACCGCACCGGGAGCGGCGCTCCCGCGGCGAGAAGCATCCCGTGCTGGACTTCCTGTTCACCTACTACTCGTTCCCGCCGGCACGTCTGGAACGGTGGCAGCCCGGACCCGAGGTCGTCCTCGCGGGTCCGGGCGCCCGCCGGTTCCTCGACCGACCCGGCTACCGCGAGACGGCCGACGGCGTCGTCCTCGACATCTCGGCCGTGCCCGACCGCCTCGCCCGCACCGCCCGCTACACGCTCTCGCTGCTCGAGGCCGTGGACGGGCGGCGGGCGCGCGTCGACTGCTTCGGCCTGCACGAGTGGGCCATGGTCTACCGCACGACGCCCGATCAGGTGCGGCACACACAGGTGCCGTTACGCCTGGGACACGCGCGGACCGACGCGGTGGTGGAGTCACTGGACGTGCGGTGCAGCCACTTCGACGCGTTCCGCTTCTTTACCCCCGAGGCCAGGCCGCTCAACCGGTTCGCCCCCACCCGTGAGACACAACCGGATCTGGATCAGCCGGGATGCCTGCACGTCGGCATGGATCTGTACAAGCACGCCTACAAGCTCGATCCGTTCGTACCGTCGGAGCTGCTGGGCGACTGCTTCGTCCTGGCGGCCGACATCCGGGAGCTGGACATGCGCGCCAGCCCGTACGACCTCGCGTCCTACGGCTACTCCCCCGTTCCGATCGAGACGGCCGAGGGGCGCGCCGCGTACGCCCGGGCGCAGGCGGAGTTCGCCCGCCGAGCGGCGCCGCTGCGACGACGTCTCATCGACCTCTGCCGGGTCCTGCTCCAGCCCGCGGACACACCGCGTTAATTCAGATCACATATTGATCACGCAATCCCCTGGTAGAGTGATCACGTTTTGATCTCGCACACAGAGTGTCACTGCTGCGTCATCGACCGAGGGGGATGCGCGAGATGGGACGACACGACGGTCGTCACCGAGCCCGGCAACAGCCTGAACCGGCACAGTCCGTGACGTCGACGGGAACCCATCGGGCCGTGGGTCGCCGACGCGGCGTCGCGGCGTGGCCCATCGCCTGCGTCGTACTGGCCGGGCTGCTCGTGGCCGGCTGGTTCGGCTGGAACTGGGCCGACGGCGTGCTGGAGAGCCGGGCCGTGGCCGAGGTCGAGAGCTGCCAGGCCGGAGACACCACCGTCCGCGTCGCCGTCGACCCCGCGCTGGTGGATCCGGTCAGCACCGCGGCCGACCGGTGGAACCGCGAGGGAACCGTCGTGCGGGAGCACTGCGTGCACGTGGACGTCCAGGCCGTGCCTTCGGCAGAGGTCGAGGCGGTCCTCTCCGGAACCGCCGATCCCGCGGACATCGGCGGCTATCCGACGGCCTGGCTTCCGGACTCGGCCGAGCGGATCGACGCCCTCGCGCAGCAGCACCCCGAACTCATCGGCTCCTCGGGGCTGACCATCGCATCGGGCCCCGACGGCGAGCACCGCTACCTCGCAGTGGCGGGCCCCGACACCCGGGACGCTCAGCAGCACGCCGCCCAATCGTTCCAGAAGTTCCTGCTGCGACCCGCACAGCAACAGGCGTTCCGCGCCGCCGGTCTCACGCCGGCGAACGGCTGACCGCTCGCGGGGTCAGGGCACGGGCCGGCGGTCATCCGCGCAGCGGACTCGGACACGAACGGCGAGGTTTCCTGCGCGTCGGCGTTGATGGAGGGAAGCGTCGTCAGCCGGTGCGGCGAGCGTTGCGCCGCTCGGAAAGCTCGTCGGGGACGCTCGGTTCGATCTGCCCGCCGTCGGCCCGCTCGGCGGGGAACTCGTGCAGCGTTCCTGTGATCTCCTGCATCGCGTTGCTGACGGCGATACCGAACACACCCTGTCCGCCCTGGAGCAGATCCACGATCTCCTCCGGGGACGTGCACTCGTACACGGTGGCGCCGTCGGAGAACAACGTGACCTTCGCGAGGTCGCGCACCCCGCGCGCCCGGAGGTGGTCCACGGCGACGCGGATGTTCTGCAGCGAGACGCCGGTATCGAGGAGCCGCTTGACGATCTTCAGGACCAGAAGGTCTTTGAACGAATAAAGCCGCTGCGACCCGGAACCATGCGCGGTGCGGATACTCGGTGTCACGAGTTTCGTGCGCGCCCAGTAGTCCAGTTGCCGGTACGTGATCCCGGCGATCTGACAGGCGGCCGGACCACGGTAGCCCACCAGTTCGTCCGGCAACGAGCTGTCGGGGAACAACTCCCCTTGCTCACCGGCCATACTCGCCGGACTCTCGTCGACCACCCATGCCTCCTCTCGCCCGGCGTGGCGCCGGTAGCGAAACAAGACCGCCGATCCCGGGCCGGAACCGACCGGTTACGACAATCCCGCCACGACGAACCGCTCTACCAGCGTAATCACAACGGCGCGATTCACGTCCTTCCCGACGGTAAGCCCGCCCGGCAGCCCGGTCAACGCGACGCGCGGACCATGGGGTGAGCTGCGTGCAGCCGTGACCCACTCGACATATTTACTTGCGTGAGTTACTTTTTACTCATGCGCGTAAACGACGAATTCGACGCCGGACTCGGCCTCACTCCGACCGAAGCCGCCCGCCGCGCACAAATCATCGACGCAACGGTGGACGTCATCGCAGAACTGGGTTTCGCCAAGGCGTCCTTCGCCCGAATCATCGAAAGGGCGGGACTCAGCAGTACGCGGATGATCTCGTACCACTTCGCCGACAAGAAGGAGTTGATGACCGCGACCCTGATGGCGCTCATCGACCACCACGACCGGTACGTGGAGGAACGCACTCCCGCCGACGCGGACAGGGCCACGCTGTTGCGGTCGTTCCTGGAGGTCGAGATCGCCTACCTCGCCGCACACCCGCGGCAGGTCCTCGCGCTCTCCGAGATCGCCGCCAACGCGCGAGACTCCGACGGTTCACCGCTGTTCGACATCGTCGTGCACGACCTGCGGGTCGGTCGGCTCGCGCGCCAACTCACGCAGGGACAACGAGAGGGACAGTTCACGGACTTCGACCCGGAGATCATGGCGAGGACCATCCGGCACGCGCTCGAGGGACTGGCGCAGCAACTGGTCGCCGACCCCGGCCTCGACGTCGAGCACTACTCGGCCGAGCTGACGGCGTTGTTCACCAGGGCCACCGCCAAGCCCTGACAGATCAGGTGTCGGCGCCCCGGAAGTCTTCCGGCGACACGGAGTCGAGGAACTCGCGGAACTTCTCGACCTCGTCCTCCTGCTCGTCGGGGATGATCAATCCCGCCTCCTCCAGCACCGAGTCCTCGGCGTGGATGGGCACCCCGACGCGCAGGGCGAGCGCCACGGAGTCACTCGGCCGCGCCGACACCCGGACGTCACCGTCGAACACGAGCTCGGCGAAGAACGTACCTTCGCTCAGATCGGTGATGACGACCTGCTGAAGTTCCCGGCCGAGAGCGCCGATAATGTCCTTGAGCAGATCGTGAGTCAGCGGTCTGGCCGGGCGGACACCCTGCTGCTCCAACGCAATGGCCGTCGCCTCCACCGATCCGATCCAGATCGGCAGGTACCGCTCACCGTCGGTCTCCCGCAGCAGCAAGATCGGCTGGTTCGCGGGCAACTCGACCCGGACGCCGACGACGCGCATCTCGCTCATCGGGCTTCGCCTCCCTCTCCTGCGCGCGGGCCGCAGCGCTGTCAACGAGGATCCCGCGCCGACTCTACTCGACGCTACCCGTCATCAGGGCGCTGTGCTCGTCGCGAAACTTGTTGTCCTGCACGGCTCTGTTGCGAACCGGTTCATCTACGGTACGGCATTCGAGGGGCCGCGTAGACCCGCCGGTCTGGAGCGTCATCAACCCGACACATCGGAACTGTCCGCCACCCACACGAGTCTACCCACCGGTCACCCCGCGAATCCCGGTCTTGACGAGCAACGTGTGGAGGGTGACCGACAGCGCGGCGAGTTCGTTGACCAACTCGTCGCCCCTGGCCTTCGCGTCGGCGTCGCGCTGGCGGTACACCGGGGCGACGATCTGCTCGACCAGACCCACCTCCCGGTCGGCCGACGCCCGGAACGCCCGCAGGTGCCGCGGCTCGATGCCGTACTCGCTCATCGCCTTCACGGTGCGGGCGATCCGCACCGCGTCGGTGTCGTAGAAACCCGCGGCACTCGGCCTGACGAGCCCGTACTGCCGCAGCTCGTCCAGCATGGCCTCGTCGATCCCCGCGTCGCGCAGCAGGTCGTGCTCGGTGAGCCGCGCCGCGGCATCCGGGTCCGCGGCGAACTCCTCCGGACCGGGAACACCGGGCACCTGGTCACCGTCGTCGACCGACGTGATCGCCACCAGCTTGCGCGGCAGCCGCGGGACGGCGGAGGCGGCACCGTCCCCTCGATCGGCCGCGTCGAGCTGCTCCTTGATCACCCGCAGCGGCAGGTAGTGATCCCGTTGCGCCGCCAGAACGAAACGCAGACGTTCCACGTCGGCGGGGCCGAACTGACGGTAACCGGACGGCGTGCGGGCAGGCCTGACGAGCCCTTCGGATTCGAGGAACCGAATCTTGGAGATCGTCACGTCGGGGAAGTCGGGGCGCAGCTGCGCCAGCACCGCCCCGATACTCAACCCCTCTCGCTGTGGCCGCCCGGCAGCCGTCACCGTGCCCCCTGACCCCCGTGCCCGGGACCGGTCAGGAAGACGAGGCGGAACTTGCCGATCTGCACCTCGTCACCGCCGGACAGCACGGCCTGGTCGACCGGCTCCCGGTTCACGTACGTGCCGTTGAGGCTGCCCACGTCGATCACCACGAACTCCCCGCCCTCACGGCGGAACTCCGCGTGGCGACGGGACACGGTCACGTCGTCGAGGAAGATGTCACTGTCGGGGTGCCGACCCGCGCTCGTCGTGTCGCGATCGAGCAGGAAGCGCGAACCCGCGTTGGGGCCCCGCTTCACCACCAGCAGTGCGGAGCCGGTCGGCAGCGCGTCGACGCCGGCGTCCCGCGGCTCCACCGCAGGTGCCTCGTGGCCCTCTGCCTCCGACAAGAAGTCGGCCCGAAAAACGGAGGTCCGCTCCGGAGACTGCTCCGGGGGAACACCGGGCCCGTCGTTCGTGCTCACCGCAAGCTCTCCTTACGCACTGGAGTGTCGTTCTCGTAAACGTGGTGTAGTCAACGTACCGTGTCGGAGCCGCCCACAGTGCCGGGGCTCCCGCATCAGTTGTCGATCACACGTTGGTAGTCGGCGGCGTCGAACAGGGCGTCCACGACCGCGTCATCGAAAGCCTCCTTCCCACGCACCACCATGATCCACCTCGGACACCTCCGAGCACAACGTGGAACCGGGCGCGGGCTTCGTCAGGCCTTCCGACCGGAGGCGCGGAGGACCGCCAGCGCGATCTGCCACACGTAGAGAGCTCCCGACCAGAGGTAGAGCACGACGCCCCACACCGTGAACGCGTAGGCGAACGGCTGCGCGATCTCGGTGGCGGTGGTCGACGCGTCGTGGGTCACCAGCAGCAGCGGCAGCGCGTACATGAGGACGAAGGTCGCCGCCTTGCCGATGTAGGTCACCTCGGGCGGCGCGAAACGATGCCGGCGCAGCACGACGAGTCCCACGCCGACCACGAGTTCCCGGCCGACGAGCAGGGCCGCGACCCACCAGGGCACGATGCCGCGCAGCAGGAAGGCGAGCAGAGCCGCCGCGATGTAGAGCCGATCGGCGGCAGGGTCCAGCAGCTGGCCGAGCTTGGTCGTCTGGTTGAGCAGGCGCGCCAGCTTGCCGTCGAGCCAGTCGGTGACGCCGCCGACGACCAGCAGTGCGAACGCCCAACCGTCCTCCTCCGGGCCCAGCAGGAGCCACAGGAACACCGGAACGCCGGCGAGGCGGAGGATCGAAAGGAGATTGGGCACCGTGGTGAGCTGCCGCAGCAGCGACTCCTCACCGTCCGTGGTACCGGATGACCGGGCTTTCGTCACCCGCCCACAGTATCGGGACGACGGTCCACCACGATCACGAGGAGCGGTGATAGCTCCAGCCCTGCTTCCGCAGCGCCTCACCGGTGAGAGCCTGCGGCCGACCGTGGTGGTCGACGCCCATCCACCGCGGTCGTCCCGATCCACTCTCCAGGACGTAGGGCCGGCCCCGGCTCCACACGACGGTGCACGGGGTGGTCGGCGGCGACGGGGGCGCCGCGTCGGGGGACTGCTCGGCCGGGTCGGCGGCGCCCCCGTCGACGGCTCCGACGGCTCCGACGGCGTCGACGGCCGTCGTGGGCGGCACTGCCGACCCGGCTCGATCTGCGGGAACGTCGGTCCGGCTGTCCGTTTCGGTACTCATAGCACCCTGCGCTCGCTCTCGGTGAGACATCACCCGGGGGATTACCTGTGAGCGGCGCCTCACACCTCCGCGCGAGACGTCGCTCACACTCCCATCGGCTCAGGAGGCCTGATCGTTAACGCTTCACGGACCGCGCGCGTCGCCCTTTCGAGTGGTCTCGGTGCTGTCACGAGCGGTTCTTGAGCGCGGGGAAGTCCTCCTCGCGGAACTCCCCGTCAGGGCGCCCGTCGCCGTGGGTGTGCTCCTTGCCCCGCAACTCCACCCGGCGGATCTTGCCGGAGATGGTCTTCGGCAGGTCGGCGAACTCCAGGCGGCGGATGCGCTTGTACGGCGCCAGGTTCTTCCGCGCGAAGGCGAGGATGCTCTCCGCCGTGGCGGCGTCGGGTTCGAAGCCGTTCGCCAGCACCACGTAGGCCTTGGGCACCGAGAGCCGGATCTCGTCCGGTGCGGGCACGACGGCCGCCTCGGCCACCGCCTCGTGCTCCAGCAGGACGCTCTCCAACTCGAACGGCGAGATGCGGTAGTCGGAGGACTTGAAGACGTCGTCGGTGCGTCCCACGTACGTGATGTAGCCGTCGTCGTCGACGGCCCCGACGTCCCCGGTGTGGTAGTAGCCGTCCTCGAACGCGGTCGCGGTGCGCTCGTCGTCACCCGCGTACCCCGTCATCAACCCGGCGGGCCGGCTGCTCAGGTCGAGGCAGATCTCCCCCTCCCGCGCGCGCTCGCCGGTGACGGGGTCGACGAGCACGACCGTGAAGCCGGGGACGGCGCGCCCCATGGACCCGGGCTTGACCTCCTGCCCCGGTGTGTTGGCGATCTGCACACTCGTCTCCGTCTGGCCGAACCCGTCGCGGATCGTCACGCCCCACGCCTGCCGCACCTGGTCGATGACCTCGGGGTTGAGCGGCTCGCCCGCACCCACGACCTTGCGCGGCGGGTGCCGCAACGTCGACAGGTCGGCCTGGATGAGCATCCGCCACACCGTCGGCGGCGCGCAGAAGCTCGTGACACCGCAGCGATCGATCTGCGCCATCAGGCTGTTCGCGTCGAAGCGCCCGTAGTTGTACAGGAAGACGGTGGCCTCGGCGTTCCACGGCGCGAAGACGTTGCTCCACGCGTGCTTGGCCCAGCCGGGAGACGAGATGTTGAGGTGCACGTCGCCGGGTTCGAGGCCGATCCAGTACATCGTGGACAGGTGCCCGACAGGATACGAGACGTGGGTGTGCCGCACGAGCTTCGGCTTCGCCGTCGTCCCCGAGGTGAAGTACAGCAGCAGCGGGTCGTCGGCGCGCGTGGGGCCGTCCGGCGTGAACACCGGGTCACCGGCGGCGGAGTCGGTGAACGACTCCCAGCCGTCGACCCGCTCGCCCACCGCGATGCGGGTGTAGCCGCCCGGCACCTCGGCGAACGTCGCGGTGTCGACGTCGCGCACCACCACGTGCCGGGCCTGTCCGCGCTCCACCCGGTCGCGCAGGTCGGCGGCGCCCAACAGCGTCGACGCCGGGATGATCACGGCACCGAGCTTGATGCACGCCAGGATCGTCTCCCACAGCTCGACCTGGTTGCCGAGCATCAGGATCACCCGGTCACCGCGCCGGACGCCCAGCCCGCGCAGCCAGTTCGCCACCTGAGCGGACCGCCGGGCGAGCTCGGGGAACGTCCAGCGGTTCTCCGAGCCGTCCTCCTCCACGATCCACAGCGCGAACCGGTCGGCGTTGTGGTCCTCCGCGGCGATCCGGTCGAACCAGTCCAGCGCCCAGTTGAACTCGGTGAACTCGGGCCACGCGAACTCCCGGCGCGCCGCCTCGTAGTCCTCGCGATGCGTCACCAGCAGGTCCCGAGCCTGCCGGAACGCCTGATACGCCTGCATGGAAGTCGTGTTGGGGTCGTTGCCCACCTGTCGCTCGCCCTTCTCACTCACCGCGGAACTCGGGCTCCCGCCGCTGCAGGAACGCCTGCACCGCCTCGTTCAGGTCGTGGCTGGGCAGGAACGCGGCGTTCCACGTGGCCACGTACCGCAGCCCGGCGTCGACCTGCTGTTCGGTGTTGACGGAGAGTACGTCCTTCACACCCTGGACCACCAGTGGTGGGTTCGCCGCGATGTCGGCGGCCATCTGCCGGGCCGCCTCGAGGGTCGCGTCGCGGTCGGGGTAGACGTCGTTGACCAGGCCGATCCTCTCGGCGCGAGCCGCGTCGATGTCCTTGCCGGTGAACGCGAGCTCGCGCAGATGGCCCTCACCGACGACCGACGCGAGCCGCTGCAGGCTGCCCATGTCGGCGACGATGGCCACGCGCACCTCGCGCACGCTGAACTTCGCGTCGGCGCTCGCCACCCGCACGTCGGCGGCGGCGATGAGGTCCAGACCACCGCCGATGCACCAGCCCGCGACCGCGGCGACGACCGGCTTGCGCACGCGGGCCACGGCCGTGACGGCGTCCTGCATGCGGCGAACCTCGTCCAGGAACTCGCGGCGGGGCCGTGCGAGCGCGTCGCCGCTCAGGTATTCCGACCACGACGGCAGCATGGCGGCGAGATCGAGGCCGTAGGAGAAGTGCTTGCCCTCGCCGGTCAGGACGATGGCCCTGACCTCGGGGTCGCGGTCGAGTTCGCCGAACACCAGCGGGAGTTCGCGCCAGAAGTCCGGGCCCATCGCGTTGCCCTTGCCGGGGCCGATCAGGGTCACCTCGGCGACGTGCCCGGTGCGCTCGACGCGGAGGGAGACGTACTCGCCGGCCTGGGTGTTCGCTTCGCTGCCAGTCATGGCTGCCATCCTGGCCCACGCGCCCGCGCCCACGGCAGTGGTGCGGCGGACAGTGAGAGCGACGTCGCTTTCGGCGACCTTCCCGGTCTTCGGCCGCGGACTCAGCCGCCGGACGGCGACGCGTCCGCCGCCAGGCCCGCGACCGGACCGACGACCGTGATCGCCGGAGGCCGGATTCCCGCCTCAGCGACGGCTCGCGCGACCTGCCCGAGCGTCGAGCGCACCACACGCTGGGTGCGCATCGTGCCCTCCTGCACCACCGCCACGGGTGTCTCCGGCGCCCGCCCGGCGGCGACGAGGGTGTCGGCGATGCGGTCGAGCCGCTCGAGTCCCATCAGCACCACGATCGTGCCGCGGAGGCGACCCAGCGCGTCCCAGTCGACCAACGACCGTTCGTCGCCGGGCGGCACGTGACCGGACACGACGACGACCTCGTGGGCGACGCCGCGATGGGTCACCGGCACGTCGGCCACGGCGGGTACCGAGAACGCGCTGGTCACCCCGGGAACCACCGTCACGGGCACACCCGCCTCGGCGCACGCCTGCAGCTCCTCGAAGCCACGGCCGAACACATACGGGTCGCCGCCCTTGAGCCGCACCACGAAGCGTCCGGCGCGGGCGTGCTCGATCAGCGTGCGGTTGATGACGTCCTGCGCGGCAGCACGGCCGTACGGGATCTTCGCCGCGTCGACGACCCGCACGTGCGGCGGGAGTTCGTCCAGCAGCTCGCGGGGCGCGAGCCGGTCGACCACCACGACGTCGGCGTGCGCCAGCAACCGCCGCCCGCGCACGGTGATCAGTTCGGGGTCGCCGGGTCCTCCCCCGACGAGCGCCACACCTCCCGTGGGCGCCGCGTCGTGGCCGCCGCTTCCCGGATCGGCGACGACGGCCGTGCGCAGGGCGTCGAGCACCCCGTCGCGCACGGCGGAGGACCGCCGCGGCGACCCACCGGAGAGCACGCCCACCAGCAGGCCGTCGTGCTCGCCGGTCGCCGGGGTGACGGCGCTGCCGCGCGCGGCGGCATCGGCCCGGACGCAGAACACCCTGCGCCGCTCGGCCTCGGCGGCGACGGCCGCGTTCACGTCCGGATCGTCGGTGCAGGCGAGCGCGTACCAGGCGCCGTCGAGGTCGCCGTCGCGATAGGGGCGCGCGTGCCACACCAGCTCTCCCCCGTCGGCCAGGGCCTGCACGGAGGGCGTGGTGCGGGGCGCGACGAGCCGCACCGCCGCGCCCGCGGCCAACAGTCGGGGCAACCGGCGCTGCGCGACGGTGCCGCCGCCCACGACGACGACCGCGCGCCCTCGCAGATCGAGTCCGGCCAGGTAGTGCTGCTCCTGCGGCATGCGTTCAGACTGCCGCCGCATCCGCGCGCGCGGCGGGAGCCGTGGCGGGCGTCTCCCCCGATCCGGGTGGACGTCTCACGCCTCGGGACGCAGGAGGGCCAGCATCGCGGAGTTGCCGAACATCCGTGCCGTGTCCAGGGCCGACGGTTGCCCGGCGGCGGGGTCGGCACCCCCGTCGAGCAGCGCCCGCACGACCTCGGGCTCGTCCTTGAAGACGGCACCCGCGAGCGGACTCTGCCCACGGTCGTTGAGCCGGTTCGGATCGGCGCCCCGCTGCAGCAGTGCGCGCACCGTCTCGACGTGACCGTGGTAGGCGGCCAGCATCACCAGCGTGTCGCCCCTGTCGTTGGTGAGGTTCGGCGAGACTCCCGCGTCGACGTAGGCCGCCAGCGTCTCGCTCTGCCCCTCGCGGGCGAGGCCGAACACGCGCGCCCACAGTTCGAGCAGTTCGTCCGGGTCGGGCGCGGCGGCACCGTCGNNCGGCACCGTCGGCACCGTCGGCACCGTCGACGCCGTGGTCGGCGCTGTCGGTCATGTCCTCAGCGTGCCACGACGGCACCCGTCCCTCAGCGGAACGACGTCGTCGGGGAACCCGGCGATACGCTTCACCGCACCGACGTGAGACACACGTCGTCGACCACGGGAAGCGGAGATGACGGGCACCGAGCGCACCTGGGCGGGCACCACACTGGCGGACCGCAGGGCCACGCGCCGGCGGCGGCTCATCGAGGCGGGGCTGGAACTCCTCGGCGATCCCGGCGGCGCGGCGGTGAGCGTGCGGGCGGTGTGCCGGACCGCGCAGCTCACCGAACGGTACTTCTACGAGAACTTCGCCGACCGGGACGGCTTCGTCGTCGGCGTCTACGACCATGTCGTGAACCTCGCGCACCAGGTGCTGGTCGACGCCGTCGACCTGGCGGGGCCCGAACCCCGGCACCGGGCCGAGGCCGCGGTGTCCGCGTTCGTCACCCTCGTACTCGACGACCCGCGCAAGGGCCGCGTGCTGCTGCTCGCACCTCTCGCGGACCCGGCGCTGCGGGGTGTCGGCGTGCAACGGCTGCCGCTGTTCGCCGACCTCGTGCGCGAGCAACTGTCCGACCGCGTCGACGACGCGGACCGGACCATGACCGCCACCGCCCTGGTGGGCGGGTTGGCCAACCTCTTCGTCGCCTACGTGAGCGGGACGCTGGACGTCTCGCGCGAGCGGCTCACCGCCCACTGCGTCCGGTTGGTGCTCGGGGCGGAGGCGTTGCACTCGTGACGCCCCCGTCGCGGAGGGCACGGTTCGCGACGAGGGCGTACACGAACTGCGAACACGTGTGCGTGGAGTGCGGACACGCGTGCGCAGACTGCGGACACGGCGCTACGGCGGCGTGTCAGGCGGCGCCCACCAGGTGGTCGAACGCCAGTTGGGACAGCTGCGCGTAGGCGTAGCCGCGGCGGCCCGCCGCCTCGGCGTCGAAGTCCTCGAACGCCGTGCGGTCGGCCAGCAGGTCGGCGGGCGACTCGCCCTCGCCCAGCGTGGGCTTCGAGAGCTCGGGCACACGCGACGCGTCGAGGGCCTCGATCACCCTCGGATCGGCGCGGAACGCCTTCGCCCGCTCACGCAGAAGCAGGTAGGACCGCATGCAGGCCGCGGCGCTCGCCCACACGCCCTCCATGTCCTCGGTGCGCGGCGGCTTGTAGTCGAAGTGCCGGGGACCGTCGTAGCCGCCGTGTTCGAGCAGGTCGACCAGGAAGAACGCCGAGAGCACGTCGCCGTGCCCGAACACGAGGTCCTGGTCGTAGCGCGGTCCGTGCTGCCCGTTGAGGTCGATGTGGAACAGCTTGCCCTGCCACAACGCCTGACCGATGCCGTGCACGAAGTTGAGCCCGGCCATCTGTTCGTGCCCGACCTCGGGGTTCACGCCCACGAGCTCGTGGTGCTCCAGGGTGGAGATAAACGCGAGTGCGTGGCCGATCGTGGGCAGCAGGATGTCGCCTCGTGGTTCGTTCGGCTTCGGCTCCAGCGCGAGCCGCAGGTCGTAGCCCTGGTCGAGCACGTACTGCGCCAGCGTGTCGATGCCTTCGCGGTAGCGGTCCATCGCGGCGCGCACGTCCTTCGCCGCGTCCGTCTCGCTGCCCTCCCGGCCGCCCCACAGCACGTACGTCGTCGCTCCGAGCTCGGCGGCGAGGTCCATGTTGCGCATGACCTTGCGCAGCGCAAACCGGCGGATGTCGCGGTCGTTGTTGGTGAGTCCACCGTCCTTGAACACCGGGTGGGTGAACAGGTTGGTGGTGGCCATCGGCACGACCAGGCCGGTCTCGTCGAGGGCGGTGCGGAACCGCTGGATGCGCTTGTCGCGCTCCCCTTCGTCGCTGCCGAAGGGGATGAGGTCGTCGTCGTGGAACGTCACGCCCCACGCCCCCAGCTCGGCGAGCCGGTGCACGGCTTCGACGGCGTCGAGCTCGGGACGGGTGGCCTCGCCGAACGGGTCGTTGGCCCGCCATCCCACCGTCCACAGGCCGAAGCTGAACTTGTCCTCCGCCACGGGTGTCCCGACCACGCTGTCCTCCCGCTTGCCAGTCGTTAATAGTTCGAGCACTGAACTTATGCCGACCACTCCCCGGTGGTCAAGTATTTGGTTCAGCGGGTGAACGAATACGATGGTCCCGTGAGCGACAGCGGTCCCGCAGGCCAGCACACCGTCCGACGGCACAACTCGACCCTCGTGCTCGACGCGATCGCGAGCACGCCCGGAGTGTCACGGGCCGGTATCGCCGCGCGCACCGGACTCACCAAGGCCACGGTCTCGACCCTCGTCGACCGGCTGGTCGCCGCCTCGCTCGTGCGCGAACACGGCCGGGAGCACCGCAGCGGCCCCGGCAGGCGCGGCACGTCGCTGTCGCTGTCGCCCGACGGGCCGTGCGGGCTGGGTGTCGAGATCGGCGTGGACTACCTCGCCACCTGCCTGATCGGTCTGACCGGCGAGGTGCGCGGCGAACGCGTGCGGCGCACCGACAACCGAGGTCGCACACCAAGCCGCATCCTGTCCCGGGTGTCCGACGAACTCGAACAGGAACTCGCCCGCGCCGAGCGCGAACGGGGCACCGTGGCCGGAGTCGGTGTCGCCGTGCCCGGCCTCGTCGACACGGGCAGCGGCCGCGTGACCGTCGCACCCAACCTGGGCTGGGAGGACGTCGACCTCGCCGCCGAGCTGAGGGCACACGTTCCCGCGCTACCGGGACGGCTCGTCGTCGGCAACGAGGCGAACCTCGCCGCCGTCGCGGAGTGGGAAGCCCTGCGCCGCGAGACCGGCCCGGCCCCGACCAGCTTCGTGCACGTCTCCGGCGAGATCGGCATCGGCGCGGGCATCGTGCTCGACGGCACGCTGTTCGACGGTGTGCACGGCTTCGGCGGCGAGCTCGGCCACTTTCCCGTGCAACCGCGTGGCCCGCGCTGCTCGTGCGGTGCGCGCGGCTGCCTCGAACGGCTCGCGGGCAAGGACGCTCTCCTCGACCGGGCCCGCGCCGACGACGTCGACGCGCTGGTGGCCCTGCTCGACGACGGCGAGCGCACCGCCCGGGCGGCCGTCCGCGCCGCCGGCCGCACCCTGGGCTCGACGTTGTCGGCGGTGGTGAACCTCCTCGACGTGCCGACGATCGTGCTCGGCGGCATCTACGCGCGCCTGCACCCGTGGTTGAGCGAGCCGCTTTCCGCGGAACTCGCCGAGCGGATCGTGGGCTCGGCGCGGCGAGACGTGGAGGTGCGACGTTCGGTGCTGGGCGCCGACGCCGCGGTCCGCGGCGCCGCGGCGGCCGCCCTGCGCACGGTGCTCGACGACCCGGACGCCTACGTCCTGCGGGACCGTCAGGCGGAGGAGCGCACCACGAGCTCGGTCGGCAGCAGGATCGACGGAGGCAGTGGCTCCTCGCCCGCCAGCTGAGCCAGCAGCCGCCACGTCATCGTGCGGCCGAGCTCCTCGACGGGCTGCCGCACGGTCGTCAACGGCGGTGTCACGGTCGTGGCCAGGACAGAGTCGTCGAAGCCGACCACGGCCACGTCGTCCGGCACGCTCCGGCCTCGCGCCGCGAGCTCCCGCAACGCGCCCACGGCGATGATGTCGGCCCCGGCGAACACGGCGTCGAGGTCGGGATGGGCGTCGAGCAGGTCCGCCATGGCCCGGGCGCCCGCCTCGATCGTGAAGTCGCTGTGCACGACGGTGTCGGTGGCGAGCCCGGCCTCCGACACTCCGCGTCGCCATCCCGCCAACCGGTCGATGCCCACCGCCATGTCGCTGGGCCCGGCGAGCGTGCCGATACGGCGGCGACCGCTCGCCACCAGGTGCCGCGCGGCCGACAGTGCGCCGGTGAAGTTGTCGGCGTCGACGTACGGCACCGCGCCTCCGGTGAGAGGGCGCCCTCCCGCCACCACGGGAAGTCCGGCCTCCGCGAGGCGCTGCGGCAGTGGATCCTCACCGTGCATGCTCACCACGAGCGCACCGTCGACGTGACCGCTGCACAGGTACTTCTCCAGCCGCGCCCCGTCGTCGTCCTCGGCGAGCATCGTGAGCACGAGTTGGCGGTGGCTCCCGGACAGTCCGGCATGGACACCGCGGAGGACGCCCGCGAAGAACGGATCGGCGAAGACACGTTCGCCGGGTTCGGAGACCACCAGTGCGATCGAGTTGGTCCTGCGGGTGACGAGACTGCGCGCGGCCTCGTTGGGCACGTACCCGAGCGTCTCGATCGCCCGCCTGACCGCCTGCCGGGCCCGCCCGCTCACCCCCGGTGCGTCGTTGATCACCCGGGAGACGGTCGAGCGGGACACCCCGGCGACCCGCGCCACCTCCTCCAGAGTGGGCGCGCCACGCTGCTCGACCGCCACGTCCCCGGGCTGGGTCATCCTCGTCCTGCCAAACCGTTGTCCGCCATCACTCGCGAATACCATGCAGCACTGGCCTTCGGCGTCCGGCGCTGGGTCCCGTAGTCCACGTGCACAAGCCCGAACCGCTTGGCGTAGCCCTCGGCCCACTCGAAGTTGTCGAGCAGGGACCAGTAGAAGTAGCCGCGCAGGTCGACGCCCTGCTCGACCGCCCGGTACGCGGCCCTCAGGTGCTGCTCGACGAACGCGATGCGGTCGGTGTCGTCGATCCGGCCGTCCTCGTCGACGACGTCGGCGTAGGCCACGCCGTTCTCGGTGATGTAGAGCGGCACCCGCGGGTAGTCGGTGTGCAGCGTCAGCAGCAGCCCGGTCAGCGGCTCGGCGTTGACGTCCCAGCCCGAATCCGTCTGCGGAAGTCCCCGCTTCGGGAAACTGACGTGCTCGGCTCCGACCCATTCCGACGCCGGCCCGGACTTCCCGTTCGGCACCGCCGAGACGTAGTGGTCGCGGTAGTAGTTCACGCCGAGGAAGTCCGTTCCCCCGATCACGGCCTCGTCGCCCGTCAGCACGACGTCGCGCAACCCGAACGGTTCCAGGTCGGCGAGCACGTCGTCGGGGTAGCGACCCCGCAACACCGAGTCCAGGAACAGGCGGTTCTGCACGCCGTCGACGCGCCGCGCCACCTCGCGGTCCTCGGCGCTGTCCGGGTCGGCGGGCGAGACGGGGAACAGGTTGAGGGTGATGCCCACCCGGTTCTCGGCTGCCGTCGAGCGCACGACCTCCGCGCCCAGCCCGTGGGCCAGCAGCAGGTGGTGAGCGGCGGCGACCGCCGCCCGCGGTTCCGTCCGGCCCGGCGCGTGCCGCCCGGAGCCGTATCCGAGGAACGCCGAGCACCACGGCTCGTTCAACGTGGTCCACGTGGACACCCGGTCGCCGAGCCGGTCGAGCACCGCGGCGGTGTAGTCGGCGAAACGATAGGCGGTGTCGCGGTTCGTCCACCCGCCCCGTTCCTCCAGCGCGTGCGGCAGATCCCAGTGGTACAGAGTCGGCCACGGGGTGATGCCCTCGGCCAGCAGCGTGTCGACCAGCCGCTCGTAGAAGTCCAGCCCGGCCGGGTTCACCTCGCCGCCGTCCGGGCGCACCCGCGGCCAGGCCAGGGAGAACCGGTAGGCGCCCACGCCCAGCTCGCGCATCAGGGCGACGTCGTCGGGCATCCGCCGGTAGTGGTCGGCCGCCGGATCGCCGGTGTCGCCGTTCTTCACCGCTCCCGGCCGCGCACAGAAGGTGTCCCAGATGGACGGCGAACGGCCGTCGGCCGTGGTCGATCCCTCCACCTGGAACGCCGCCGTCGCCACGCCCCACAGGAAGCCGGCGGGGAACTCCACG
>JACYYK010008502.1_pt2 | contig 18140 bp, 13 predicted proteins | sample 8236871 | NCBI WGS metagenome assembly JACYYK01 (sample SAMN14103087, study PRJNA606662) | landfill metagenome | isolation source: landfill solid waste inoculated with endophyte fungus Paravalsa indica | place: India:New Delhi, Okhla landfill site | collected 2017-11-05 | reverse complement strand
AATTACCTAAAAATGTTAAATGTATATGCTATAAACTTTAATATATTTTAGAAGGAGGAGGAAGATGGTGGAAAATAAAGTTAAATTGATACCTTATACCATTCAGTCGATTGAGGATAGTACAAATGAAACACCAGAAGGGGTCCAACTTGTACAGGCACCTGCCATTTGGGAGAAAAGCAATGAGGGTGAAGGCATTGTGGTTGCTGTTATAGACACTGGGGTCGACACCGATCATCCGGATCTTAAGGATCGAATAATTGGTGGAAGGAATTTTACAACAGATCATAATGGAGATGTTAACAACTTTGAAGACAATAATGGTCATGGAACACATGTGTCGGGTATCGTTGCAGCAAGCCTTAATGGTGATGGGGTCGTTGGGGTAGCTCCGAAAGCAAAAATTTTAAGTATAAAGGCATTAACAGAAGATGGTGCTGGTGATTATGGATGGATCATAAATGCGATCAATTATGCAGTGGAATGGCGAGGTCCAAAAAATGAACAAGCTCGAGTGATTTGCATGTCACTAGGTGGTCCTAATGATGTACCTGAAATGCGTGAGGCGATTCAAAATGCTGTTAATCATAATGTATCCGTTGTAGTAGCTGCAGGAAATGAAGGGGATGGCCAAGAGGATACATTTGAATATGCCTATCCTGGAGCATATAATGAAGTTATTTCCGTCGGTGCGGTGAATACGAACTTACAGCTTGCTCCATTTTCGAATAGTCATAATGAAGTAGATCTTGTAGCTCCTGGTGTAAATGTTTTATCAACATACCTAGATAATAAATTTGCAAAACTGTCAGGAACCTCCATGGCTGCACCTTTTGTAGCAGGTGCTTTAGCCTTAATCATTAATTTAAGTGAAAAAGAATTTGATCGGTCCCTCATCGAATCAGAGATCTATGCTCAACTAATTAGACGAACTCTGCCACTTGGAAATGGGAAAAGTGCTGAAGGTAATGGCTTTCTTCTACTAAACTTGGTTGAACAATTAGATAGGATCAGTGCTCCGAGATTAAATGTGAATGATAAACAGTCATAATAGATAACTCAATCTCAAGGGAGGGGAAGAGGGAGTATACTCCTATCAAGAATAATGACTAAAAAATACCTCTTGCCCTTTTTTTCTTCTCTCCCAGCAAATACCCCCACTCATATTTTTCTGCAAATCCAATATAACAATAGCGAATTATAATTAAAACAGAGTAAATACAATACCAGCCACACTTTTCCCCTCTATGTTGTACAAGTCTCATGAGATTGTTTAGTCCTTTAATTTTATTCTTATGTCCCAACTAATAGCATTGGAGCATAATTTTATTTAAATCTATAGTATAATAGATAAAAAAATGAAAGCGCTTGCTATAAAAGTGATGGATTTGGAATTAGCAGTAAGGTGTGATGCTCGATATAGGGGGAAAACGAATGAGAGATAAGCTCCTTAAGAAACCGGGAATTAAAAAGCTAAGAACTCGTTTTTGGGTTGCATTGATCCTACTATCCATCCCTTCTATGTTCTTGTTAGGTGCTGTTTCCTATCACATATCCAAACAAACAATCGTGGAAAATCATATTCAAAATTATCAAGATCTATTAAGGACTTCTAGCGAAATGTCAGAGCTCACATATGAAAGTGTTATTAATTTACATAGGTTAATTTTATCGAATGAAGAGATTAGAAACGAACTCTTGCTTGTGGCAAATGGTTCAACTGATTACTATGAAACTGCCATTATTCTAAATGATATTCTTTCACAATATACATTAAATACTAAATATATCGAATCTGTATGCCTTTTTGATGTCGAGGATAAGTCGTATTGCTATGGTATATCTAGAAAAGGATCTTATTTTTTCAATAATGTTCAAGAGATCAAAACAAAGGATTGGTACCATCGTGCTAAAGAGGCAAGGGGGAAAGAGATTTTTCTTAGCCATAATATACTAAATGGAAGTAATGATAGTTTTTCTTCTGTGAAATTATTACGAAATCCAAATGATTTATCTAGGGATGCACTGGGTGTGCTCGTTATCAATTTAAGTAAGAAAATGTTTGAGGCAATTTCCATGAATTATGGAGAAACTACCTTTATGATAGTAGATCGTAGCGAGCGTTCTTCTCCTGTATCAGTTTACATTAATAATCAAAACAAGGAGTTTTCTAATACAGTACTCAACGAGTTGGAGAATTCACAATTTGAAGCGCTAGAGAATAAGGGATTCTTAAGTAGTAGCTATACGAATCCGATCACTGGCTGGTCTTATATCCATTTAATTAATGAGGATTATTTATTGAAAGATTCTAATAAAATTGGGGTAATTACCTTTACCTTCGCTGGATTAATGGTTATCATTGCCGTTTTTATTTCTATCTATCTGTCCGACACTATCCTTCAGCCATTGATAAAGTTAAAAAAAATGGTTGCAAATATAACTCATTATCAACAAGATTTGGGGGGATTAGGTAATGATGAAGTTGGAAATATTGGTAAGCAAATTAAAATACTTGTAAAAAATAATATCGACTTAAATGAAAAGTTGTTACAATCCAGATTGAAAGAGAAAGAATCAGAATTAAGAGCATTGCAGGCACAAATAAAGCCACATTTTTTATACAATACCCTTTCCGCCATTTATTGGATGGCAATCAAAAACAATGTTCGTGAGATTGCAACAATGACAATTTCCTTATCTGAAAGCTTTAAATTAAGTTTAAACAGAGGAAAAGAATTACTTACTGTTCAAGAAGAGTTGGATCATATTCAACACTATAGTTCTATCCAGACCATACGTTATGGAAATCGATTCAAATATATTGAAAATGTTCAGACTAGAATGAAGAATAAGATGATATTAAAATTAATACTTCAACCTTTTGTAGAGAACGCATATTACCACGGTTTAGAAGCAAAAATGGGAGAAGGATACGTTAAACTAACAGGTTATATGGAAAACGACCAAATGATTTTTATAATCGAGGATAATGGTATAGGGATGAAAAATACAAATCTTTTGAATAAAGGATATGGTATTAAAAATGTAAAAGAGCGTTTGGAACTTTTATATGGAAAGAATTATTCGTTGGAAATTGAAAGTGAACACGATAAAGGCACGATCGTAACGATTAGAATTTCATTGGATCAGGAGGTAAAATAATGGTTAAAGTAGTTATCTTTGATGATGAGATTTTAGTGCTGGATGCCGTTCAAGATCTTATTGATTGGGCTAGATGGGAATTAACATTAGTTGGTACAGCTACCAATGGTATAGATGCATTGGAACTGATAGAAGACCATCAGCCTGATATTATTTTGACTGATATACGTATGCCTGGTCTAGATGGCTTAACTTTAATAGAGAAAATAAGTAAAATAGTTCCGTCCACATATTGCATTATTATGAGCGGCTTTAATGAGATAGAATATTATAAGAAGGCAATACAACTTGATGTGATTGACTATCTTGAAAAGCCAATAACCATAGAAAGAATCGAAAATTGCTTGGACAAGGCAATGAAAAAAATTCAAGCCAATAATGAATTAAAGGATTTAAAACAGAAGTGGCATGACTCCCAAAGTCTTATCACAGCGAAAAAAGTAATAGATATTTTAAATCAAGATATGTTAACAGAGGATCAGTGGTACGAGGTAGTTGGAATGAAGGCATCAGAAATCACTGGAGTTACTGTTGGGGTATGTCAGCCGAATGGCTCATTTGATATTGAGAAAGCTTTAATGTCATCTAGAAAAATTCTAGATATTAAGACATTACTTGTTACTGAAGGAAAAAAAACGATCATTATTTGGATTCAAAGTGGAGACAAGAATCAACTATCAGATTTCTTAGCAGGCTTAACGGAATTAAATGTTTTAATTGGTATTGGTGCCACTTATCGCCATCCTAAGGATATAAGAAGGTCTTACGTTGAAGCACAGGATGCTTTGAAAATGGGTGGGTTCGTTAAAGAAACTGGGATCATAGCCTTCAATGAACTGGATTTTAATCATCGACTATCTGATACATTAACAACTTTAGAACGAAGCATTATCTTTAGCATTAGGTCAGCTAATAGTGAAAGTATCTCAACACTTGTAGAAAAATTTCTAAATGATATAAAGCACAATAATTTATCACCAGATGTCATGAAACAAGAATGTTTAAGGCTGATTTATTTAGGTTTAGAAGTAGTGAAAGAAACAGGCGTTGAGTACACGTGGAAAAAAGACAATTATATACCACATGTTGAACTGGAAAAATTAAATTCATTAGATGCAATTGAAAAATGGCTAAAGTGTCATTTTATGGAAATGCTTGATTGGATGAAAGTATTACGGAGTAAACAAAAACATATATCTGTCCAGAAAGCATGTGCATATATTGACAAAAACTTTTCGAAGGATATATCTCTTGAAGAGGTAGCTTCCATTGTTCAAATGAACCCTTCCTATTTTAGTATTCTATTTAAAGAAGAAGTCGGGCTAACTTATATTAAATATATAACAAAAATCAGGATAGAAAAAGCAAAAGTAATGCTAAAAGAAGGAAAGAGTGTAGCAGAAGTTAGTGAAGAAGTTGGTTATTTTAATCATCGTTATTTTAGTGAATTGTTTAAAAAAATGACTGGATTAACTCCTGGGCAATTTAAAAAGCAACCAAGTAGCACCTTTATCATATAGGTGTTTTTTTTTATCCAAAAAAAACAGAATAAATACAAAAAAGTTAGCGCTTACAGATAGAGTTAACGGATGCTATGCTAAATAACGAAGCATGGTACCAGGCTTTCATTTTATTAATATAGGGAGGTGAATCACATTGAATTGGTGGTCAGAAAATCATCTTAGGCTTATACAAACCAATATTAGTGAAGAAAATGCTGATTTAGATGTAGATTTATTAATTACACAGCTCAAGGATTTTTCAGCAAATACACTTATGTTAAATACTGGGGGGATAGAGGCTTTTTATCCAACAAAACTAGAATACCATTATAAATCACCTTATCTAAAGAAAGATCTGGTTCAAGAAGTGGTTCAAAAATGTCATGAAAATAAGATTAAATTTATCGCAAGATTTGATTTCAGTAAGGCGCATGAAAGCATTTTTCTAGAACAGCCCGATTGGTTTTATAGAACCAAAGATAAAGAAATAGTTAATTACAACCAAATGGTTCATACATGTGTAAATGGCTTTTATCAGAGGGAATATTCTTTAAAAATAATGGAAGAGGTTATCGAGCAGTATGCCGTGGACGGAATATTTTTTAATATGTTTGGTTATCAAACTAGGGATTACAGCAATAATTATTACGGCATTTGCCATTGTGAAAGTTGCCGGAAAAGGTTTAAGGCCATGTTTGGCCATGACTTACCAGTTGACGAGAATCTAGAGGATAAGGTATTTCAAGATTATCTTACATTTAAAAGCGTAACGACAAAAGAAATGTTAGAACGAATTCATCATTTAGTAAAAACTAAAAATAACAACATAGCAATCTCAACATACCACGATCATAAGGTAGATATTGTGCGAAAGGAGTCAAATACAGCAATAGATAGACACTATCCCAAATGGTTATATTCTGCTTCAGAAAATGTACAATCAGTTGAGAATTCGTGGAAAAATAAGTTGATAAGTAACTGTGTCATTAATGCAGTCGATATTTTTTATCGTTTTGTTGGTGTTTCCAAACATGAGGTCAAGATAAGATTGTATGAGAGTTTAGCAAGTGGTTCAGGATTGGATTTTTGTATCATAGGTGTATTCGAAGATTATCCTGATCGAAATAATCTTGAGGCGGTAAAAGAAATATTTGCATTTCATCAAAAAAACCAAGAGTATTTTGGAAATTTTTCTTCTATGGCAGACGTACTACTAATTAAGCCTAATGAAAGCAGTTCGATGAAGGAATACTTGGGTATTTATAAAATGCTAAAGGAAGAGCATGTTATATTCGACGTTATAAAGAAAGATAATTTATTAGCTCCTATACAACCACTCGACAAATATAAGCTTATTATTTTTCCTAATCTAAGTAGTTTAAGTGAAAATGAGTGGAAAGTAGTAAAAAATGTTCAAGGTAATGGAGTTTCACTTATTGCAACAGGGCAATCTTTTATAAAAGATGAAGCTAATCAAAATATGCTCCATTATATTTTTGGTGGTCGTTATCAAGGAGTAAAGTCAAAAACGCGTGCAGACTATTTGGAAGTGAGGAACAAAAAAATGTTTCCGAGCTTTCATGATCGAGATTGGATTTTCCTTGATGGGAAGTTTACCAAACTAGTATTTGATCAAAATGTCAGATTATTATTGCCCTATATAAAAACTTCTCGTTTTGGTCCCCCTGAAAGAGTTGGAGGTCATTACAAGGGTGAACATTATGGGATGGGCTGGAATCACAAAGATAGTAGCACAAATGTTTATCTTCCATGGGATATTGGTAACCTCTATTACCAGCATGGATTTGAGGACCATAAAAGAATTCTATCAGACATAATGGATCAGATAATTGGAAGGGATTACATTTTGGAAACAAATGCTCCTGAAAATGTAGAGATTTTTTTAAACAAATATGATAATCAGAACTATATTTTGCAAGTATTAAATCTCTCTGGATTTAATGGGACTACGTATCATGAGCCGATTGTAATGAATGAAATTAATCTAGCCATAAATCTTAAGGAAATGGAACATGTTTATAGCTTAGTGCACGAAAGTGACATTTCCTATGAAAGGCACAATAATCAGTTATCGATTAAGATCGATAAATTAACTAGTTATGAGGCACTTATACTAAAAGCATGAATCTGTAGGAGGGAAATAATTTGAATCGTTCAGTAAAAAGGTTGCTTTTATGTGGATTCATTGTTGTTATATCCATTTTTATTCTAGCTAGCTGCGGTAATGAAAAAGTGACGAGTAATAATGAAGATCAAGAGAATAGCAAGAATACGGAAGAAAACGATGATACCTTAAAGATTGAAATGATGGCAGGATTGTTTACAGAAGTTCCTGATATGGATAATGAATTTTTTTCGGAGCTACAAGAAAGGACAAATACAGAATTAGAAATGGTATGGGTACCGGATGCTGAATATGATACAAGGTTTGACTTAGTTCTGGCTTCAGGAGATATACCAGAGGTTATTTGGCAACTAGATTTTACAAAACCAACATTACTTCAATCTATTGATCAGGGGGCTTTTTGGGACTTAGCTCCTTTTCTAGATGACTTCTCTGAATTTCCTAATTTAAAAAATAATATCACGCCAGGTATATGGGATTATGTCACTAGGGATGGCCATATCTGGGGAATCCCTAGGTCAAGAGCTTTAATTGAGCCGGGTATCAAGATAAGAAAGGATTGGCTAGAAAAATATGATATTGCCATTCCAAAAACATTAGAGGAGTATAAGGAAGCACTTTCCTTAATTGTGGAGAATGATCCTAGTGGACAAGGAACTATTGGTGTAGCAGAAGGGGTTACAAGTCCATTAATGATCGCATTTGGTGCCGCAACTCCAACCTATAATGAAGAAGGTGGCATGATAAAAGATACTTTAACACCTCAGTATACCGATATGGTGGAATGGCTGAGGGGACTTTATAAAGATGGACTTGTTGCAGAGGAATTCTCGGGTCTGAATGGTTTCCAAAGACAAGATATGCTTCGATCAGGAAGACTTGCTAGTTATACCTACAGTATTTATAGGGACTTTCCTTGGACGGAAGATATCAAAAAAATACAGCCAGAAGGAGAGCTGATGACACTTCCACCTTTAGAAGGGCCAGGTGGTTATACAGCGCAATTAGCTGTTGGTTCGAGTGGAGCATTTTATATTTCTAAAAAGGTTCCAGAGGAAAAGGTAATGGAAATACTTCATTATTTTGAAAAAACAGCAAGTGAAGAATTGACAGAGCTTGCATATTACGGAATAGAAGGGGTGCATCATGAAATAAAAGATGGCATGAAGGTATTAAATGATTTAGGAACGGAGCAAATAAATACAACTTCTATGCAGCCTTTTACTCCTGGATATAAAAAGTGGGCTGAGGTACATTATCCAGGTGCGTCTAAAGAGGAGAATCTCGCAAAACAAGAGGAAGTAGCAGGGTATGAAAAGTTGGGTAAACAGAATCCATTTGATTGGTTATATTCCTCTACTTGGGTAGATGTTTGGCCGAATTATCAAAGTGAATTTGATAGTAAAGTAACACAAGCAATTGTTGGAGATATTTCGATGGATGACTTTAGAGCATATGTGGAGGGATTACGAAATGATGCCCAAATAAAACAAGCATTTTTAGAGTTTGCTGAAGCTTATGAACCATATAAGGAGCGGGAATTGCAATTAGACTAATTTGCTATGGGCTAAGCATTTGATAATTATCCATGGATAAGGCTTGTTTGTAAAACAAGTCACTTCTAATAAACGTGCGTTTCTTGTCAATTTCTGATTAAGTAAGATCTTTTCAATTAAATGGATAGCCCGTCTTAAAGAAGGTTATCCATTTAATTTTTGTATAGAAAGGAGAAAGGTAGATGAACGAATTTGGAGTGGAAACAAAGCTTTCCTCTAAATCTAATGAGCTATTAAAAAAGCTGATAAGATATAGATATGTATACCTTTTGATCTTACCTGGTTTACTGTTTTTAATTGTCTTTAAATTTATTCCTATGTGGGGATTAATACTATCTTTTCAAGAGTATAATCCGTTTCAAGGGATTTTAGGTAGTGAATGGGTAGGATTTAAGAATTTTACTGATTTGTTTTCAAGTGAACAGTTTTATATGATGTTCCGAAATACTTTATTAATTAATCTTTTTAGCCTTGTATTTTACTTCCCTCTCCCTATTATTCTTGCATTAATGCTTAATGAAGTGAGGCATGAAGTATTTAAACGAGTAAATCAATCGATCGTTTATTTACCTCATTTTCTATCTTGGGTTGTTGTAGTAAGTATAACTTACTTCATGCTGTCAGCAGATGTAGGGGTACTAAATAAATTGTTAAATCAATGGGATATGGAACAAGCTGCTCTGATGTCAAATCCTAAATTCTTTTGGATTTTATTAACTCTTCAAAGCATCTGGAAGGATGCTGGGTGGGGGACCATTATCTTCTTAGCCGCAATTGCAGGAGTAGACCCACAAAGATACGAAGCAGCAGTAATGGATGGAGCAAATAGATGGAGACAGATCTGGCATATAACACTACCAGCCATAAGGCCAACGATCATTATCTTATTAATTTTGCGTCTTGGTAGCATGATGGATGTAGGTTTTGAACAGGTATTGCTAATGTACAGTCCAGTAGTTCGCGAAGTAGCAGAGGTATTTGATACTTATGCCTATACGCAAGGTATATTACGGGGCCAAATAAGTGTTGGTGTAACAGTTGGAATGTTTAAAGGGATTGTCGGATTACTTTTAGTTGTTTCCTCAAACTGGATTGTCAAGAGATTTGGTTATGAAGGGCTATATTAAATCCTGTGAAGGAGGTTGTAAGGTTGAGCTTTGTCTATAAAAATAAATTAACAGTTAGTGATTGGGTTAATTACATTTTGCTTGTGATTATAGCTGTTATCTGTTTATTTCCATTTATATATGTTTTAAGTGTTTCTTTTACAGATCCTGATTCTTATATACCATTAAAGTTTTATCTTTTTCCTGAAAATTGGTCTTTAGCGGCTTATGAATATATATTATCTACGGCTAGCTTCATTAATTCATTGCTAAGTACAACTTTTATTACGGTTGTTGGAACAATACTAAATTTAGTATTTACTTTAACGATGGCTTACGCCTTAACAAAAAGAAAAGTACCAGGGATCAAATTTATAATGGGATGTGTAATTTTTACACTTGTTTTTAGTGCGGGGATCGTACCAAATTACTTACTCGTAAAGGAACTAGGTTTATTGAATTCCTTATGGGCATTGATTTTACCTAATTTAACAAATGCGTGGAGTTTAATTGTGGTAAAAAGTTTTATAGATAATCTACCTGCAGAGCTTCAAGAAGCAGCAATTATGGATGGTTGTAACGAATTAGGTGTTTTTTTTAGAATAATCTTGCCATTGAGCATGCCTGTTATAGCAGCGTTCACCCTGTTTTTCGCTGTAGCCCATTGGAATCAATATTTCCAAGCTTTAGTTTATCTAACGGATTCCGATAAATGGACATTGCAGGTTTTAGTCAAATCTCTTGTTATTGACTCTGAGACAATTGGTGCTGCCTCAAGGGGTGCTGTAGCCGGTGACTCTACACAGCCACCGTCTGAAACTATTCGAATGGCTTCCATTATTTTGTCGATGTTACCTATTTTAGTTGTTTATCCATTTTTACAAAAGCATTTTGCTAAAGGTGTGATGTTAGGTTCTGTGAAAGGTTAATAATCATTTAGGGGTGATAGAATGAAACGAATTGGATTCATTGGTCTTGGGATTATGGGAAAACCAATGGCTATAAACCTAATAAAAAGTGGATATGACTTGGTCGTATATAATAGAAGTCAAGCTTCTGTTCAAGAGCTGAGCAAGCAGGGAGTAGAAGTAGCATTTTCTCCGATGGATGTGGCAAAAAAGGTTGATGTACTTATTACCATGCTCCCAAATGGACCAGAGGTTAAGGAAGTGCTTCTTGGAGACAATGGAGCTATTTATGGATTATCAAAAGGGAAAATGGTAATTGATATGAGCTCCATTTCTCCTGTAACTACAAAGAAGATTGCTTCAATACTTGCTAAAAAGGGTATTCGTATGATGGATGCCCCAGTGAGTGGTGGAGAAACAAGAGCGATAGATGGCACATTATCCATAATGGTAGGTGCTTATAAAGAGGATTTTTCAAATTATTATGATCTTTTGTCAGCGATGGGAAGCAATGTAACATTAGTTGGAGAAATTGGTAGTGGTAATGTGGCAAAACTTGTTAACCAGTCAATTGTTGCCGTAAATATAGCTGTGGTTTCAGAAGCTTTCTTATTGGGAGCGAAATGTGAGGTGAATCCAGAAAGCATTTATGAAGCAATTCATTCTGGCTTAGCAGGAAGTAATGCATTACAAAGTAAGTTTCCACTTATGATGGAGGGTAATTTTGAGCCAGGATTTACTCTTGAACTACACAGAAAAGATTTAAAAAACATCTTAGAAACTGCCCAATCTTTAGATGTGAAAATGCCATTAACTAAAATGGTAACAGAATTTATCGAGAAGCTAATAAGTGATGGAGAAGCAGATAAGGATCACAGTGCAATACTGAAATATTATGAAAAAATATCCTCATTTAATTTAGTCTAAAATGGGGCTTGGGGCAAAAGAGTAGTAAAAAAGGAAAATCCGAACATTTATATTTGTGCACTAAAACTGCTTTGTCAAAATACTTCGCTTTTATCCATGGGCATAAGTCAACACCTGCTCAAGTAAACTTTCACAGTGTTTCCTATACCGTGGGTACTGCGATCAGCTAACTTTGTATAGAAAACCGCTTTGCAAAGTGGATTTTCAGCTCGTGCTGTTCCCGCAGGAGTTTGCGTATTTTGACTACGCTCAGTCAGAAGATTGTTCGGATTCTCCTTCTTCCTATTTAGTTATGTACGAGGCACTTACTTTTTATCTGTTACAACAAAGACTCAGCTCCATCAATAAACATTTCTGTCCCCGTTATATGACTAGAATCATCTGAAGCAAGGAATGTGACAAGATCAGCTACTTGTTCTGGTTTTCCGGGTTTATGCTCTAACGGTTTATCCCCTTCAGGATATTCAACAGGAATATTAATCTTTTTTAGCTCTGGGGTTTTTTCCGTGTTTTTACCTATATTGGTTTCGATAGCACCAGGGCAAATAATATTCACTCTTATTTGATACTGTGCTAGCTCCAATGCTGCCATTTTACCAAATGCCATTTGACCTGCTTTTGAAGTGCTGTAAGCGGACATGCCAAAATTGGAAAAAACACGATTACCATTAACAGAGCTTGTAATAATAACACTACCACCGTTTTCTTTCATTAAAGGGATAGCGTATTTGATCGTGTGGAAGGTTCCTTTTAGATTCGTATGGATCGTCTTGTCCCAATCCTCAGGAGATAAATCCTCGATAGGTGCGAGAACTCCATTTATTCCTCCATTTGCGAATACAATATCAAGCTTTCCCCATTTATTTTCAACCTCTTTCATTCCTTGTTGTACTCGTTGGGAATCAGATAGATCGACATCGATAACCATTGCTTGTCCACCTAATGCTTCTATTTCTTCTTTCACCTTTTCGGCATTTTCCTCTTTTATATCCATTAAACAAACCTTTGCGCCCTCTGTTGCAAGGGCCAAAGCGGAAGCACGTCCAATTCCGGAGCTTCCTCCAGTGACGATGGCGACTTTATTAGTAAATCGATTGCTCATCCGTTATCCTCCTATCATTATTTTATGTCAGAAAAACTTAGCCATCACTTGTCCCTTAGCGAATGCCTAGTTTTGCTTATACTTCTTTTATAATCATCCAAAAAACCTATTCATTATATTAATGATTCCCGATTTTGCATGAGGGAAAACATATAAAGTAATTTTTTCCATTCTAATCTTGACGTATAGCTTCCATTTTTTGTACGAAGATTGGGAGAGATAGTCGTTTTTGCTAATTTCAAGACTAAGATCCATAGATTTCAAATGTTGATATGGTAGGTATTTCTAGTTAATTTACTTTTGTTTCATTTTATTTACGTTTGTTTAGGTTGACTTTTTTGGCGGTAGGTTTTATTCTTACTTATAGAATCATAGATTATATTGAAACTAATGAAAGCGATAACAACAATTTAGAGAGGTGAGAAAATGATTCGTAAAGGGTTTTTGATGAAAGTATATCCAGATAAGCACGAGGAATATGAGAAAAAACACCAAGAGATATGGCCAGAAATGGTGGAGGAATTACACAATCATGGGGCGAAGAACTATTCTATTTTCTTGGATAAAGCTACGAGCACCTTATTTGGCTATGTGGAAATCGAAGATGAGGAGAAGTGGAGTAAAATGGCCACAACCGAGATCAATCAAAAATGGTGGGCTTTTATGGAACCATTAATGGAAACGAATTCAGATAAAAGTCCTGTTACGATCGATCTTAAAGAAGTATTTCATATGGATTAACATTACATCAAGAGAGTAGGGGGAACAACCATGAGAAATGGTAAAAAAAGAGTAACAACAGGCTGGAAAGCAACCATTGCTATAGCGATGGCCAATTATATTGAAGCTGGTGCCATCATTGCTGCTGCAAGTAGTTTAACATTATGGCAAGCTTATTTAAATATTGATAGTGTCGGTGTCGGACTATTGAGTGCGCTAAGTGCCAATGCATTAGGTGCAGCAATTGGGGCATTGCTAGGTGGATATATTACCGACAAATTTGGTAGAAAGATTGTCTTTAATTATGATTTGCTTGTTTATATGTTTGGTATTTTATTGATTATGCTGTCTTTCAATTTCCCGATGCTCCTCATTGGTACGATCATCACTGGAATAGCAGTCGGGGTAGCGGTTCCTGTTTCATGGACATACATTGCAGAGGAAGCACCATCCAAACAACGAGCCGCACGTGTCGGAGCTGCGCAATTAGCTTGGTCCATTGGCCCGACCATTACGTTTTTCTTAGCTGTTTTACTTGAGCCACTTGAATTGCTTGGTTCAAGACTAATCTTCTTCCATTTATTCGTCGTTGCGTTTATTACGTGGTATTTAAGGCGAGATTTACCTGAATCACAAATTTGGTCTGAGGATAATAAAAAGAAGAAATTAGAACTGAAAGAAGCCAAGTTGAAGAAAAGCTCTGTCAAAGATCTCTTTGCTTTGAAAGTGAATCGTCAAGCTCTTTTTTTATTGATCGGTATTTACCTATTTTGGAATTTAACGGCAGGAGCGATGGGTTATTTTATGCCGTACATTTACGAAAATGTAGGTGGCTTGAGTAATGGTCAAGCTAATTTATTGCAAGCATTTCTATGGCTCCTTACTGTACTCACCACCTATTTTGGCTTTATGAAGCTAGGGGATAAGGTAAGTCAACGCTTCCTATTTGGATTAGGTGCAGTTATGGGAGTGGTGGCTTGGCTAATCTTAACCTTTATGCCAATGAATTGGGTAACCTTAATATTATTTGTAGTGCTATGGGGATCTGCAGCAGGGATTGGAGCTCAAGCCTTCTATGCATTATGGACTAGCGAATTATTTATCACTAGATATCGTGCAACGGCTCAAGGGCTCATGTATTTTATTGTGCGAAGTGGTATTGCTGTTTGGTCTTTCATCCTACCTATCTTAATGGAAAAGCTAAGCTTTACTGTAGCAGGAATGGTGATGATCATCTTCTTAGCAATCCATTTAGTTATTGGTATAGGAATGACACCGAACACCCGTGGGAAAACATTAGAACAAATCGAGGAAGAGCGATATGGTGCATAAATATTCATTCTATTATAAACTGTCTCTGTAGGAAAACTTACAGGGGCAGTACGATCGATAAAAAACATACGAATTCACAATCCCATTTAAGGAATGCCACAATCATCATAATGACCGCACAATCCTACCATTCGATTTCACAATATAAATAGATTACACCACATTCCATGCTTTAAGCTCACACATTATCATCAAAACACCTATCCAAAAAAACAGCGAGAGAGCAACTCTCTCGCTGTTTCCATATCACTCCTTATCTCGCCCAAATAATTTATCACCTGTTACAATATCTGGTCTTTGTGCTTCTTTCATGTTGTAGCCTAAGAAGAAACCAGTGTGTGGAGGTTGATTATAAGCGACATTTTGCCATGCAACAGATAATCGATAGACAGGATCGTGCATTAGTGTATAAATTTTTTCCTCTGTTAAATCGGTTGTCGTATATATTCGTAATTCTTCACTATCTGAAGATGGCCAAATCACTTCCTCACGCCAATCGCCAAAAATGTCGGCTTGGAGAGACGGGTTACCTTTCGTCCAGTTATTAGTTCTTGTTCCTTCTGGTGTTAGTAAGTTTACAAGCTCCTCTTTTTCATAGTCCCATTTATCAATCCGACCTACACCATGTGGATCATTGTCTGGATCAAAGGTATGGTCCAGTAATTCACGGCCGAGGGCTCCATCCCACCAAACAGCATGATTGATCGAGCGTGGCTTTTCTTGTGAAATAAGTTCTCCGTTTGCTGCATGTAGTCCATTTCCCGCACTTCCATCCCAGCTAGTCGAGGCCCAAAATTCTGCACCATCATAACGTGGGTCGATATCTGCTGCTAAGCCTCGACCAACATCAGATCTAAGGTCAACGCCGAATAGCTTTTCACCTGTTGCTGCATCACGTATCCCATAGCCAATGGGGATTTGCGTGCTTTCGTGTGGCTGAAAAATTTCTAATCCGGGGTGATTAGGATCTAGGTCACTGACATGTAGGGCATCCCCATGTCCCCAGCCAGTTGAATACAAGCCTGTACCATCATCATCAATGACAGAGGCTCCATAGATGATTTCATCTTTTTTATCCTGATCAACATCGGCTACTGCTAATTGGTGATTCCCTTGACCTGCATATTCTTCATTTCCTTCGTCATCACTATCAAAAACCCATTCAAGTGACAATTCACCATCACGCCAGTTGTAGGCTGCAAGTACGGCTCTCGTATAATAGCCACGAGCCATAATAATACTTGGACGTTCTCCATCAAGATAGGCAACGCCAGCTAAGAAGCGGTCTGCTCTATTACCATAGTTATCTCCCCAGTCATTCAAATTCCCTCTTGGAGGAGTGTAATCAACAGTCGAAAGTGCTTTTCCTGTTGCTCCTTCGAATACGGTTAAGTATTCCGGTCCTTCAAGAACAAAGCCGCTACTATTACGATAATCTGCTTCTTGATCGCCAATAACATTCCCTTGCCCATCAATGGTTCCATCTCCTGTTTTCAATACAACCTCAGACTTTCCGTTACCATCAAAATCATAGACAAGGAATTGGGTATAGTGGGCGCCAGCACGAATGTTTTTTCCTAAATCTAAACGCCACAATTTCGTTCCATCTAGCTCATATGCATCAAGATAAACATTTCCGGTATAGCCGCTTTGGGAGTTGTCCTTCGAATTCGATGGATCCCATTTTAAGACGATTTCATATTCTCCATCACCATCAAGGTCCCCAACACTTGCGTCATTGGCACTATAGGTATATTCCACACCGTCTGGGGTAGTGCCACCCTCTGGTTTATCTAGTGCGACACTTAAATAATTTTTCGACCAAACCTTTGCCTTTTTCGTTAATTTGGAGCCACTACCTTTGATTACTCGTACTTGATAAGTGGAATCTGCAGTTCCGTTTTCATCAAAAAAGTTCGTACTGTTTTCAATTGGCTTTTTATTTACTTTTTTACCATCACGGAACAGATGAAACTTCACATCCTTTGGATCGGTTCCAAGCATCTTCCAGCCAACATAAACCCCATCATCGGATTCGACTGCAACTAATGCACGGTCTAATTGCTCCATTTGTCGTTTTAACACTTCTGTAATAGGAGATTCCACCACTTCTGATGCTTCTGATACCCCGCCATCATTGATCGCTCGCACCTGGTAATAATAGTGGTTATAGGTTAAAACACTTTCATCAGTAAAGCTTGTCTTTGTTGTAGATCCAATTCTTTCAAATGTAACCGCACCTTCTGGATAATCATCAGGATCATAGCTAGCCCGATAAATATAATATTGGTTTGCATTTTCTTCCGGATCCCAGCTTAATGCTACTTTTTCTAGCTCTAAATCCTCCACAGATATTCCAGTTGGTGCTTGAGGTGGTGCTACCTCATCATTTACTATTTTGGCGGTTACTTCATTACTTTTTTCTGATTCTATTCCCGACTGATGTACACTTGTTACAGCATACGTATAGGAATAACCAATTTCTACAGATGTGTCGGTGAAGCTTGTATCAGTTGTTTCATCGATTTTCTCATACGTGTCAGCATCTTTTGGTTTACGATAAATAGTATAATAGCTTGCAGCGGAGTTTGGCTCCCATGATAAGCTTACAGTGCTATCGGGGGAATAGGTAATCGCATCGATTGCTAAGGTATCAATGGCTGTCATTGGCACAATTTCTAAGCCATTAATTCGTCCATTCTCCCCAATATTAATCGTTAATTTCTCGTCTGTAATGGTTACATTTGTTGTTAATTCAGCAAATTCCCCACCATCTGAGGTAATGTTTCCATGATCTTGACCATTAATGATAAAGCTGGAACGATTAAAGGCAATCTCATCACCTGCAATGATTCGGACAAAATATTCGCCATTCGGTATATCAAGCGTAAAAGTGTAATCCTCCCCAATGATAAAATCACGTCTCACGTCATCGGGCTTTCCTCTGTCACGTTGGTCAACTGTTTTATCCAAGCCATAACCTCTTGCTTCCTCATATAGCATGGAATTGCTCACTTGTTCATAACCTTCTGCTACAGGACTATCCTCTGAACCGAAATCAAATAGATAAGCATCATCCATCTCTGCATAAATCTCGGGTTTGGATACGGGTAGAAGGCTTACCATCATGACGATAATCAGTAATACAGAAATTCTCTTCATTCCAAAAATCCCTCCTGTTATCATTGATCTATATGTAAGTCTGAGGTGTAGGTCAAAATCTCTAACTTTTCCATTTATCACCTCCTTAAGGCATACCAACCATCTAGTCCTTTAGTTTGATAACGCTTTCATTTTAAGGGAGTCACAAACATAGAAGTTATGCTTAGCTTAATAACCGACTAATTTCCGGTCAATAGCATCTCTGATTTTTAAACAAAGATCACTGATTTTTAATGGTTAGGATGGAATGTAAGAAAACCCCCAGTTTCAGGGTGATGAATTCGAATTTATAAGGGACGATTATTTTTACATTCACGCATGACTCCTAGAGAAGGGAGCCTAGAGCTCAACGGAGAAGAGGAGGTATTCTGGTGGAATGGTTAAAGAAAATAATAAAATGTAAAATGAGAGGTATTCATAAAATTTCAATATATGATGACCATTGTGTAAGATGTGGCAAAAAGTTAAAGAAGTAAGACAAAGAAAGGAAGTAGGAGCACAGTAAGTCTTGGCT
>JACYYK010015361.1_pt1 | contig 18415 bp, 18 predicted proteins | sample 8236871 | NCBI WGS metagenome assembly JACYYK01 (sample SAMN14103087, study PRJNA606662) | landfill metagenome | isolation source: landfill solid waste inoculated with endophyte fungus Paravalsa indica | place: India:New Delhi, Okhla landfill site | collected 2017-11-05 | reverse complement strand
TAATTTAGCAGCTTATAATTAGAGGGTTGGAACAAAAGAAATGTTCCAACCCTTTTTGTGTTAAAGATATGTTAATTATCTGCCTGTAAATTTTACAGCGCAAATCACGTGACACACCGGCTTCAAAACGACTTTTGTCTCGCTCTTCATTAAAAGAAATAAGTCAAATCTGAAGCTACTGATGGATACGCGGTCAACTGTTGCGATACCGCCTCTTTAGTCAATCCTTGATTGATCGCTGATGACAAATAATTAATTAATTCATCGGCGTGAGTACTTAACACAGATGCACCAACAATCTGACCGTCACCATTGATGACTGTTTTTACACGGGCTGCTGGTTCTCCTTGACGATAAGACGTATACCAACTAGTAATATCTAAATCATTGACGGTATAACGATCCGTATCATCTGTTTCAGTTGTCACACCTGTTTGGGCTAACTTTGGCGTACCATATACAACAACCGGCATAGCTGGATAAGAAATTGATTGTTCCTCACCCAAAATTTCATTTGCTACATGTTGTGACTCAAATGATGCCAGTGGTGTAATTTTAGGAGCTGGTGAATTAGCCACATCCCCCACTGCGTACACATGTGGATTACTCGTGCGCAAATAATGATCAACTAAGATACCCTGCTCTGAAAACTGCACATGGGCATTTTCTAAAGCTAGTGTATCGTGGTTACCAACACGACCAGCGGCACGAACAATTAATCCGGCTGATAAGGTATTACCAAAACTCAAAGTTGCTTCTAACCCATTATCGGCTGACGTAATTTCAGTCACTTCTGTACCAAAATACATTTGCACACCACGATCATCCAATTGATCCATTAATGAATCAACCATCGTTTCATCGAACGACTTTAGTAGACGGTCGCCGCGAACAACCAAACTCACCTTTGCACCGGCAGCTGCCGCAATTGACGCAAATTCAATTGCTACAAAGCCACCCCCAATGATAACCACTTCATCTGGTAGGTCGGGCAAACTTAGAAACTGTTCAGAATCAACTGTTAGTTCTGCGCCTGGGAATGATAACTGGGCTGGTCGTTGCCCAACTGCAAGAACCCAGTCGGTTGCGAAAACCGTTGCAACCTCTTGTCCATGACGATGAATCACCGCTGTTTGTTCATCAATAAAGCTGGCTTCACCGGCGATATGGTCAATATCACTTGCGGACAATGATTGTTCAGTTCCTGTAGAAATACCATCTGTATATTGATTCTTACGCGCCATTAAATCTGACCAATTGATGTCGACATGACCGTCTATCCCTGAATCTGATAAAAATTCAGTAAATTCTTTCGCTTCAACCGCACCTAGCAAAATTTTCTTAGGGTCACAACCATAATTAGGACATGTACCACCCCATAAATACTTTTCAATCACAACAACGTTTTTACCCGCATCATGTAATTGATGGGCTGCTGCTAAACCGGCTGGTCCCGCACCAACGATTGCGACATCATATTGCTTTACTTCACTCACTGCTTTCATACCGTCCCTTCATAAAACTTTATCCACTACTATTATGGCAAATTTTTATTAAATATATGGTAACAATGTTTGCGCAAAATGTTCTAAATCAGTACGATCTTGCTCTGTAAACCGATTAAACGTCGTCGAATCAATATCAATAACCCCTAACTTTTCGCCATTTTCGCGGGTCAATGGTACAACAATTTCAGCATTAGATGCTGAATCACAAGCAATATGGCCAGCATGTTGATGGACATCATCAACGATCGTTGTTGCTTGGTTTTCATACGCTTGACCGACAACTCCTGAACCTGGCTTAATCCGAACAACTGCCGGTTTGCCCAAGAATGGTCCTAAGATCAATTCATCCTTTTCTTGATTGTATAAATAAAAGCCTGCCCAATTCACCGTTGCTAAGTTTTCATATAAAATTGCCGCAGCATTAGATAAATTAGCCAACGGAAAATCTTCGGACTCCTCACCTGTAATCCATGAAGTTAATAATTGTGAAAGTAATGGTGTTGCTGTCGTTTGTTCTGTCATTTTTCATCCTCCAAATAAAAAAGTCCCTAATAAGAACGTTATGTTCTTATTAGGGACGATGTCTCGTGTTACCACCCAAATTTATCTATCTGTTGCCAAATAGATCTCTGTAGTTTGACTAAAAACTAGGGAAGATAACGGTTCCTGCCGTGATAATAGCTCTCACTAATTATCGTTCTCAGAGTTCATTTTCAAGCTACCTCCAAACACCTTTCCATCAACCAAGTGCTTTCTATATTGGATTGATAACATTACTTTTCTCATCATAGAATCTCTTAAAATTCAATTGTCAACATCATACAAAGGACTATACATCTTGTCAATCAATTTATGAGAGAATCTTAACTTTAAACGGTTTCAGCTAACCAGTCCATCACTTGTTGTGGGTTCAAACGCTCACCATTTCCAATATGATCAACTTGTTTACCATCTTCAAATAGAACAAAAGCTGGAATACCCTTCAATCCTTGTTCTTGTGCAATAGCTAAGTTAGCATCACGATCAGCATCAAACCAATTGATACCTGCTGAAGTCACACCCTTTTTAATATCGGCAACAAAAGGCTTGATAGCTTTGCAGTCACCACACCAGTCAGCTTGTAAAAACATCACTTGCTTACCAGGCTTTGCAATTTCTTGGCGAATTGTTTCATCATCATTTAACTCAGGTTGATAAAAATCCATGTTCATGCCCTCTTTCACTTATTTATAGTAAGAATATCAACTATCTACTAAATAGTCAAGATAGCCTCTTTGAGTATGAACGATTAATAAACCTTTCGCAACTAGTTCGTTACTTATACTTCACGCAGACGTAGGTCTTGTACGCGTGTTTGTCCAATAACGTTTAGGAAACGGTAGTATGCCCAAGAAAGGATTCCTGGGATAACGACACCAAAGACGATTAGCGAGATCAAACCTGCCATGTTGTGAGCAGCCAACCATAGTGGTGCAATCAATGAGTTTAGTCCCAAACCAGCTAGGGCGTATGGTACTTTAAAGTCAAAGCCAACAACGGCAATAACTGCGGTAACCATTGCAATAGCAGCTGGTCCCACTGCTAGGATCGGACGCTTTAGCAAATTAGCGAATTGTACCTTAGGTGTAACCAAACCTTGGGCGATGTTACCACCAATTGTATTTTGATTAAATGACATCGCTGTGAATGAGACGAAGGCAACTGTTGTACCAATCAAGGCAGCTCCCGATGACATTGGATCCAACTGAACGGCGATGGCCAAAGCAGCTGATGAAGCCGGTGTCATCAAGAAAACAAACCAAGAAAGTGAAACAACCAATGAACCAAGCACTGGATTAACTTGCATCGTGTGTCCTAGCGCACCACTGACCCAGTTTAGCGCTGGTGTTGTGACCGATGCCAAGCCCAAACCAGCAATTGAACCAACCATAGTCACCGCAAATGGTACCAAAACCATATCCAACGGCGTCTTACCAGTCATCCACTTACCCAACATAGCTGCAATAATACCTGCCAAAACAGCTGATACTGGTTGACCGGCCGTCATAATTTGCGAACCAGCTTCTTGAGCGGCGATCCAGCCAGTGGCTGTCGACGTGTGAGCAGCCACATCAGATGTAAAGTAAATACTATTAGCACCAACCGTTGAAGCAATCATCGTTGAGCCAATTACCAGCGTTGATGTCCGCATCATCACAGCAATAGCCATCCCCAAAGCGGGTGCCAACAATTTTTGAGCGATATCACCAACTTGTACCAACGCATCCCAATGAATGGTGGTTCCAACCGTATTAACTAGCAAACCAATTCCTAGAAATACCAACACAGTATTTGAAACCCCTTGTGAAACAAGGAAAACATAATCCTTTGTCGTCAACTTCTTTTCTTGTTCTTGTCCTTGCGTCATAACCCTACTCCTTTTTCTTTTGGGACTGAAGATACAAAAAACCGCTAGTTGGAAAAATCCTAACTAGCGGTTCACGAATAACAATCCAGTGATAAACTAGTCGGCCCTTATAAGGCCGACACAAATTGCACGACCCTTTTAGTTGATAATAATCAAATCTAAAATTAAGCCGCGTAATAACGCATTGTTTGTGTTGTTCATCATGGTTTTTGTCATCGTTTTTATCTCCGTTTTTATTTGATGTTTTATATTATGCACCTAAAAATTTGAATGTCAACACTTTTCTCTCATTTTATTTTAACAATCTTTTATTTAGTTCATTTTACCTGTAAATATAGACCATTTATAAAATATTGTGCAATTAACAACAGTAATCACAAGCTGTTCATGAAACATAGGTAATCTTATTAACGAATCGTTCATGGCATTTTTTTAATTAAACATAGAAATATCTAATTAAAATCTGCTATCATGTTACTTAATAATAAATTTATATTATTTAAAATAACAAACGTCTAAGTCTAGCAAAGAAAGTAGGCATCCTTGTGAGTAATGTGAAAGAATATATTAACACTATAAAAAACGACATTCAACGTCGCGATCCTAATGAAACTGAATTTCAGGAAGCAGTATTTGCTGTTTTAGATAGTTTAGAACCAACTCTGACAGCAAATCCTCAGTATGTGGATGATAACCTTCTAGCACGTTTGGTTGAGCCAGAGCGTGTCATTCAGTTCCGTGTACCATGGGAATCTGATGATGGTAAGTTCCATGTCAATCGTGGTTTCCGAGTACAATTCAATTCTGCAATTGGCCCATACAAAGGTGGCTTACGTCTACACCCAACTGTAAACTTGAGTATTGTTAAATTCTTAGGTTTTGAACAAATTTTAAAGAATAGCTTAACCGGACTACCCATTGGTGGTGCTAAAGGTGGTAGTGATTTTGATCCTAAAGGTAAGTCAGATGCTGAAGTGATGCGTTTCTGTCAAAGCTTTATGACTGAATTACAACGCCATATCGGCCCAGACTTAGATATTCCAGCTGGTGATATCGGCGTAGGTGCTCGTGAAATTGGCTATCTATTTGGTGCCTATAAGCGCCTCCAAGGCTATCAAAACGGCGTGTTAACAGGTAAAGGCTTAACATTTGGTGGTAGTCTTGCCCGTACTGAAGCAACCGGATTTGGTTTGCTATATTACACAAATGCTATGATTAAAGCCCAAGGTGATTCACTCGCTGGTAAGCCCATTAAAATCTCTGGTGCCGGAAATGTTGCGATCTACGCCACACAAAAAGCCGAAGAACTGGGTGCTAAAGTGGTGACTGTTTCTGACTCAAATGGTTATATTTATGATCCACATGGCATTGACTATAAAATTGTTAAACAAATCAAAGAAGTTGAACGCGGTCGTATCTCAGAATATGCAAAACGGGTATCAACAGCCGAATACCGTGAAGGTTCAGTTTGGGACCTAGATATTAAATACGATGTTGCTTTGCCTTGCGCTACGCAAAATGAAATTGACCAAAAACAAGCTGAAATAATTGCTCGCGATGGTGCAAAATATATTTGCGAAGGTGCCAATATGCCAAGTAATGCTGCCGCTATTAACGTTTACCAAGAAAATGGTATTTTATATGGTCCTGGTAAGGCTGCCAATGCTGGTGGTGTTGCCGTTTCAGCACTTGAAATGAGCCAAAACAGCGAACGCTTATCATGGACATTTGAGAAAGTTGATAACTATCTCAAGGAAATTATGGAAGATATTTTCGCACAATCAGAAGCAGCCGATAAAAAGTATCACTTAGATAAAGATTATCAAGCTGGCGCTAATATTGCTGGATTTGAAAAAGTTGCCGAAGCGATGACGGCACAAGGATTAATTTAGAAAATAATAAAACGGGTGGAACAATATTTATGTTCCACCCGTTTTTACTTAGCATATGTTAATTATAACTTTTCGGTATAAACGTCTTTTGTCTCGTTCTTGCTTAAACGTGTTCCCAAAGACTGAGTCCTCAATGTAACGTGGTTTGTCTCACTCTTGCTTTACTTAACGACTGCAACAGCCCACTTCTTCTTGCCTCGTTTAACAATGACGTACTTACCGTCGTACTTGTCAGCAGGATTAATGACAGCATCTTCGTCTTTAATTTGCACACCATTGATACGAACAGCACCATCTTTAACTGAACGACGAGCAGCTGTCTTTGACTTTTCTAATCCGGCCGCAACAACCAAATCAAGCAAGCCAATTTCATCAGCTGCGATTTCAAATGTTGGTACATTTCCAGCTAATACAGCAACCTCATCCGTTGACAATGATGCAACATCAGCATTACCAAACAAAACATTTGTCATGACTTCTGCTGTATGCATAGCCTCTTCACCATGGACAAATGTCGTGACCTCTTGGGCTAGACGACGTTGTGCATGACGTGCAGATGCATTTTCAGAAAGTTCTGCGACTAATTCAGAAATTTCATCCTGTGAGATAAATGTGAAGTACTTTAACATTTTTTCAACATCAGCATCAGCTGTATTCAACCAGAATTGGTAGAACTCAAATGGTGTCGTCTTAGCAGGATCCAACCATACAGCACCACCTTCAGTCTTACCAAACTTTGTACCGTCGGCCTTCAACAACAATGGTACGGTCAATCCAAATGCAGGTGCTTCACTATCGATAAGTTTGTGGATCAAATCAACACCGTTGGTAATATTTCCCCATTGATCAGAACCACCAATTTGTAAGCGCACATGCTCACGCTTGTATAGTTGGTAGAAATCAATCGCTTGCAAAATTTGGTAAGTAAACTCAGTAAATGAAATACCAGCATCCAAACGAGAAGCGACCACATCTTTCGCCAACATACTGTTTATAGAGAATAGTTTTCCGTAGTCACGAAGCATACCTAGCAGTGAAATTTGGCCCAACCAGTCGTAATTGTTAACGATTGTAAACTCGTTCTCACCAAATAGCTTGACCATCTGTGCACGGATTTTCTCCACGTTAGCTGCCACATCTTCTTGTGATAATAATTTACGCTCAGATTTCTTTCCAGAAGGATCACCAATCGTTCCAGTTCCACCACCGACAACGATAACAGGATGATGACCAACTAGTTGGAATCTCTTTAGAATCATAAAGGGAATTAAGTGACCAATATGCATCGAATCACCAGTTGGATCAATACCTACGTAAAGTCCGATTGATTCCTTGCTAACTAGGTCACGTAAACCATCTTCATCAGTGACTTGGTTAATGGCTCCACGCCAAGCTAATTCATTTAAAATATCTGCTGCCATTTATCGTTCCTCCAACTTGTTTATGTATGAATCATTGAAATTCTTGATTAAAATAAAAAGCACCCTAACCAAGAATTTAACCTTGATTAGGGCGCTGTTAAACGCGGTACCACCTAAATTGCCACCTATTGTGACCACTTATAACCTCGTAGCGTGAGGACTTCGTTCATGCGTTTTGCTGACTGTAATTCGTTAATTGGTTTGATTAGTTCACAGCCACCACTAATTCTCTGAATGTCCACCAATTCTTCTACTAATTGTCATACACGATAAACCGATTATAGCATAATTTTTATAGAATTGAACAATTAAGCGTAAAAGAAAAAGAGGCCTCTCTCACTAAATGAGTGCAGGCCTCTTTGTGTATAAGCGGACCACCACGTACCGCTTATACGTTTTCACCATATCATGTTAACGGGCACCACCCCATTAACAATCCCCTTTTGTTCTAAGAATCCCTTCTCAGAACACCTTCTGCCTTGTTGAGGCTCCTTCACAACCTCAACAAAACCATTATCGGACAGCAAGGCATTGCACCTTCCATAAAGGCGGCCCTAGGACATCACCCCTTGGCCAACTGCATCCCCGATAACATTAATTATTATAGCATACTTTATTTAAGGTGAAATGTTGTAAGAACGCTAATCCCTGTTCGGGTCGCAACTTCATCAGAAATAGTAAACGTCTGATCAGAAAAATCAATCACTTCAGGTAAGGCTGTTGTCGTCAAGCCAGATAGCGCCAATGCTTGTGTGTCCCATTCATCAGTTACTAAGTCATATAATCCTGTTCGTGCAGCATAAGCCCGCGAAATAATATTTTTACCAAATAAACGGTAAATAATGTAGCTTTGCAAACTCATGTAATGCACAGCTTTCTCATAGATATCTGGTTGTTCGTTTTTTAACCATAAAATTAAGACAAAAGGCGTCCTATCCAACAACGATAAGCCCATTTTACGTTGTAGTTGACCAGTGACGCCATTCATCGTCAAAGCATCAACATATTTTTGCGTATCTTGACCGTAAATAACCGGCATTAATGGTTCAAAGTTCTTATCTAGTGGCATTAAACCATCAAGAGAAATTTCTGAAAAAATAATCTCTTCAATTTTGGCAGCTGGGCTATCTAACAACAGCTTATTGGCCTCTTTAATGGCTGCAAGCGTCTGGTTATAAATTTGGTCTGGTGTAATCGTTGCACGTTCTGCATCAGTCGTTGCCAATGGCAGTTCATGTTGACGCTGTGCATTATTTTCATCAATCAATGTCGTTTTAACTGACAACAAAGATACATCAATTGTTAGTGTATATTTCATGATAACTCCTCTAGGTTAATACTACTATTATACGCTAGTACAGCAAAAAAAGAGACCGGCACATTATTCATGTCCCAGTCTCCACTTTCACAATCAAAAATATTTTATAGGTCTAGCAAGGTAAAAATTACTTTGCAGCGTCCATAGCATGTCCACCGAATCCGTTACGCAATGCTGATACGACTTTACCAGTAAACGTATCTTCTTGCAATGAACGGTAACGCATCATCAATGACAAAGCAATAACAGGTGCTGGTACTTGCAAGTCTAATGACTCTTCAATAGTCCACTTACCTTCACCAGATGAGTGCATAACACCTGAAATCTTGTCCAACTTAGGATCATTTGAGAATTGCTCTTCAGCCAATTCCATCAACCATGAACGGATAACTGATCCGTGGTTCCACAACTTAGCAACGGCTTCGTAGTCGTAATCGTATTGTGAGGCTTCCAAAACTTCGAAACCTTCAGCAATAGATTGCATCATACCATACTCAATACCGTTGTGAACCATCTTCAAGTAGTGACCTGAACCTAATTCACCAGTGTATAGGTAACCATCTTTTTCAGCAATACCTTCAAACAAAGGCTCGATAGTCTTCCATGCTTCAGCGTCGTCTCCACCGATCATGAAGTTTCCACCGTTACGAGCACCTGACATACCACCTGAAGTACCAGCATCAAAGAACTTGATACCTGCAGCAGTTGTACGCTTGTTTTGCTCCAAGTTATCCTTGTAGTTTGAGTTTCCACCATCAATGATGATATCGCCAGCATCCATCTTTTCGATCAATGTATCGATTGTTGAGTTAGTTGGCTTACCAGCTGGAACCATTACCCACACTACTTTTGGTGATGGCAAAGCTGCCAACATATCATCTAAGTCAGTAACACCAGTAACAGCGTCTGAATATGAGTCAGCTTCCTTTACTGAGTCTGCACTCAAATCATAAGCAACAGCCTCATGACCGTTGTCAACAGCATTCTTTACCAAGTTCAAGCCCATCTTACCAAGGCCGATCATTGCGAACTTCATGTCTGTACCCCTTTTTTCTTTTGTTTTTTCTACACTCTTATTATAATGCAAAAGTTTTTCATATTGCAAGCTTTTTATTGTAAAATCTTTTCATTTTGTTTGAGTTTGTGGCATTTTGTGCCATAATTAGAGCATAGAAGGAGAAATTATGGCACAATCAGGATTTGCACGAATACGATCAATGCGCGACCAACTGACTGGATCAGATAATAAAATCGCTGCATTTATCTTACAAAACCCTACCGAAGTACGTTCATTAACCATTCAAGAAATGGCCAATGCAGTGGGCCTATCAACCGCGACCGTTTCCCGGTTTGTTAAGCGCGTTGGTTTTGGATCATTTCGTGAGTTTTCACTCAGTTTGGCTAGCCTTCCCGTTCCCGAAAATAGTTTTTTCGGCGAAATCGACCAGACTGATGACCAAAACGAAATTGTTCAAAAAGTTTTTAGTGGTGCAGAAAACGCTTTGGAAGCGACTGTCAATCTCATTAAACCAGAGGACTGGCAACTAGCAACTGACTGGCTTATCAATGCTCATCATGTTGGCCTATTTGGGATTGGTGGTTCATCAATCGTCGCTTTAAACGGTTATCATAAATTTTTAAGGACACCCTTACACATTGAACAACATCCAGATTATGACGTACAGTTAATGCAGGCCGTTCATATGACGGAGCAAGATGTTGCGGTTGTTATCTCGCACTCTGGTCGTAATCATGGCACATTGAATATTACTAGACAACTTCAAGAAAACAACGTTAAAACTATTGCGATTACCGGACATCCCAAGTCTGAACTAGCCAAGCTTGCTTCACTAACTTTAGCTAGCGCAGCCGAGGAAGTTAATATTCGTAGTGAATCAATGTCATCTTTAATTGCACAATTAACTATTATGGACAGTCTGTTCACACTGGTTGGTGTGCAACTAGGAGATAAGACCCAAGCGGTCGTTGAGCGCATACGTGGCACAATTGAAGATAGTCGCGAATAATCGTGATAGTATTCTATATTATTTTATAATACAACTACATTATACAAAAAAGACACTAGCCTATGTTGTGCTAGTGTCTTTTTTGATTAATTTCATAATTGATCGACAGTTAAATCAGTTAATGACTGTAGCCACTGTTGCAATGACTGATTACTTGTCTCAACTGTAAATGGTGTTGTGGAATAGACAACGGCAACATTTTGCCAGCTAATTCCGTCTTGATCGATAAACGATTTTGCCAGTTCTTGAATATTACCATTCGTTACAGTCGCCAACTGGCTAGTTCCTGAAAAACGTGTGAGGTACCAATTAACAGCTAATTGTTGACCAATGACACTGGTAATATCCACGTCTTGGTTCATCAAACGAACCGCCTGTTTAGTTGGTAATGCGGGAACTTCCTTTTTTATAAAGCGAGAAAATTTTGACCACTGACCAATAATAATTGCATAAAACTGCCAAGGCACTTTAATGGCAATTTGCGCCAGCGTTTGAACCGTGATCTTATCCATATCCCACAATCCATCCTCAGAAGTCTCAACTCCCTGTTCAGCCCACTCTGCTAAAAAACGTTGCATGGTTTCGTCAACTAGCGCAGATGTTGCCCGTTGTGTTAAAACATAACGACCTTGCAAAAAGTCAGCAACTGTTGACCTGTCAATCATGGCGTTGGCTTGACGTTGAGCATGCTGTTTCAGCTGACGACTTTTCTTACTAGTGCTGACACCTGCATAATGCCCTTGTTTAACCACAATACACCTCTCTCATTACCTATTTTGCTCGACTAAGCAACCAAGAAACTAAAATAACCACAATAACTGCACCAATAATCGATGGAATAATCGCCATACCGGCAACATTTGGTCCCCATGATCCTAGTACCAGCTCACCTAACCATGAACCAACTAAACCAGCGACAATATTTGCGATCCAACCCATAGAACCACCGTTTTTCGTTACAGCTCCTGCAATTGCACCAATAACTGCACCAATAATAAGTACCCAAATTAAATGAAACATCGTGAACTCCTTCCTAATTGTTAACTATCATCCGAACCTGTGCTACAATGAGCAGAAATGAGGAGGGACAATAACATGTATTTAACATTTTCTAACACCGCACAAAAGCGGATTAAACCCTTAATAACGACAGATACTCGTATCGCACTTGACTTAGACGATGGTGTTGGACCATTTTCAGATGCTGCCACATGCACTTTTGATGTGGCCTTCAACTTAGTCCTTTGCCAAGATAGCGATCTATCAGATGACTTCAATCTTACGATTGATAGTGATCTGGGCCCTGTCTACATCAAAGATTATACAACAGAACAGTTGGATTCTGCACTTAATTTGGACGTTGACCGTTATCTCCGTTACAAACTTACCGGCCCATCAGGTATTTTAGACCCTAATGTCACATTACGTAACTTACAACCTGTTGGCTAACGATTCATCATTAATTAGTTTTAAATGCAAATAAGCCGAGACAGATAAATTGTCTCGGCTTATTTTTTTATCTATTCGCTAAATTTTGTTCTAACTGCTGTATTTTATTAATCAATGCATCTTCAATAATTTCATGATGTGCCAACTCTTGCCTAGAAATTTCAGGTTTTTGTACAGGTTTTAACACAACTGATTTACCTTGACCATCTGTGGCCTGATGTAGTTGTTCGTTTTCCTGACGTAAACGTTCATTTTCTTCCGCCATTAGCTGCATGGTTTCTTGTAACTCAGTCGCTTGTGATTGATAAATTTCTGCACCTGTACGCCATTTGTCCGCTTCTTTTTGTGCTTCATGTAAGGCATCTACTAATTGTTGTATTTCTTCTTCACTTCTTATTTTCAATTTGTTTGCCCCCCTCGAAATAATTGTATAAAAAAAGCCATCCACCTGGAATGGCCATTAAACTCCGAATGTCGGGCTCGAACCGACGACAGCACGATTAACAGTCGTGTGCTCTACCAACTGAGCTAATTCGGAATGATGCATCGCGACGTCCTAACCTCGCAGGAGGCGATCCTCCAACTACTTTTGGCGCTACTGAGCTTAACTACTGTGTTCGGTATGGAAACAGGTGTGACCTCAGTGCCGTCATCACGACACGATAATGTAAGTATGTCACTCACAAAAAATAATATTAGCTTGAAACCTCAAATTTGTCAACATTTTCACACAAACATGATTAACAAAGAATTTTCAATCTGTTTGACCCATAAAAAACGTCTGAAATCTAAGAAATTATAGATTTCAGACGTTTAGACTAAACTAGTTATTAATATTTTCTATTGATTGGCAACATTTTCTCGCAGGATATCGTGCAGGCGTTCATACAAGATACCAACTCTTAATCCACTCGTTGAGAAAGTAATTTTTTCAGAATCCAAATAATTCATTAAGAGAATAACAGGTATCAAACCACCAACAATAATATCGGCACGATCTTTACTGATACCAGGCACCTCTTTACGTCCTTCAAAGTCCAAACTGATGATGTCCTCAAATGTTTTGTTCACTTGCGTATCTTTAATTTGATAACCATGAACTTCTTCCATATTGAACAGTCGATCACGACGACGGTTAATCTTAGCAAGCGTACGATTGCTACCGCCCAAACCAATAATTGGCAGGTTCAAACCATTCTTTAACCACCAAATATTTTGGAAAATTTCATTAATTGAAATAACCGCTTTAAATAATTCAGAAGCCGAGACATGATTACCTAAATCATATTCAGAAGAAATAGTAACAGAACCGATTGGAATACTAATTAGGTTAGTCACTTTACCATTGTGAACGAGCACAATTTCAATACTTGCCCCACCCGTATCAATTAGAATGGCATTGGTAATTGGCAAAGTTTCAGTAACCCCGATATAGTCATAATAGGCCTCTTGCGTACCTGAAATAACTTCTAGATTAATCCCAATCTCTGACTTTACTTGTTTCAAAAACGCTTTTTGATTTGATGCCTGACGTACCGCGGCTGTTGCAACGGCCTTAATGCGCACATTATCTAATTCTTTATAGATATCCTTGAATGAATGCAAAGCCTTCATTGTTCGTTCAATAGCTGCTGGTTGTAAAATTTTCTTTTCGCCCATATTTTCAGATAAACGCACAAACTCCTTCATATGAGTCACTGTTTCATGCGTACCATCTTCATTAATACGGGTAATTGTCATTCGAACTGAATTAGATCCCAAATCAATTACTACAAAGTTTTCCATTAAACTTCCTTTCTATCTATTATATCGATTATCTTTCCTCACCAAACGGATCATGTTGATTTTCTGGACTCATCATAGGTTGAAACTGGTTTGGATTTTGCTTATGTAAATCCAACTGTTGTTTTTCTGCCCACTGTGTTGCTTGCACAGCAAAATAATCTTGCGCATCTAATGAAGCTCGACCTCGACGATCGACCCGATTATATGTGCCTTCGACATCGAGTACCCGTGTTCTCACATTATCATGCCATAATGTATGGTAAATTGATAAAACACGTTGTGCCAAATCAGGTTGTTCAACTGGGAACAGTTGTTCAACCCGTCGATTTAAGTTTCTTGTCATCAAATCAGCTGACGATAAATAAACTTGCTTTTCACCTTCAAAATCAAAAATATAAATTCGACTATGCTCCAAAAAGCGGCCGACAATTGAATGTACACTGATTGACTCACTAATGCCTTTAATACCAGGTTTCAAACAACAAATACCTCTAATCAGTAAATCAATTTTTACACCAGCATGCGACGCTTCGTACATTTTAGCAATCATTTCCTGATCAGACAAAGAATTCATCTTCATCTGAACATGTACTGGCCGACCGAATTGCGCATAACGAATGGCCTGATCTAATTTATCAATAATAAATTCTCGAATACCATTTGGCGAAATATGAAGTTTATGAAAGTATGGTGGCCGAGAATAACCAGATAACATATTAAATATATTTGTCACATCGACACCAATATTATTATTTGCTGTTAACAAACCAATATCCGTATAGAAATGGGCTGTACTATCGTTATAATTTCCGGTCCCTAAATGAACATATCGTCGAATACCACTTTCTTCACGTCGTACAACTAAGGATAGTTTAGAATGCGTTTTTAAGCCAACCAACCCATAGATTACATGACATCCCATGCGTTCAAGTTGACGTGCCCAGTGCACGTTATTTTCTTCATCAAACCGTGCTTTGACCTCAACCAAAACAGTCACCTGTTTACCATTTTGTGCCGCACGACCCAAATATTTAATAATTGGTGAATTCCCTGACACTCGATATAGGGTCATCTTAATTGCCAACACACCTTTATCAATAGATGCTTGACGAATAAATTCCACCACTGAATCAAATTTATCATATGGATGCTGCATTAACCGGTCTCGTTCTTGTATCGATTCGAAAATATTATGCTCATCATTGAGATCTGTATCCTGGTAGGCTTGAAATGGCGGATACTTTAATTCGTCTTTGTCAGTTACTGTGCTATATAGTTTACCTAAGAAGTTTAGATCAACCGGACCATTCACCTCATAAACCGAATCTTCATCAGTTCCTAATTCACGTACCAGCCGTTTCCGCAACTTTTTACTAATATCAGATTCAACTTCTAACCGAATAACTTTTCCATGTTCGCGCAACTTTAACTGCTGTTGCACTTCTTTCAATAAATCAGATGTATCTTCTTCAGCCACATCCAAATCCATATCACGAATGACTCGAAAAGTAGATACATCATGAATATCGTAATTAACAAATAATTGGTCAACAAATTTCTTAATGATATCTTCTAATAAGATAAAATCATTCTCTGCCTTTGGTAGTCTGACAACACGTGGAAAAATACTTGGTACTTGCAGTGTCGCATATAACGACTTATCATGCCCCTTTTTACTCAAGCGTAATGATAAGTTTATCGTATCATTACCAATAAATGGGAAAGGACGAGATGTATCATCTGCCATCGGTGTTAGAACCGGATACAGTTCATCATGAAAATAACTCTTTATGAATTGTAACTGTTCATCATTTAGTTCTTCAACTCGTAATAGATTAATACCCACTTGCTTAATCGCTGGCAACAAAATACGATTCAACGTCGTATATTGCTTGACCAATTGTTCATGGGCTTTATCATTAACGGCCTTTAATTGTTGAGCTGCTGACAATCCTGACGCATCATGGCCATCCCATTTGACTTCAACTAACTTTGCTAAAGAGGCCACCCGAACCATCACAAATTCATCCATATTACTCTGTGTAATTCCCAAAAATTTGAGTCGTTCTAATAATGGATTATGCTTATTACGTGCCTCTTCAAGCACCCGATCATTAAAATCTAACCAGCTTAACTCGCGGTTAGTGTAAAATTGTGGGTCTTCATAATCAATTTCTGTCATTACTTAACCCCCCTCTGTTTCAATATTGCTTTTAGGCCATATGTTTCTTGAAAGAAATGACTTTTAGAATTAAAAATCCAATTTTCATAGGCCAAATTGTCATTACTGTATGCTGAAATCACGACACTTTTACTTTTTATTGATACTGAAATTTTCTTAATCTTTTGCTGGCGATCATCATCTAATGCATCTGCTAAACGCAGAATTGCCGCTAGCTTTGAAATTAATCGTCTATTATCTGCAGAAATTTGGCTAAAGTGACTCAAATCCTCACTTGGCGTAGTTGAACTATGATACTTCGCAATTGCAGCCACGATTTCCAATTCTTCACTAGATAGACCAATAAGATCCGAATGTCTAATAATATATTCAGAATGCAAGTAATGAGAATGGACACCAATATAATTACCCACATCGTGTAAAATAGCAGCAATTTCTAATAATACCAACTCTCGTTTGCCCAATGTATGGAGTGGTTTTAATTGAATAAATAAATGGCGCGCAAATTTAGTAACAAGTTCACGATGGATTGGTTCAACATCATAGTGGTCAGCTAAATTTACAGCCATAGTAATTATTTGATCGGTAAAATCATGTTTTGAAAAACCGAGAGCAACTTCTTCATCGTTAACAATACCATCAACAATTTCTGAGTCTGAAAAACTAATTTGTCTAGCACTAGTTAACTGAATAATCCGCCGAATCAATAATAATTCTGGCAATATCAATGGTACTGCATCTTCGTTAACCTGCAGCTGATTAATCAGGTACTGGTCTGAAGCATCTACCATGTCATCAACTAAATCATTAAAAACCGCAATCGAAAAAGCTGGTTTCTGCTCCTGCTTAAGGTATTGTGTGACTAAATTTTTAATCGGTGATGTCCCTAATAGAATAATTTGGGAATTTGCTTTTGCTGAAGCAACATGACCAAGAATACCAATATCAAAATCCTTTAATTTGCTATCAATATAATCATTCAAGACACTAATAGAGTTTGGTGCAGATTGTCGTAAACTTTCTAAATCTTCCGAAATTTTGATTGGTCCTATTGCAAAATTAGTCGATGTTACAAAGTCACCATTATCAAAACGAGTAACGGATGTATTTCCTGAGGTAATACCAACCAGGTAGGCAATACCTTCACTATCCTCATGATCTCTTTTAAGTTCCAGAGAAATGTTTTGATTACGATAATAAGCTTCGTCACTCATTGATAGCCATCGAACTTCAATACCTGTATGTAAGAAAAACTGATCCGCCATAAAGTCAGCATTCAGCGCCTGTGATAAAGCCTGACTACCCCATAATTGATAATTTTCAACGCCATAATCACGTAGTATCTGTATAAAACCAGTTAGTGCTTCAACAATTTTATTAACTGATTCAAATCTAACTGGTTGTTGATGGTAGACATCATCACCCAAATTAATTTCTTTTACAACTTTTTCAAGAGACTTGTGTGTTTTTAAATTAACAATCAACAATTCTACCCCAGTAACGTTGACTGTCATAACGCCAAAGTATTTTTTATTCATTTGAAGTCTCCCCAATTCTTCTTTTTGAATTATAATTCTTATATGATAGTATACAATAAATTGTCAAATTTAATCTGCAAAAATGGATTAATGACATAAAAAAATCCCATGATACTTTCCCTAATACTAAGGTCTCATAGTGCAAAGCACCTATGCAAGCATACATGATAATCTTAAAAAATTTTGGTATACAAAAAAGCTCCTATAAACCTTGATAACAAGATTTATAGGAGCTACACGCATGCCGACTGGGGGATTCGAACCCTCGACCTACGGTTTACGATACCGTTGCTCTACCAACTGAGCTAAGTCGGCAATTACTCCGAATGTCGGGCTCGAACCGACGACAGCACGATTAACAGTCGTGTGCTCTACCAACTGAGCTAATTCGGAATGATGCATCGCGACGTCCTATCCTCGCAGGAGGCGATCCTCCAACTACTTTTGGCGCTACTGAGCTTAACTACTGTGTTCGGTATGGGAACAGGTGTGACCTCAGTGCCATCATCACGACACGTTTTTATTGAGTGAACTTAGTTCCCTCAAAACTGAATCATAATTGCTTATTTTTTCTTGCCTTACACCACTTGCTACTTGGTTAAGTCCTCGAACCATTAGTACTAGTCCGCTCCATGTGTCACCACACGTCCACTTCTAGCCTATCTACCTCATCATCTCTGAGGGGTCTTACTTCATTTCTGAATGGGAAATCTCATCTCGAGGCGAGTTTCACACTTAGATGCTTTCAGCGTTTATCTCATCCGTACATAGCTACTCAGCGATGCTCCTGGCGGAACAACTGATACACCAGTGGTACGTCCACCCCGGTCCTCTCGTACTAAGGGCAGCTCCTCTCAAATTTCCTACGCCCGCGACGGATAGGGACCG
>JACYYK010002262.1_pt9 | contig 18484 bp, 19 predicted proteins | sample 8236871 | NCBI WGS metagenome assembly JACYYK01 (sample SAMN14103087, study PRJNA606662) | landfill metagenome | isolation source: landfill solid waste inoculated with endophyte fungus Paravalsa indica | place: India:New Delhi, Okhla landfill site | collected 2017-11-05 | reverse complement strand
TCCAAATGCATTTATAACCTCTTCTTGAGGGCATTTCCATTACGTCATTCCAATCGAACAATCCGTCCTAAATAAACGCTATAACTCAGAAATGTAATTTATTCATAGTAAGTCCATTTACTCTGATAAAATTTTTTTAAATGTTTATTCAAAATTCTTTGGATTCTTTGCTTCAATCTGATGATTGCACACCATTCTTGTATTATATTTGTCGTAATTTTCATGGAAGGGAAAAGTATCCTGAATTCTTCTACATTGCGCAAGACAGCATTTTCAACTATTTCTTCTTTTCCACATTTCTTACAAATACATTTTTGACCTTGTACAAATAAAGAGAAGGAGTGGCATTTATAACAGGTGATACCTTTCCTTAATTGATTGTAACTATAGTTCGGTAATTGGGTGATTGGTGAGTTTTCAATATGCATAGATTTTAAAAGTAGGGCAATATGATAATCTTGTTTGTTTAATATGGAATTGATTTTGTTAAAGCGTTGAAGGTATCGATTAATCTGCGTGGGAAATACAAATGGTTTATCTAATGGGGCTTGATATAAAGTGAATTCTGGATTAACAAAAATAACAAATGCTCGAATCTGAGGGGTGTAGCCGCGAGAATGAAGTAGCTGTCGGAGTAATGATTCGCTTTTTTGCAATTGAAGCAGTGGGTTATTCCTTTCTCCGTGCGATTTATGATACAATCTTTCCGATTCGTAATAAAAATCGCCTCCATAATTCTTTACTTCGAATATAAAAACCTCTCCTAGCAATACCATTAGTGAATCGATTTGAAATAGTGTGTTATTATGTTTTAACAGCAAGTCATTCAACAAATAATAATGGCACGTTAACTGTTCCTTTAATAAGGAATCAAAATATTTCTCTCCCTTATAGCCTTTTTGTATATTTCTGTAATATTGCTTTTCCTTTTCTGATAAGAATTCACGCTGATTTAGATAGGAAAATATACGTAATTCTTTAGGTTCTCCTCTTTCTTTTATGATCATACTTTACAACCTTTCTGCTATTATTTACATGTAAGTTTATGTTACGGAGAGTAGGTTAGTCAAGAGATCTATCCACATTAAAAAAAGAATCCAACCACTATTTCTTGTGATTGGTCCTAAGCCATAAACACAAACCTAAACCCTTCTTACCCGCGGATCTGTAAACTCATCTTCTTCATCCGTACTTGTCGTAGAGAATTCAGATACAACGGCACCGTTGTTACCAGCCTTAAACCAATGAAGCGTATCAGGTGGAATCGTGTACTGATCTCCAGGGTGTAAGATTACTTCATGAAAAACGGTATAATATTTTTCGTCACCACTTGGAGGGCGTACAGCTGGATTTACCGTCTTCTTCCCTTCTACATATAAAAATACCACTCCTGATCTGCACCTAAATGTTTCTTCTTTCCCGTCGTCAAATGATCGTTTTGGATGTTTATGTTCAGGACAAGTCTGATTTGGTAAAAGTACTAAGTCCTTCGAGCAGACTTTCTTCGTATTTATATAAGTAATTAATTGTAATCCGCTTACCTTTATATTATTTAAGCCAAAATCGGCAATTTCTATATTTCTCTTCTCTTCCTCTGTTAACACAATATTTAGTTCCTTAAACTTGGATAAAAAGTATTCCTTTATCTCCTGATAGATCTCTTGCTTCATCCATCACACATCCTTCATCGTAAAAATAGAAATAGCATTCTTGTAATCTTCCTTCAATGCTTGTTTTGCTACTGTCGTTACATCATGATAAAAAACAACCTCATTTTGCGTTACATATTTTTTTACAGCTTCTCCACCTGCTTTAGCCGCATAACTGTAGTAATTAATTTTTCGTACCCCATTATTAATAGTCTTTATATATTCTTCTTTGCTCAAACCTGATCCACCATGCATTACGACTGGTCTATGAATATTTTCGTGGATGCTACGAAGTCTTTCGTAATCTAGATTAGGTTGGCTTACATAAATTCCATGAACGGTTCCAAAAGCTGCTGCTAAGGCATCAATATTGGTTTTCTCCACAAAATCTTTGGCAATACCTGGATCCGTGTATAACTCTCCGTCATGCTTTCCGCCAGTATCTTCTCCTCCAATACCAGAAGAGGTCATCACACCTAATTCAGCCTCCACTGACACATCATACTTCTGTGCATAATCCACCACTTCTTTTACTACATTAATATTATCTTCATACGATAGAATAGAAGCATCTATCATGACAGAACTGAAACCAATATCGATCGCTTTTTTTATCATGCTTAAGTTCGTGCCATGATCTAAATGTACAGTGACAGGTACACTTGCTTGGGTAGCTAAATGAATTAAGAGCGGACCAATCATTTCTATTGGAATCAATTCGTCATGAACCTCTGCATGGGCAAGAATAATGGGGGCATTCAGCTCCTCAGCAGCTTCTATTGCAGCTCGTGCTGACTCGAGTGTGGGACAATTAAATTGCCCTACGGCATATTTACCCTCATCTGCTTTTCTTAAATTCTCTTTTAAAGTCACTAACATAGCTATGCCTCCTTTATAACGCCAAAGCTTCACGCTTGGGATAACTTTTATAGATATTTAATAACTTTTCATAAGCCTCTATTCCCGAATGAGAATCTTCCCTAAATAAGGATGTTGCGGCGGTTACCGTACCTAATTGCATTGCTTCCAGTATTTCAAGACCCTGATGTGCTCCATACAATATACCGGAAACGTAAGCATCTCCTGCCCCCACCGTCCCTTTTATCTTATCTCTGTTGATCTTCAATGAAGGTAAACTATAATAATTCCTTCCATCAAATCCAAAACTACCTTCAGGGGCATGAATAATAACCCAATCCTTAACACCATAAGCTTTCAACATATAAAGAGTTTCCTTGATGTTAGAAGCTAATAATCTTCCGTCTTGACGCAAATCGATTCCTATTGTTTTACCAGCTTCATACTCATTGATTACACAAAAGTTTGTGAATTTTAAACTTGGAGGCACCATTTGTTGATACCTATTTTGATTTTCACTAACCATATCAATAGAGGTCTTCAAGCCATGCTCTTGAGCCTTTTTTAATAAACGTGCCATTTTCGTTCCATATTCCTTGTCGTATCTATCTAATCCATCTAAGAGCAATAAATAAGCAATATGAAGAATCTCAGATTTTATATTTGCTAGATCGATAGTGTGCTCATTGAATAACGATGCATTTCCTTTATAGTGATAAAAGGTTCTTGTTTTGTCCGTTTGATCTTGAATGACATCTGTAAATGGGGTAGTTCCGGCAAACACTACCTTACTAACATCCATATTGCTGTTCTCCTTCAATTGGTCATAAATAAACCTTCCCTTTTCATCTTTCCCTAATATACACCATGTCTCTATTGGTAGAGTTGGGTCTATTCTCGTTAAAGCGAGCGAGCAATTCGCTACGGCTCCACCTAACGATCTATTCATCGAAGATATTGTTGCAAGCTCTGTTTTATTGGGATATCCTTCTACCTGCTTGATCTCATCTACTGCAATGGTTCCAGCAATTGCAATACCCTTTTTCATCTGATCACTCCCTAGTGTCTGCAGATCCATGCTTTATTTTTTTCTGAACACATCTGCATAAACCGCTACTAAAATCACTACACCCTTAATAATATATTGCCAGAATGAGCTAACTCCCATTAGGTTCAGACCATTACTTAAAACACCGATAATAAGAGCACCGATAACGGTACCGCCTATCTTACCTCGTCCACCTGTCATACTCGTTCCGCCTAATACTACAGCAGCAATGGCGTCTAATTCAGCCATGTCCCCAGCTGTAGGTTGACCAGAGAACATACGTGCAGATAAGACCACCCCAGCGATACCAGCCATTAATCCACTAAACGTATAAGCAAATAATTTCACTTTCTTAATATTAATTCCTGAAAACCTTGCTGCCTCTTGATTACCACCAACTGCATACATATATCTACCAAGCTTTGTTTTATTCATGATGATATAGGCGATTATTAAGAAAAAGATGAGGTAGATTACCTGCAATGGAATAGGACCAACATAACCAGATCCAATCACATTAAAGGAATCCTCCATCACCCGTACTGGCTTACCATCTGATATCACATAGGCAGCACCTCTAGCAATATTCATGGTGGCTAATGTGACGATAAACGGTGGAATAATCGTTGTTGCGGAAACATACCCGTTAAAGGTACCGAATAACATACCTACCAAAATACCAATTGCTACTGCTAACCAAATAGGAAAACCAACCACTGCAATAAGCATAGTGGTGACAACACCCGTTACCGCAATAATGGAACCAACAGATAAATCAATACCTCCTAAGATAATCACCATTGTCATGGCAATAGCAAGATACATATTAGTAGAGGTTTGCCTAAGAACATTCATGATATTATGAATGCTAAGAAAATCAGGATTCATGATAGATATTGCTATACACAGTACAACTAGGCCTATTAAGATTCCTTTATTCTCTTGTATATATTGCATGAACGCATTGCTTACCTTTACAAAAAATTGATTTTTTGTTTCATAAGTGATGTCTGACATGGTTAATCCCCCCCTGTCGCATAATACATAATCGTCTCTTGAGTTAGGTTATCCTTCTCTAGGATTTTTTGGATTCGTCCTTTATACATGACAGCTACTCGATCACTCATATTAATGACTTCTGGTAATTCAGAGGAAACCATAATGATCGAAACACCCTTTTGAACTAATTCATTCATCAAAGCGTAGATCTCGGATTTGGCTGCCACATCAACACCACGTGTCGGTTCATCTAGGATGAGTATGTTTGGTTTCGTTGCTAGCCATCTAGAAAATAGAACCTTTTGTTGATTTCCTCCACTAAGATGATGGACGATTTGTTCTTTATTAGGTGTCTTAATCGATAGATTCTTGATATAGTTATCTGCTAGTTTACTTTCATAGTTTTTATTCACCCTTAACATTTGGATGAATTGATCAAGAATTTTGATCGATATATTATAATCCACAGATTTTATAAGAAATAAGCCCTCTTCTTTTCTATTTTCAGGGACGTAAGCAATTCCTTTTTCTATAGCATCATTGGGATTTCTAATCTGGACCTTTTGATTGTTCACTAGGATTTCGCCCTCATCAATTTCATCAATACCAAAAATAGATTTCATTACTTCCGATCTCCCTGCACCTACTAATCCAGAGAAACCAAGAATTTCCCCTTTCTCTAATGAAAAGCTTACATCCTCTATCACCCCTTCACGAGACAATCCTTTCACTTCCAAGGTTTTTACACCAGTTTTTTCTACTTCTGTTCTTTTATATAATTGATTTAGTTCTCTTCCCACCATCATCTTAATCAGTTCTTTGTCGGTGGTTTCTCTCGTATGAACGGTTCCTATATACTCACCATCTCGCATGACCGTTATTCGATCGGTAATCTCAAAAAGTTCGTTCATACGGTGAGAAATATAAATGATACCTACTTTATTTTCCTTCAATTGTTTTATCGTTTTAAAAAGAAAATCTACTTCCTTATCTGTTAAAGAAGAAGTTGGTTCATCCATCACGATAATTTGAGAATGGAAGTAAACGGCCTTAATGATCTCAATCATTTGCTGTTGAGCAACGGTTAGATTTTTTATCAGCATTGTTGCATTCAAACCTAAATCAAAGCTATCTATAAACCTCTGGGCATTTTCAATCATTTTTTCCTTATCTATAAAACCACCTTTTTTTAGAGGTTCTTTACCGAGAAAAATGTTTTCAGCAATTGTTAAATAAGGAATAAGGGCAATTTCCTGATGAATGATACTAATCCCAAATCGTTGAGCCTCTTTCACACTTGTGGTAGTAGCCTGCTTGCCTTCAATCGATATGTTTCCATCATCCAATTCATAAATGCCACCTAATACCTTCATTAATGTTGATTTCCCTGCACCGTTTTCTCCTAATAGAGCATGCACTTCCCCTCTTCGCAAGGAAAAGTCTACTCCTTTCAACGCATAGACCCCTGGAAACTTCTTAGTGATTTTTGACATTTTCAGCAATTGATTAGACATTCTAGCACCTCTTTTCAAGAGAAGGACAAAACGGAATACAGTTAAAGCCCTTCTCCTATGATCGGACTTACTATTGCCAGCCCTCTACGCCATATTCCTCCCGATTTTCTTCATTGATAAGAAACGTATCTACTGGAACTCTCTCTGGAACATCTTCCCCATTTAAAATCTTATAGCCTACTTCCACAGACTGCTCGGCAATAGATACGGGTGATTGAGCACCTGTTCCTACAAACTGCTCACCCTTCGCAATTTCTGCTTTAGCATCTGGAGAACCGTCTACACCGTATATGGCTATATCCGTAACATTGTTTGCTTTTGCAGCAGCAAGTGCACCTAAAGCAGAAGGATCATTACCAGCCATGATAGCGTCAATATCTGGATTGGAAGTAAATATATCTTCTGTAATACTTAATGCTGTTTCTAAATCTCCTTTTGCATCCTGTTGTGCCACCACGTCAAATTCATGACCCTCAATTGCCTCCATAAAGCCATCAATTCTATCATTAATGGAATTCATTGTTGGACTATCTAAAATAGCAATCTTTCCCCCATCCGGGAAACGTTTCACTAGATCTTCACCTGCTACTCTTCCAGCATTTTTGTTATCAGAACCGACGTAAGCTGTAACATATTCGAATGCCTTTACTTCTGTGTCATAATTAATAATGGGAATACCCGCTTTATCAAGTTGCTCTAAAGCAGGTCTAATACCTTCCCAATCAACTGGATTTAAGAAGATGGCATCGATATCTTGGGAGATCATGTCTTCAATTTGACTAATTTGTAAAGAAACATCCATGGCAGGATTCATTGTGATTAACTCATCGCCATTCGCTTCAATTTCCTCTCTCATTGTCTCCTCGATTACTTGAAAAAAGGGATTGTTTTGTGTCATGGATGTATAACCAAATACATAACCATCCGAGTCATTTCCTTCTGATTCTTCGTTATTATTTGTTTCTTCACTAACATTGCTACTTTCTTCCGGGCTACATGCAAATAAAAATAAAGGAATAAAAACAACTAACAAAATCCCTAAAAGCTTTATGAAACGTCCTTTCATGGTTGACCACTCCTTTTCGTTTTTTATTTATATCAAACCCAATAAAGGGTCTAACATACCATTGTGTACGCTTACTAATTCAAGCATTTGCATACCACCAGTCTCACACCTAGATCTTCTATTTTTTTTATCTCTTCAAAAAAACGAAAGTTATCTGTGATTAACCTGTCGGCTTTATCTAAAGAGGTTATCTTATGCAGAAACTGTTGACCGAATTTACTACTATCCACTAAAAAGGTTACTTCTGTGGATTTTGTAATGACTTTTTGTTTAATTTGAACCTCAAAGTTATTACTGTTACTAAATCCATCATTAATAGTAAAGCCCGAAGCTGATAAAAAGGCTTTATTAAAATATAGATTATCTAATGAGGCCTCAGCGATTGGTCCTACTAAGGATAAGGTGGAGTCTCTTAACAGCCCACCTATCAAAATTTTCTCTATTTTTTCATTGTCGATACTCTCTAGTATATTCACTCCATTTGTTACAACTGTTATATTCATATTGCGTGGTAAATATCTCAGAAAATGGGATGTCGTCGTGCCAGCATCCACAAAAATGGAATCTCCTTCTTCTACATAAGTTGCGGCAATGCGGCCAATTGCCGCTTTAGCTTCTTTGTTTAATAATTGTCTTTGCGTAAAAAGGATATCCTTATTTGATTTGTTTTGTTGTGAAATATAGATGGCTCCGCCAAACGTACGCCTAGCTACCCCTATTTTTTCTAATTTCTCTAAATCTCGTCTTATTGTCATATCGGTGACATCAAACAGTTCTCTTAAATCACTAACTTTTACTTCTTGCTTTACCCTTAACTGCTCTAATATCTTTTTTTGTCTATTATTTAAGGTTAAATGGTGTCTCATAATCTAAACCCTTTCCATTGTTCAAAGTAAACATTTTCTTGTTTTTATTAAACATATTACGCTTTTATCCATTTTATTAATGTTAAATTTAAACAATCACTTGTTTTCTTTCTCATACTAAATAGCACATTCTTCCTAAAAATTGTACCTACTGCTTCCATTCTCCCGTCTAACATGATTCAATAAGAGATAGAACATCCCATTTACAACTAAAGGGGGCAAACGGATGAGCAATATACTATTCGATATTCCAGCCAATACCTATAAAACATTGAGCGAAACAGAAAAATATTTACTAGAGTATATTCACAATCATCTAGATGAGATCTCTTCTATGTCGATCGTCAAGCTTAGCGAACATGCGAATGTATCCACTGCCACGATTGTTCGATTAATGAAAAAAATTGGGTATGATGGCTACACTTCCTTTAAATATAGCCTGAAAGAAAAAGTAAAACTTTCTGATGAGAATAATGAAATGGAAAATATCGATCAAAAAATTAAACAAGCTATCCAAAAAAATGAGCATGAAGTAAGCAAGACGATACAATTACAAAGTATTGGACAAATTGAAGATGCCGTTCAAAAGATCCATGATGCGGAGAAAATTTTCGTATTTGGTCGTGGGTTCTCTGAAATGATTGCAAAGGAAATGACGATCAAACTACAGCTGATGGGGAAAAATTGTGAGGAACATACTGACCCGAATATCATTCGAATTAAATCAAGAAGCATCCAAGCCAATGAAATAGCTATCTTTGTTTCTCTAAATGGCGAAACAGAGGAACTAGTAGAGGCTTGTAAAAACTTAAATATTAGACAAATTACCACCATCACCCTCACGACAAGAATGGAATCAAGTCTCGGACAGATGTCAGAAATGACGTTTGTTGGCTATAAAGGAACCCAGTCCTATTTTCCAGATTATGAAGTCCGTTCTCGTCTACCTTTGAGTGTTATTTCCAGAATATTATTAGACGCATATGCAATACGAATGCTATAAAGCTTGGCAAATACGCCAAGCTTTTTTTCTTTTACAATAAGCGAAAACCTTTACATATCCTGAAAACATTTACAACATATCCTGTGCCATAATGAAATTAACAAGACAACAAGGTAGGTGAGCACATGATATATACACTAACACCAAACCCAGCCATAGATCTCTATGTAGGATTAGACCAATTAACCCCTGAAGTTGTGAATCGGACATATGAAGAAGATTATCAGCCAAATGGGAAAGCGATTAATGTATCGATTATGCTGAGCAAGCTAGGAATTACCAATACGGCCATGGGCTTTATCGGTGGATTCTCTGGAAAATTTATTGAACAAGAATTAAAGAAATTGTCGATTCACACATCCATGGTCGATGTCGAGGGCATTACGAGAATAAATGTATTCGCTAATGCAGATCGAGAATACAAAATTGTGAATAAAGGACCACTAATATCCAAAGAAAAAAAGGCAGAGATGCTTGAAAAAATTGAACAAATACCAGCAAATAGCACACTATTCGTCTCAGGTAGCTTACCGAGAGGCATCCAGGATGAGTTTTACATTCATCTCGCAAAAATATGTCACCACAAAAAAATTAAGTTGATTTTAGATATTAGTTCCCATGCTTTACTAGAATGCTTGAAATACAAACCATTTCTAATCAAACCGAATGAGGACGAGCTAGCATCTTTCTTTCAATTATCAACAGCTGATCTTTACTCTGAGAAAATCTTCGAGCTAAGTCAAGAACTTTTAGACAGGGGAGCTCAGCAAGTACTCGTTTCACGAGGGGAAAAAGGAGCGATTTATACTTCTCCTCACCACACGTTAAAAGTGAGTTCCGCAAACGGACAAGTAGTAAATACGGCTTGTGCTGGGGATGCTATGCTAAGTACTTTCATTGGAAAATTAGAACAAAATCACTCACTGGAAGACGCGTTAATCTATTCCTCTGCTGCAGGAGCAGCTACAGCTTTTAGTAAAGGACTTTGTAGCCTTTCACATATTCAAGCACTTATTCCAGCTATTCAATTAGAGAAAATAAAGGAGGAGAGTTTTGATGGCACCTATTAAAATTGTTGCAGCAACAGGTTGTCCCACAGGTATAGCACATACCTTTATGGCAGAAGAAGCATTGAAGAAAGCCGCAAGCAAGCTTGGAGTAGAAATTAAGGTAGAAACACATGGACAAGTTGGGGTAGAAAATGAACTTACCAAAAAAGATATTGCTGAAGCGGATGGCGTTATTCTTGCAGCGGACAAAGATGTGTATGCCTACCGTTTCCATGGAAAGCCAACCGTAGAAGTATCTGTCGCAAAAGGAATACATGAAGCAGAAGAGCTCATTCAAACCATCATTGATGGAAAAGCAACAGTATATAAAGCGAAGAAAAGTGACACTTCTGATGAGGAAGAGAAAGAAGCATCAGAAAAAGGAAATAATAATTTTGCTCATTCTATTTACAAGCACCTCATGAACGGTGTCTCTCATATGCTTCCATTTGTGGTTGGAGGCGGGGTCCTAATTGCCATATCCTTTTTATTTGGAATCCATTCCGCTAATCCAGATCATGAAAGCTATCATCCGATCGCAGCCATGTTAAATGATATTGGAAGTCTTGGCTTTCAAATGATGGTACCGATCTTGGCTGCCTTTATCGCTGAATCCATTGCCAAAAGACCAGGGATGGTCGTTGGTTTTATCGGTGGGCTAATAGCAAGTAATGGGGGAGCCGGATTTTTAGGCGGTATTGCAGCTGGTTTCATCGGTGGCTTCATTATCGTATTACTCGGTAAACTACTTGAAAAAATGCCGAAATCACTCAATGGATTAAAATCGATCTTTTTATATCCTTTAATTGGTATCCTGTTCGTCGGTGTGATCATGACATTGTTAGTAGAGCCAATGACCGCAATTAATGAAGGTATGATCTCTTTCTTAAGTAATTTCCAGAATGCCAACCCTATTCTACTCGGTATCATTGTGGGCTCCATGAGTGCCTTCGATATGGGTGGACCAGTTAATAAAGCTGCTTATGTAACAGGCACTGCTTTACTAGGCGAAGGAAATTATTACTTTATGGCAGGCGTTTCTGCTGCGTGTATTACACCACCGCTGATTACAGCATTTGCCACATTATTTTTCAAAAAATACTTTAACCAAGCAGAGCGCAATGCCGGTGGAGTCAACTTTATCCTTGGATCCACTCACATTACAGAAGGAGCGATCCCATTTGCAGCAAAGAATCCAATTGTGGTCATTCCCATCTTAATGATTGGCTCTTCTGTATCAGCTATTTTGACCTATATGATGAAAATCCAAGTGCCAGCACCACATGGTGGATTCCTCGTATTACCTGTTGTGACGGGTGCAATACAATGGATAATCGCTATATTAATCGGCTCACTAGTTGGAGCATTCCTCTACGGCTTCTATAAGAAACGTAGTTATTCAAAAGATCAACAATCGAAAGGAAATGAAAACGATGGACAGCAAATTGCTTAATAAAAATCAAATCAAAATAAAACAACCGCTTACGACACAGAAGGAAGTATTCCAACAGATTGCAGCAATCGCTGTAGATCAAGGAATCACATCTGACCCTGATGAAGTTATTGATGGATTATTGAAGCGTGAGCAAGAAGGTACAACGGGCTTTCAAGACGGATTCGCGATTCCTCATGTACAGGTAGATGCGATTAAACGCCCAGCTATCATCATCGTATCTTCAAGTTCTGGAGTAGAATGGAACGCACTTGATGGAAAACCAGCTTCCTTTTTTATCTCGCTATTAGTTCCCAAAAAGGAAGCAGGTACTACTCATCTTCAAGCACTTGCCTCTATTTCGAGAATGTTGATTCACAAAGAAAAACGTGAAGTGCTCGCAAGTGCCGAAAACACGACAACCGTAATGGAAGAGCTCGCAGGGGCGTTCGCATAAAATTTCACTTAAGGAGAGATTCAAATGACACTCGTATCATCCACACCAATGCTAAAAGAAGCGAGAAAAGCTGGTTATGGAATCGTCGCTTTTAATATCCACTCATTCGATATGCTTTACTCGGTCGCAGAAGCAGCAGCAGAGCTTGATGCACCAGTCATTATTCAAACAACTGTTGGCACTGTGCAAAATCTAGGACCAGATAGTATTGTAAAAACAGCACGTGCTGCTGCAGAAAAATTTCATGTTCCAATGGCACTTCATTTGGACCATTGCACGGATTTAGATGTTATCATCCAATGTATTCGCGCAGGCTACACCTCTGTCATGATTGATGCTTCGATGCATCCATTTGAAGAAAATATCCGACTTACCAATCAAGTAATGGATATTGCCAAATATATCGATGTGAATGTTGAGGCAGAACTAGGGAAAGTTGGTGGTGTAGAAGATAATATCGTTGTCTCCGATAAAGATGCTGAAAAGGCGGTACCAGCTGAATGTAAAGAATTTATAGAACGGACCAGTGTACCAACCTTAGCACCAGCCATTGGAACAGCACACGGAATTTACAGTGGTGATCCCGATATCGACTTTGACCGTATAGCGGAAATCGCCAGCCTTGTCGATGAACCACTTGTTCTACATGGTGGATCTGCTATACCTGAAGATGATGTAAAGCAATGTATAGCATTAGGGATGGCAAAAATGAATGTCTCAACAGAATTAAAAAATGCCTACTCAGAAGCGATTAAAGAACACTTTCTAGAAGCACCAGATTCATTGGATCCTAGAAAGTATCTAGCCAAAGCAAAAGATGTTGCGAAAGAACTCGCAAAGAGTAAAATGATCTTAGTAGGTTGTGCCGGAAAAGCACCTGAGATAAAGGAAAAGGCATATTCGAATGAGTATAAATTAGATTCATTACAGGTTTAAGTGGTAAGGGGTGTCCAGAGATATTCGTCTGGGTACCCCTTAATTTTTGAATTCTAGTTTTTTAGTTGAGGGTGAGAATAAACTCTTCAATATCCTTGCCACGCGCGTTTGCATATCCGCTATCTTCACCCGAAATCATGAAACCACATCGTTTTAAAACCTTTATGGATCCAGTATTGTCTTTTGCTGCACGAGCATAAAGTGGACGAATGGTTATTTTTTTTAGAAATTCCCGTAAAGCTTTGGTTGCGATTCCCTTTCCCCAGTATTCCTTTCCAATCCAATAGGTTACTTCTGGTTCTCCAAACTGCTCAAAGTGTACAAGATGGCCAACAACGGTGTTCTCAACGAGAATCGTTTGCTTAATAATATTCTTATTCGTAAGTATTTTGTTCCAGTGTTCAGTAAAGCTATTCCAATCATTAGGGTCCTTACTTGTAAAGGCGGCCATTTGGTTTGCCTCACTGTCCTGCTGATGTTTAAAAAAAATAGGAAGGTCATCCTCTATCACATTCCGAAGCACTAAATGGCTCATTACACTCCCCCTCTGTCGTTTACTTCATTTTGAAAAAACAAACGATATATTTTTATCCAATACTTATTCCGTTCTTACGCCCTTCAATAGAGAAAACAGTAAAGTACACTAGTAAACAAGGAAACCTTATATTTGGCTAAGTGCACAGATAGAACCAACTGGATATTCTATGACAGCATAACTGCCTCTCCCTACACTTTGAGGCTCAGTGAGTACTTTGCCCCCAAGATTTCTACACTCTTCAAGACTTGCTGCTAAATCATTGACTCCAAAATAAACAAGCCAGACTGAGGGAAGTTCAGCAAGGCTTCCAGCTCTTTGACAAATACCCGCCACTGGTTGCCCATCGGAAGTTGTCATAAAATAGTCGGTATAGTCTCCTCTTTTGTATTCACTATGTTCCCATCCGATAACTTTCTTGTAGAAATCGCGTACCTCCTCTGATTGGTTAACAGTTACATCAGCAGAAATAATCGTACCAGGTTGGGGGTTATTTTGATCTTCATTCATTAATAAACCTCCTCTTTATAATTCCATTATAATTTAACACATACGACTCCAAAAGATTTCTTCTCGATTGCTCAAAATCTTTTTTCTCCACTATTTGGCCCATTGTTTTATAAGACGTTTTTTCAGTTTGAAAGAGATTTAATGGTAGTAAGGACGAAGGAAGGTCTTAAAAGTGCTAGAGCACTTGGAAGGAAAGGCGGAAGACCAATGGTAAAAAAAGTAATATAAAAAGGTGATGAATCTTTATCACACAGGATATTAATCGAGCAACATTGTATAGGTGTTTAAATAATAATAAATTAATAGAGTGCTTGAGCTAAAGATTCGCTCATTTTGTTCCAATATCCTATTATATCCGACAACTCACGCTAGGGATTCATTCATTTTGTCCAATATCTTATTATATCGGACAACTCAAGCCAGAGATTCATTCATTTTGTTCAATATCCAAAAAGATACTTCCTGCGAGAATGCATCTCTCCATTATGGAACCCGACTTAGATATCATAAAAACTACCCTCCAAAAGTAAGGAGGGTAGTCCACCAACCGACCTTCATATAGCATCCTTGGGTGCTTGCGATTCTTTTAAAAAAGGATAAATCGCACCATACAATGCCGCATGATTGTGTAAAGTAGCCATTCTTACTTTTGTTTTCAGGAAATTCTCTGGTAAATAGTAGGGTATTTCTTTCTGAATAAAATCTAAGAGATAATCACCTTGCTGAGAAATTCCCCCACCAATTACGATATATTTTGGATCATAAAGCAATATAATTTGCGCTAGTCCATTCGCTATTTCCTTTGCCCAGTTATGAATGATAGTTAAGCATTCATGACACCCCAATTTTGCACGTTCAAATAACGTTTCTGGTGTAACTGTATCATCAAGAGATTCCTTTATTTTTGAGATTAATGCATTGGTAGAAGCTCTGGACTCATAGTTTGTGCCTGTAGCTGGATCATATAATAAATAGCCAACAGAATTCGCTTGTTGAAATGCACCATCTATCAATTGATGATTATAGTAAGCTCCACCAATTCCAGTGCCAATAGTGATGCAAAAAATATTATTTTTATCTATCATGGAGCCTTTCCATTTTTCCCCCAATAATGCTGCATTCACGTCATTCTCAACAACTACTGGTACGCTGAATTTCTCGATTAAAGGTTGCTTCCATTCCATTCCTTTATAGAAGGGTAATGTTGGTCCTGCATAAACAATCTTTCCAAGGGCTCTATCCACAATACCAGCAGTACTAATTCCAATTCCAGATATGTTGTATTTTTCCATTATCTCTTTAATAATTTGTTCTATTTGTTGAAATAAAGCTCGTTTACTAGTTGTTTTGGTTTGCTTCTTCCGGTGATCTGTTAACACTAGGTTCTCATTTAAAATGGCGTACTTAATATACGTTCCACCTATATCGATCGATAAATATTTCATCATATATCCCCTTTTTCAGAAAACTCAACGTAACTACGGCCTATGAATATTTAGAAGAGCGTTTTGGTCCTTCATTAAGAGTAGTTGGTAGCCTATTATTTGTGCTATATCATATAGGTAGGGTAGCGATTGTTATTTATTTACCTACTCTGGCCATTACATCGGTTTCTAGTATAAACCCAATTATAATCGCTTCTGTAGTTGGTGGGCTATGTATTATCTATACCTTCTTAGGGGGGATGGAAGGAGTTATTTGGAGTGATGTTATCCAAGGCATTTTATTAATTGGAGGAGCAATTTTAGTGCTCGTTCTAGGTATATTAACGATAAATGGTGGATGGTCAACTGTCATAAACGATGCATTAGCAAATGATAAATTAATCACAGCCGATAATTTTAAACTTGGAACAGCAGCTGCTGCCATACCTATTATATTTATTGGATCCATCTTCAATAATTTACATCAATATACTGCTAGTCAAGATGTTGTTCAGCGTTATCAAACAACAAAATCAATAAAAGAAACGAATCGATCCTTATGGACAAATGGTATCCTAGCATTAATCACCATACCGATATTCTATGGAATGGGTACCGTTCTTTTCAGTTATTATTCAAATATGGAGACGCTTCCGGAAGGATTTAATACGTCTGCTATCGTTCCTTACTTCATTGTAACAACCTTACCAGTTGGTGTAGCTGGTTTATTGATTGCTGCCATTTTTGCTGCCTGTCAGTCAACGATATCGTCTAGTTTAAATAGTATCTCTGCTTGTATTACGGTCGACTTTAAACAACGATTTTTTGACAAAGCATTTAGGCTCAATGATGTGATCATAGCAAGACTAGTTATTATCGTTACAGGAACTCTTGGTATGATCGCTGCACTATATCTTGTTTCTACAAATCAAGCGGAAACTTGGAATCTCTTTTTGGCTATGACTGGGCTATTTGGAGTTCCAATTGCAGGAATATTTGCTCTTGGTATTTTCACGAAGAGAGCGAATGCTCCTGGAGTACTGATTGGTTTAATATTAAGTGCCATTACCTCCTACTTTATTCAACAGACTAGTTTTTCACCATTTGCAGTTAGTGTGATGGCTTTCTTTTCATCGTACATTTTTGGATATGTTGCAAGCTTCTTTTTCCCAGCTTACAACAAAAACACTACCGGACTTACGATTTATACAAAAAATGATGATTTTATTAAGTCAGATGTTAAACAGAATATTTCTTAAAAACATTAAAATGAATGCGCTTGAATATTGTAATTTTTAGAATATAAGTCCCAGGATGAAATTTTATATATCTTGGGACTAATTTAATATAGCTATCCCTCATTCCATAATAATCATCCTATTTGATTGCTGAATTGCACCAACCTGTTTTCCTATCAGCAAAAGAATTACTTAGAAAAGTTGTTATTGAAATCTATGTTATAATCAAGATAACTATGGTATTGGGGGAAGCATCACATGAGTTCAATCTTGGATCAAATCCAACTCAATTATCAAACACTTAGTAAAACAGAAAAAAAAGTAGCTGATTATGTTTTAACGTACAATAAGGAATTATTGAATATACATATTAAAGAGCTTGCCCATCAAATAGATGTGTCTGTTGCTACGATTACACGTTTTTGTAGGAAAATCGGGGCATCTAGTTTTGTTGAATTTAAAATTTTATTACGGGATGCTGTAAAAGTTCAGGAAGTAACAGAAGATGTTATTAACAGTGTTCATCAATTTTATGAATCTGTCATTAACTCTACTAACTCCTTATCTAACCTTTCCACTTTTCAAAGAGCTTGTCAATGGATCTTAGAGGCAAAACGTATTCATGCATATGGACTGGGGAGCTCAGGATTGTCGGCTGAAGAATTAAAGTTAAGATTATCAAGAATGGGACTAACGATAGATACACATAAAGACTCCCATGCGATGATTATTGCCTCATCCTTTTTAACAGAAGAAGATCTTGTGATTGCCATCTCTAGTTCAGGGCAAACAAAGGAAATTATTGATGCAAGTGAGCTAGCCAAAAGAAAAAATGCCAAAGTAATCTCTATCTCCAACTATTCAGAAACACCCCTAGCGAATTTGTCTGATCTCATGTTGTACACGGCAAGTATTAAACCTTATCTAGCACAAGGCTTTTTGAATAGTCAGCTTTCCATTCTTTACGTACTAGATGTTTTAAGCATACTACTCACCAATCACCAAGACACGATGAAAACCTATCAACATACCCTTCACGCTCTTGATGAATACAAGAAAATATAAAAAAATGGCAATTCATAAGCGAACTGCCATTTTTTCTTTACTCTAATTCCTTGATTGCATTTGCAAATTTTTCTGTTATCAATTGCGGACGGGTAATAGCACTACCTACCACTGTGAAATCAGCACCCGCTTCCAATACATGTCTAGCCTTATTAGGATTATCCACTTTCCCCTCCGCTACTACGGGGATAGAGACACTCTCTCTGATTTGTTTTATCATAGCAAAATCGTCATCTGCAATATTTTGACCTTTTGTCTCCTTTGTGTACCCTACCAAAGTGGTGGATACACAATCAAATCCTAGTTGCTCCGCCATAATGGCTTCTTCCACTGTTGATATATCTGCCATTAATGCAATATCCTGTGCATGGAGTTTAGCATATTGAACAATATCATTTAAGCTCTCTCCATGAGGTCTTTCATGGTCGGTTGCATCCATTGCGATCATTTCTACCCCCACCTCCATTAGTGCTTTTACTTCTTTCAAGGTCGGAGTAATAAACACTTCGCTATCTGGATAGTCCTGTTTAATAATTCCGATAATTGGCAAGTCCACATTCCTTTTTATTTCTTGTATATCTACAACGGAGTTTGCACGAATACCTGATGCACCGCCTTGCTGGGCAGCAACAGCCATTCTACCCATTATCATGGGTGAATGGAGTGGCTCCTCCTCTAATGCTTGACATGATACAACTAGTTTATTTTTCAACTGTTCGAATACTCTCATATTAACTATCTCCTAACGCTTCTTCCACTTCATTTTTTATTCCAGAAACTTCTGGCCCGTACACTACTTATTAGCAAACACTATATTTCCCGCTGAACTCATAAT